>Ga0172380_10002662_pt1 | contig 26775 bp, 29 predicted proteins | sample Leawe162metaG_FD_119747 | JGI IMG/M metagenome (GOLD analysis project Ga0172380, IMG submission 119747) | Leachate microbial communities from a municipal landfill in Southern Ontario, Canada - Leachate well 162 metaG | ecosystem: Engineered > Solid waste > Landfill > Unclassified | place...
AAGGGGATGCCTACCGCGCCGGGCTTTTTCTTTCCGTAGCGCGGATTGGCGGTGATGATGGGGCTGGTCTCGGTAAGGCCGTATACCTCTACCAGCTTGCTCTCGCCCACAATTTTTTCGAAGTCCTTGATGTATTCCGGAGGGAATGGAGCGGCGCCGCTGGCGAAATACTGCACATCGCTGAAATCATAGTCGCGGAACCCGGGCTGCTTCATCAGCTCCAGGTATACCGTCGGAACGTTGCCGATGACGTTCGGCCGATGCTTTTTCATGTACTTGATGATGAACTGCTGGTCGCGCGGATTGGGCACAGCTATTAGGGTAATAGCCTTGGACATCATAGCCATGCAAACCAGCAGGCCCGCGATATGGAAGAGCGGGAAGGCGGTCATGCCAACCACACTGCCCATTTTGGTGTCCAGCCAGGTGGTGACCTGGAACATCTGGCTTACCATATTGCGGTGGGTCAACTCTGCGCCCTTGGGCAGGCCGGTGGTGCCTCCCGTATACTGCATAATGCAGGTATCATCCATGCTGACCTTCTCGGCCACGGGAGTGGCCGGCATGCTCTTCATAACATCCTTGAAATGGTATATTTCAATACCGGGTATCGGCAGCACCTTGCCCGTGGGTATCTTCTTAAGCATTTTCCCCATGGTCGCTATCACCGGCGACAGGTAATCGGCTATGCCTGTGAAAACTATGGCCTTGAGATCGGTCCCGCCTATGCCTTTGATCACCCTCGGGTAGAGGGCGTCGAGGGTAACCAGCACCTTGGCGCCGGAATCCTTGAGCTGATGATTAAGCTCCTCCGCCGTCAGCAGAGGGCTGACGCCGGTCAGAACGCAGCCGGCCTTCTGTACGCCCAGCAGGCCGATGTAATACGCGGGCAGATTGGGAAGGTTTATGCCCACTGTGTCCCCTTTTTTCAGGCCTACTTTCTTGAGTAGATTGGCGAAGCGGTTGGACATTTCGTCCATTTGCTTGAAAGTGAACGGCGTACCCATATAGTACAGGCCCACGCGTTTGGGATCATGCTTGAATGCCGGTTCCACCGTTTCCCAAAAAGTTGTGTTGGGATACTGCAACGTTGCAGGCACATGCTTGTCGTAAAATGCGAGCCAGGGTTTTTTTTCGTAGATGTCCGCCATGTAACAACCTCCTACCAATTTATTTTTATATAAACGTGACCGCTTATATTTCGTCCCGGCAATGCCCTAACAGGTTACCACAGCAAAAATTATTTTACAACAATATTATAGCAGAATTGAGAGTAAATTACGTTACCTGACCGGTCAATCAATATTTTAAGAAAGCGCGGCCGGTTAAGCCGGCCTGTTCGCGCTGACCTTTATGCTGCGGACCGCCCTGCCGACTTTTTTAAGGTCGACCTCGCTGATATTGTCAGCGGACAGCATGGCCTTCCCGGTCGGATCGTTGCTTATATATTCTGCGCCGAAGCCCGTCTCATCGATTAATTCAATGTTTTGAAAACCGGATTTTGCGATTGATGCCAGGTATGTCTCTTTGAGCGCTGCTCCTGCCAGGCAGCCGATATAGGCGGAAACAGACTTCTGCACAGACTCGGGCAGCGGCTCCAGCAGGACTATATCCGAGACCATCAGCCGCCCTCCCGGTTTGAGCACCCGATAAGCCTCGCTGAAAACCTGCTGCTTGTCGGGGGACAGGTTGATAACGCAGTTAGATATGATGATGTCCACCGAGCGATCGGCGACGGGCAGATTTTCGATCTCGCCCAGCCTGAATTCCACATTATTAAAGCCGCCCTTTCGCGCGTTCTCGCGGGCTTTCTCCACCATCTCAGGCGTCATATCAACTCCGATAACCTTGCCTGCGGCGCCCACTCTGGATGAGGCGAGAAAGCAGTCAAATCCGGCGCCGGACCCCAGGTCGAGTACCACCTCCCCCTCTTTTAAGGTCGCCAGCGCCACCGGATTACCGCAGCCCAGCCCGAGGTTTGCCCCGTCTGGCACCGACGACATATCCGCCTCCGAATACCCTATGCCTTTACTGATATCACGGGCTGTGTTGGTACCGCAGCAGCCGGTCGTCTGTGGCCCGCAACAGGATCCGCCGCCTTTTGCCACCTGTGCATAACCCTGCCTGACCGTTTTTTTAATTTCTTCCTTGCGCATGTGTATCCTCCTTAATTTATAAAAAAATAATGCTCAATAAGGATTCAGCCACAGCCATATATAGAAAAAGCCGATCAGAATGAAAAGTGCGGCCATGACTACTCTTATGTATTTCTCGGCCCTGCTGATGGCATTTATCCACTTTGCGGCGCCGACCACGCCCAGCGAGAGGAGTGTGCCGAACAACAGCACGGGAAGGCCGGTGCCCAGCGCAAACAGGGCGGGCAGTCCCACACCACCCTCAGTCTTGAACGCCAGAGGTATGAGAACACCGAAGAAAAGAACAGCGCTGTAGGGACAGAATGCCAGGGCCAGGACTATGCCCAGCGGCAGGGCGCCCAGCATGCCCATGTCGGCCAGTCTGCCGGCGGCATTTGCCACAGTGCTGCCATGCTCACCCAGAGATATCCTGTCAAGGAAGAGCATAACCAGGCCTACGATTATCAGCAGAGGGCCCGTGGCCTTCTCACCAAAGTACTGCAGGAAGTTGGCGATCGCCGGTATGCTCAATCCGGCATAAATGATCAGCATCCCCAGCACGGAGTAAGTAATCATCCTGCCCAGCGTGTACAGGGCCCCGCTGGTGACGGCGAACCTGCGGTCGGATATCCTGCGGCTGATATACGCCAGTGCAGCCAGATTGGTAGCAAGCGTACATGGCCCGATGGCTGCCATCACTCCCAGCAGGAATGCGGAAAAGCCGGGCAGGCTTACATCGCTTAAAAGTCCCTGTATATCCACTATCCGCACCCGGCCGACCCGAAGCATGAAGGAATAAGCCTCTGCGCAGCATGCAATTTAACTAAATCGGAGCGCGTGGTTTCATCACCTCCCAACCCCTCACGCACAGCCTTCAAAATATCAATGGCGTAATATTCAAGGTTCTCTCGATCGATGGAATAGAGCGAGTATATGCCGACACGCCTCATTTTAAGTAATCCGGCATTGTACATAGCTCCCAGGTGGTGAGAGGCACGCGGCTGCGATATATTAAGGACATCGATAATCTCGCAGACACAGCATTCACGCTCATACAACATGTTAAGTATGCGCAACCTGGTTTCATCCGATAGCGACTTCAATATCCTGACCAAATAACGCATAACTTGCCTCTATCCTATCAACATATAATGATATCTTTATATGTTATTAATAGTAGTATGTTGTTTTGCATGTGTCAATTTACATTCGCCGGGACACGTAAATCCTCAAGCAGGCAGCAGCCGGTGGACATAACAATTATATTGACAAACTCCGCTTGACAAATATCCCTGGAATTTTTATATTGTATACAAATATTTTGTGCTAAAATTATTCGATTATGGTAAATGAACTGGAAGAGCACATCTGCTTCAATGTCGGTCGTGTCATGCGCCGTGTTTATGAGCACTATGATTCGCGGCTTTCGCCTTTCAACCTGACCACGCCGCAGTACATGGTTTTCAGCGCCCTCTGGATAGGCGACGGGATAACGATCGGCGAACTGGGGCAGCGCGTGGCTCTGGACGGTTCAACCATCACCGGCATACTCGACCGCATGGAAAAAAACGGTTACGTGGAACGCAGGCCGAATGCAGAGGACCGCAGGTCAGCTCTGGTTCACCTGACACAAAAGGCAAGGGAGGTCGGGCCGCGCATCATCGGCTTTGCGGACGAGCTGAACGCCGCCATCCGCAAAAATTTCCCGGCGCAGGATATAGCGGTCTTTGAACGTGTGCTGCGCGATCTGGGCCGTTCGCAGATAAGCTGATCTAATTGGACCCGCATCCACAGCCAACATAAGTACGCCCCGGGAGGATTATATGAGCCAATCCGACGCAGTTCTTACAGACCCGGAAATAAACGTTTACCTGAAATTCATCGAGTGGCAGAAGAAGAGCTGGTACGGTGTCCCGGGCGGGGAGAAACTGCTGGCCGTCATATCGGCAAAATACACGCCCGCCGACGCTGCATTCCTCACCGGCATACCGTTCTCTCCCAAAAGCCTCGAGGCATTAGCCGGGATAAAGGGCATGGATCCCGCTGCGCTGAAAATCAGGCTGGACGAACTGACCCGCAAGGGATTCCTCTATAAATTCGTACGTGATGGTATTCCTCATTACATGCTCAATGATATTTTTATGCTCATGCGCACGACAGGATGGCCGGGTAGAACCGACGAGCACAGCAGGCAGTTCGCAGTGCTGTCCGACAACCATTTCCCGACCTTCATGCAGCCCTGGGAGACCGTCAAAGAAAAAGGCCTGCGCGTGCTGCCTATAAACGCCGCCATCGAGGACAAGCAGGCCATACTGCCGTATGAGGAAGTAAAAAAGCACCTCGATTCCTACACTTATTTCAGCGTCAGCTACTGCCCCTGCCGCGTGAAAAAAGGCCTGGTCACGGGCACACCTGACAGATACCAGCTTGAAGTATGCCTGCATTTCGATCGCCTGGGCCGCTATGCTGTGGAGAATGGTTTCGGGCGCCAGATTACGCGCGAGGAAACCGAGCGTATCCTTCAGCAGTGCGCCGAGGCCGGCCTCATACACGCCATGTCCAACCAGCAGGAAAGCCCGGATACCATCTGTAACTGCTGCAGTTGCTGCTGCATGTGGTTTGAGGCGGTCAAGCGCATGAAGCATTCAGGCGGGCTGGTGCCCTCCAACTACCATGTCAAAGTAGAACAGCAGACCTGCACGGGTTGCGGCTTGTGTGTCAAGCGCTGCCCGATGGAAGCGCTTCGTCTCAAGGAGTCACCGGATGCCAGGGGCCGCAAGACTACTGTCCGTGAAAAGGATGGACGTGTTCGTGAACTCACCAACAAATCCGGCAAGGTATCCCAAGTCAATGCCGAACTCTGTATCGGATGCGGAGTCTGCGCCTATAAATGCCAGTCCGGCTCACTGTCCCTGGTGCGCAACGCTGAGGAGCATCATCCACCCCGCACCATGCGAGACTGGGCGGTCGAGTTCATCACCACGCGCAAGCCAAATCCGTAGGGGCGTACCTTCAGGTGCGCCCGATTGAGCCTGAGCATATTTGCCAATATTCAACTCTGCAATTATACTTTTCAGAACAAGATACTGCGCACTCAAGGAGAGATCAGCATGTCCAATTTCAAATCGCTTAAATTGCTGTGCCTTATCGGCCTGCTGGCATTGTCGGCTTCATCGTTATTTGCCTGTACTGCTCCGGCCGCCACATACCAGCCCTCGGGTCTCGCGGAGCTGGTGGCTTTTACCTCCGACCGTGACAGCCAGGTTCACATATATACAATAGATCCCGACGGGACGGACCTGAGGCCGGTGTCAACGGATAACCGCACAGTCGACGGCACACCCGATTGGTCGCCGGATGGCCAGAGGATCGCATTCAGCTCAAATCAATCTTATAATTATCAGATATGGAGCATGGACGCTGACGGCAGCGACCGCAGGATGCTCAGTGACGTAAAGGGGCGCAGCGCATTACCCAAATGGTCGCCTGACGGCTCCAAAATAGCATTTACTTCCCAGGTTGTTAACAAGGAAGGCATATTTGACCTTGAGATCTTTGCAATGAATTCCGACGGCACAAACGTCCGGCAACTGACCTATAGCTCTGCCGAGGAAACCCATGAAGATCCGGCTTCCGAAGCAGATGAGGATGAACACAGTCACAGGGCAGGCTGGAACAGTGCGCCCGCCTGGTCGCCGGACAGCTCCAAAATCCTCTTCGCCTCCAACCGCGATGAAAACAGTATCAGTCCCATGCTTTACACCATGAATCCCGATGGCAGCGACCAGGAAAAGTTCGGACTGATCTTTGACGTGGACGGCTCCGAGCCGGACTGGTCGCCGATCACCAATAAGATCGTCTGGGTCAGGGGCACCGCCGCCAAAGGAGATATCTGGGTCATGGACGCTTCATCCCCCTTCCCGCTAATGGTAGCCAAAAAGATCACAGACGATATCAACGACAACCGCAGCCCGGTATGGTCGCCCGACGGAACTCAAATAGCCTTTGTCTCCGATGCCAACGGCAACAAAGATATATTCATTATGAACGCTGACGGCAGCAATATCCACCGCCTGACCTACGGCGAATTCAACAACTTCAGCCCGACCTGGAGATAACCGCCGTCCGCACAGCCGATCGCAGCATCAACAGGACACCACAGCCGATGCCTTCGAAGGCATCGGCTGTTTTAATGCCATCCCGATTTGACATTAGAACATTTGTTCTATTATAATTCCTGCACGCCTTTCGGAAGGGGGGAGCGTGGTGTCCAGACAGATTGATGAGCCGATCACCGTCCATATCAGCCGGGAATCCGTTCCGACCGCCTTCATCTGGCGCCGGCGTCTTTACCGGGTGGTGGAGATACTGTCCTGGTGGAGGGAAGCTTCGGAATGGTGGAACGGGGGGCAGGTGCGCATTCTCATCCGTGTCACCGCCGAGCGGCGGGGCGCCGGCATTTACGAACTGTGCAAGAGCGACTCGATCTGGCTCCTGCACCGCGTGCTCGACTGAATGAGAGGGGAACATCGCCATGTCCTTCGTACATCTGCATGTTCATTCTTACTATAGCTTCCTGGACGGCGCCGCCGGACCGGCTCAACTGGCGGATAAGGCAAGCCATTTCGGAATGCCCGCGCTGGCGCTGACCGACCATAACCGCCTGACGGGCGCCGTCAAGTTCTACCAGAGCGCTAAGAAATCCGGTGTTAAGCCCATCATCGGGGCTGAGATAGACCTGGAGGGGGGCTATCACCTCACCCTGCTTTGCAGCGACAGGACGGGTTATTCCAACCTCTGCCGGCTGCTCACCGCCATGCATTGCAAGAGGCACGGGGAGAAGCCGGCCGCCACACGCGACCTGCTGGACAGGCACCGTGCAGGACTCATCGCCCTCTCCGGCTGCCGGCTGGGCGAGGTACCCGCGCTGCTGGCTGCCGGACAGAAGCGCGGCGCCGCCCTGGCGGCAGGCTTCTACCGCGATGTCTTCGGCGACGGCTTCTTCATCGAGCTGACCCGTTATCCCGCCAGGGAAGATTCGTCCCTGTGCCGGTTGCTCTACGACCTGGCCCGCGAGCACGGCATGCCTGCGGTAGCCACCAACAATGTACACTACCTCAGCATGCGTGACTACCGCATCAGGGAACTGCTCAACTCCATCAAGCATATCGTGCCGGCCTCACAGCTTGCCGGCCCGCGCACGGTGGAGCAGTATTTCAAATCACCCGCTGAGATGGCGCGGCTCTTCAAATGTTTCCCCGGCGCCGTCGAGACGTCCCTTGAGATCGCCTCGCTCTGCAACCTCGATCTCGAGCTGGGCAGGCCTCGTTTCCCCGGGTTCGATTTACCCGCAGGCGAGACCGCCCCCGGAGTCCTGCGCAGGCTGGCTTACGAAGGCACGGAACGTAGATACGGCAGTCTGACGCCGGAGCTGTCCGCCCGCCTGGAGATGGAGCTCACTACCATCGAGAAGCTCGGGTTCTGCGGCTACTTCCTGATAGTATGGGATATAGTGCGCTGGGCCCGGGAGCGCGGCATACGCTGCCAGGCCCGCGGCAGCGCACCAAATAGCCTGGTGGTCTACGCGCTGGATATCAGCATTGCCGATCCCGTCCATTACGACCTGCTCTTCGAACGCTTCATGCACCCATTGCGCAACGAGCCGCCCGATATAGACCTCGATATAGACCGGAGGCGGCGGGGGGAGGTGCGCGATTATGTCATCGGCAAATACGGGGAGGATAACGTCTCCTGCGTTGCCACCATCAATACCTATCTGGCGCGCGGCGCCATCCGTGATGTCGGCAAGGCGTTGCAGGTGCCGCAGCCCGTTATCGAAGAGGCCTGCAAGGGCATACACTGGCTCTCCGCATCCAGGCTGATGGAGAAGGCGGACACGCTGCCCGAGCTGAAGGGCAGCACCGTTTACAAAAGGCCCGAGCTCAAGGAATTTTTCGATTTGTGCGCCGCCATCGACGGCTTCCCCAGACACCTGTCGGTACACCTGGGCGGGCTGCTCATAGGCGAGGGGCGGCTCTCCGACCTCGTGCCGCTGGAGCCTTCCAGCGGGGGGGATATCATCAGCCAGTACGACAAGGACGACATCGAAAGGCTGGGCCTGGTCAAGATGGACCTGCTGGCGCTGCCCACCATAACAGTTATCGAGCAGGCCGTGCACAGCATCAGGAAGAACCGTGGACTTCAAATAGTTATCGATGCAATACCGCGCGACGACCCGGTGGCCTTCGCCATGCTGCGCGCGGGCAAGACCATCGGAGTCTTCCAGCTCGAATCGCCGGCGCAGAGGGAAATGGCGGGACGCCTGCTGCCGCGTACCTTCGACGACATCATCGTCTCGCTCTCGCTGGTGCGCCCGGGCCCGCTCAAATGCAGCATGGACAAGGTTTATCTGGCCCGCCGCCACGGTCAAGAGCCGGTGAGCTACCCGCACCCCTGCCTGGAAAGCGCCCTGGGGGAAACGCTGGGCGTGATACTCTACCAGGAACAGGTGCTCCGTGTGGCGCATGACCTGGCAGGCCTGAGCTACGCCGAGGCTGACGGGTTCCGCCGCGCCATGACCCACGACCGCACACACGAGGAGATGGAGAAGATGCGACTCTCTTTCATCAACAGCGCCATGCGGAGGGGTGTCAAGCGCGGCGTCGCGGAGGAGGTCTTCGAGCATCTCGCTGCTTTCGCCGCCTACGGCTTCTGCAAGGCGCATGCGGCAGCATACGCCGTGCTCTCCTACCAGTCACTCTGGCTGAAATGTCATTACCCGGCCGAGTTCTTCGCAGCCATACTTTCCAACCAGCCCATGGGCTACTATCCGCCGCGCGTGCTGGCCGCCGAGGCCCGCCGCTGCGGCGCCGCCGTCCTTCCGCCCGATGTAAATAAATCTTCCGACCTTTACACGGTGGAAGGCAACGCCATACGTGTCGGCCTTTGCCAGGTGAAGGGCCTGAGCAGCGAAGCGGTATGTTCCATCATCAGCCAGAGGAGCAGGCGGCGCTTCGCCGCCCTGGGCGACTTCGCCCTGCGCGTGGAGGCCAGCCAGCCCATGATAGAAAACCTGGTTAAAGTGGGTGCGCTCGATTCATTCGGCAGCAGAACAGAGATGCTGGCGGAGATACCCGGCCTTCTACAGCTCAAACGCAGGAAAACAGCAGGGGCGGAACTTCCGGATACTCGGGCGGGTTTAAAAACCCGCCCCTACAGCGATCCAAATACCGAGATACTCGTAGGGGCGGACCTTCAGGTCCGCCCGGATACTCGGGCGGGTTTAAAAACCCGCCCCTGCAGCGATCCAGGCAAGAAAGAGAACCTGCTGGATGAGCGTGAGCTTCTCTCTCTCGACCTCTCCGCCCATCCCCTGGACTTCTGTATCCTGGGCGAGGGTTTCACCAGCATCAGCGACCTGCCATCCCTTCCCACCGGGGAGCTTGTGAAAATCGCCGGGTCGGTCATCCGCTACCAGACACCACCCACGCGCACCGGCAAGCGCGTGGTCTATATCATCCTTGAGGACGGCAGCGGCGTCGCCGATGTCACGGTATTCAGCGACGTGCAGGAGAGATGCGGCAGGGTGCTCTTCCGCTGCGCATGGATGGAAGTGCGAGGCAAGATCCAGCGCAGGGGTCCGCAGTCGCTTTCAATCATTGCTACCGAAATAAGGCCGCTGAAATCGATCGCTGAAATATGATGGCGCAGCCCGGGTTAAGCAAACTTATTTCCAAACATGTTAAACTCATAACATGCACAAATGGGATGCGCATGATTACCAAAAAAGCTCGGCAGCCCAGTTTAAACTGGGCTGCGAACTGATAGCCAAACTCGAACTCAAAGGCAGCGAGAGTGTACTGGATATAGGCTGCGGCGACGGCAAGGTCACTGCCGAGATTGCAACACGCCTGCCGCATGGATCAGTAACCGGCATCGACAGCTCACAGGAAATGATAGATCTGGCCTGCCGGACCTTTCCTCATGCTGAATTTCCCAACCTGCGCTTCATCCACAAGGACGCCTGTCAGCTCGATTTCCATCAAGAGTACGACATTGCTTTCTCCAATGCCGTACTACATTGGGTGAGAGACCACCTCGCCGTCCTGAAAGGCATATATGCGGGACTGAAAAATCCGGGCAGGCTGCTGCTCCAGATGGGCGGGCGGGGCAATGTTGTCGATATGACCGGGGTGGTGCTCGGCATTGCCGCCCGGCCTGAATGGTCCTCCTATTTTAAAAGCTTCATTCCGCCGTATAACTTCTTCGGAATTGAAGAATACAGTAAATGGCTGCCCGAAGCCGGTTTTGAACCTCTGCGGATAGAGCTCATTGCCAGGGATATGGCGCAGCAAGGCAAAGAGGGACTGGAAGGCTGGTTCCGCACAACCTGGCATCCTTTTGTACACAGGGTACCCCGGGCTATGCAACAGGCCTTCATCGATGAAGTTGTCGATGAATATCTGCGGCAGTACCCTCCTGATGCTTCTAACATAGTGCACATAGCCGCAGTAAGGCTTGAAGTCGAGGCTGTTAAGGACAACGTTTAGCAGGTGGCGCAGGGATAAAAAAAGCAGGGGACGCCCGAGTGCCGGCGCCCCCCGCGTTTGGGAGGAGAACCGCAAACTTTAAAACATGCGGGCCACTATCACCACCGCACTAATGATCAACATCCCGCATATCACCATAGACCAGAAAAGAGCCTGTGCTTTCCAATCCGTTTTGACCGTCCCTACTATCGATTTCATCGCGCTCATCTCCTTTCTCCTGGTCTTTTTTCCCTACTCATCAATTCTATGATGCATATTCTACCAATACAATAAGGCATCGGTACTGGTTTGTCTGTGACCTTAGTACTATGTCTTATATGCCCTTATTATGCCGCACTGCAGGCCGGCTTAACACGGTCACAAGTATGGTATTGGCCAACTGCAGGGTATGATTCGCTGTAATAAAAAAGTAGTAGCCCGTATAGGTAACGGGCTACTACTAATGGACGATCTTGAGGGAGTGGCAAAGATGCCGCTTCATTCAGAGATACGTTGTACCCGGCCTATGGCTTATACCAGGTAAAGCTCAGCCTGACCGTATCTTTCTGGTAGCCGGGGATATAGCGGTTGTACATGATTGTTTCACCGGGCGGTATGCTGGCAGCGATTTTGACGCTGTTGCCGGTGGCATTCGCCACGATTTTAACATCGGACATATACCATGAGCGATCCGAGTTAGTCACACTTCCGTTGACTATCAGGGCGCTGACTGTCGCATATTTATAGAAATCCGTCTGGTTTACCCAGACGGCGGCGGAATCCGCGGGAGGAACTGAGGACGGCGCCGGGACGGGAATCACTTGTACGGGAATATTGGCGCCTGGCAAGATGGTGAAGTAGACCGGCACGTAAATCGGGCTGTTGGCGGCGCCGTCGGCGGCAATCGTAATGATGCCGGTATACTGGCCGGGGGCCATGCCGGTTGCATCGACATTTACCCTGGCGTCGGTGGTTTGAGTGGTTGCGGCGCCGGGCACCTGCATCAGATTTATCCAGCGCGCGTTATCGCTCATCGACAGATTAAGTATGCCCTCGCCCTGACTGACGACCGATAGTACCTGGTCGAGAGTCGGACCCTGGCCCTCCCCGATAGTGAACACCAGTTTATCCGGGCTGACCACCATTATGCATGCCGATGATGCTGCGGGCGCGGCGGGCTGCTGGACAGCCGGGATACAGCTTATAGCAGACACAATACAGGCAACTGCTAATAACACCACCAGAATAAAAGAGCCATTTTTATGCGCGGCCATTGCTTCCTCCTTAACCGTTATATTCACATCAACCGCATTATATAACATGCCAACTCATTTTCCCATCGCCTCCGTCAGTTCGATATCACGACATCTCGACTCCAGGTGTTTTAACGCAGCGGCTTAAGGTCAGGCCTTCCGACTTTGACAATATGCATTACCGTACTTATGCTATTATCAGGAAGTCCGGACTACATGCATTCCGTAAAATGAAGTATCTCGATATAACGGCCAGATTACTCCCTTTGCTCCTGCTGATACTTGCTTCATCATGCGTCTCCAAAGAATATCCCGTAACCGGCGCCGTTACGGAGACCCTGTACAGGACCGAGTATGCAACAGAAGTCTACACGGAAAACGAGACTACGATTGATACCGTCACGAATAGTTATGAGCTTCCGCTTTACTACAGCTGGTACTCGCAGAATATCGCCTTCAACGGCCAGACCAACTTCTGGTACCTTGCCTATGATATTCCCCAATGGCCGACCTATGATAACCTGCGGCTGACAATCTCGATCTGGAAACAGTTTCAGTATGAGTCCACCTCCATACGTATACTCGACATGACCAGAAGCGGTCACCTGACCACACCTGCTCCCGCCATATACGGAGATACAGATGAGGGAGAGGTCGAGTGGACCTGGATAACACCCAGTACCATTGCAACCGTCAGCACTTCTTCCAGTTCATCTTCCGACACCTCAGGAGATTCATCCGAAGGAACCAGCACCACTACCACCGGCGGGGCTGCGACAACATGGCTGGATACGGCCAATGTCCAGATCAATGAGGCCAGGTTTTTAGGCGGCAGGACCAATCTCTGGTCCAGGCCTGAGAACCCGCAGGTCTTCGAGTTAGACGCCGGCAAGGCGCAGAAGATCGGCGTTATAGTCAGCGGACCCCAGAATCAATGGAACGCCCGGGTCACTCTGAAAGGCGCCTTTACCCGTAATATTGTTTCGAATAAAACGGTCAGCAGGGAGCGACAGGTGGAGAAACAGGTACCCTACGAGGTGCAGAAACAGCAGACTACCTATCAGGTCAGGCAGGTACCATTCTGGGAAGCGTTTTCGCAATGAATCATTTATTCTGCTTCTTACGCTGCCGGGCACGGGACTGGTACCGGGTATTTTCATTACGGGCTCCAGTCGCAGGCAGGATTCTGCCCCTGTTGATTCTGACGGCTCCGGCCATTTCCGCTCTCTCATGTATACCCATGCAATACCCTCAAAAAGAGATCTATTATGAAACGGTGTTTGTTACCGAGAACCGCACCGAGCTGGTCAGCGAAACCTATCCTGTAACCCGAACTGTAAGCGGCCAGGAGCAGCTTACGCCCTATATTCTGTGGAGCAGTCCCTCTGTGATGTTCAAAGGCACACGGTTCGTCTGGTATTACGGCTACAGGCTGCCCGGCGCACAGGTCCATAACATCGAGAGGATCAGGATATCGCTCTACAAACAGTACTATTACGAAAACGTTGCCGTCAGCCTTTTCGACATGGGCGCCCGCGGGCAGGTGCTACAGCCGCCGCTGATCTCGTCCCTGGACCCCGTATATAGCTCTACAGTCCAGTGGGATTGGTTTACATACAGCACAGAGGCGGAGGCAATGAATAAATGGCTTAACTCAGCCAACATCAAGTTCAATTTCGCCCGCCGACTGGGAGGGCAGGCTGATCTATGGATGAACCGCTGGCAGCCTTACGATATCGAATTCGATACGCGGGGCGCACGGGATATAGCAGTTCTGTTCACCGGCCCCACCACTCCCCAGAATACCAGGTTCAGCGCCTCGCTCTTGTGGGACGATCAGGTAACGGAAAACGTAACACGTACAGTAGAGAGAACGGTCCCGTACCAGGTAGAGCAGCGTATACAAAGCGAGAGGACTGTGACCAAAACGTCGCTGGTGCCCTTCTGGCAGGCGCCCCCCTTCAAGTAGACCGGGGATTAACTGACACGAGCCTCAGATCAGGCCCAGATACCAGCCCAGCAATTCTTTGCCCCACAGCAGTGTAACCATGCCGCCAAGGCAGAGGAAAGGGCCGAACGGCAGCATTTCTTTTCGCTTCTTGCGCCCGCTGATGAGCAGGACTGCGGCCACGATACCCCCGGCCAGTATGCTCAGGAAAAGAGCGACAAATACCAGAGGAAAACCCACCATCAGGCCCAGCAGGCCGGCCAGCAATACGTCCCCCATCCCCATACCGCCCCTCGATAGCACAACCACCAGAAGAAGAAGCAGGGCGCCGCAGACACCGCCGGCCAGGGCGCACAACAGGAAATTGTTGAAAACGGCCATAAATCCGCTTCCGCCGTAATAAAGCGACCAGGGTAAGCTGTAGCGCGCCAGCGTAACCGTCAGCGCTACCAGTGCCGCCAGCAGCAGGGACGGGTAGGTAATTACATTCGGCAGTATGAAATGCTCGATGTCGGTGACAAATAATATGATCAGCACGGTGGAGTAAATAAGCAGTATGGCCAGCGTCCAGGATAGGCCGTATTTCAGATAAAGGGCCGCGAAGAGAATGCCCGTAACCGCCTCAACCACCGGTGCGCGCACCGGAATCGCCTCACCGCAGTCCGGACAGCGACCACCTGTCATAAAATACCCTATCAGCGGTATGAGGGACTTCGGTCGACGCCTGGCGGAGCATTTCGTGCAGGCCGGGGGCTTCAGTTGTATCCCGCCTTCCTCCGTTACCGATCCGGCCAACCGGTTGAGGGCAGCGCCCCACGCCAGGCCCAGCAGCAGAAAGAGGCATCCGGTTAAAGCAGTAATAATACTACCCACGAATGTATTTTTGTTCACCCATTCCAAAGTAATCAGTGAAGTCCAGGATTTGGCCCGAGCTGTCTCTGACAGTCCCGCGGAAAGAGCCGAAAGGCCCGTAGTATTTTACCTTCATCGCCAGCAGGTTCATGTCGATGCTGCCCATGGTGACGGGCTTGAATGTAAGGTTCACCATTCCATAGCTGTCCCGTATAATCCACTCTCCCGTCACCCCCTGCGGCCTATCGAACTTCACCGGCGGCAGCAGTTGCAACCTGCCGTCCACCCACAGGCAGTTCTCGTTATATCTCTTCGCATCGATGGTCTGGTTATCCGTCAGGTTGAATCCGATCAGCCGCCCTTTCCCGTCATGGCCAGCTGTTGTGACCCAGTCGTACTTCATCACATAAGGATAGAAGCCCTTATGGTCATCGATAATAGCGAGACTATCGGTGCGCAGGAACTCAATCTTCTCCCCCCCCAGAATGAGGCTCCCCTGCATCGGCATCAGGCACTTATGAGAATAGACCGCGCGGTTCTTGCCCAGCGGTATTGAGACGACGATGGGCGCAACCGATCCCTCATCATGAATTGCCTCGAAATGTCCCTCAATATCCGGCAGGCCTTTCTGATCACGTATAAATACATTCATATAAAATCTGCCCTTCGCCAGCGCGCTGATAATCTCGATGGAACAGTCCTTGTCCCGATAGGACTGGCTGCTGTCCCAGATAGACGCGGGAATCTTAATTTTCCATGATGGCAGAAGTTTCTCAAACAGATATTTTTTCTTCCGCACTTTATCGTATACAATGAACTGCGCCAGGGCCGTGACCTTGGCGTTATACAATACAGCCAGCATAAACCAGCGTTCGTTTCCAAGCTGGAAGGCCTGCCATTCCTTGAGTCTGAAATAGAGCAGAGATTCAGGCAGCCATATACCCAGGGGCTTATCAGCCTTGAGAGGATTGACATTTTTAAACTGTGTGCTGAAAGTTCCGAATGCGAATTCGCCGTCTGTGACAAGATTGTCCGGGGCGGCTCGCAACTCCCTCTGTCGGTATTCTGCCATCTCATCCCTCCTCTGGCAGACATTGTGCACCATGACCCTTAAAATATCAAAAGCCGCAACCTGATATACCCCGGATTAACCAAATGCTCCACATTGTAATAGAATATTAAATTGATGAGGGCCATTGTCGCGACGCTGTCTGTTTGTCTGATACTTATATCTTTGAACTGCTCGCCCAGGTACATGTCCACCGGCGCATTAGGCAAATATGTCTACTTCCCCATAGATCCCCGGCAATTGATAACGGTGGAAGATCCCACCATACGCCAGACGCTGAACATGATCACTTCCGATACAACGGACTTCAGGTCCGATTTCAGAAAGCTGCAAGCATGGGTTTCGTCGCATATCGTATATTCCAATGACAGCTATTACCACTGGCAAACGCCTGTCGAAACTCTGGAGAAAAGGACGGGCAACTGCAAGGATTTCGCGGTGCTGCTCTGTACGCTCAGCCGGGCTGCAGGCGTGCCGGCCAGCGATATTTACGTGGCCATCGGCAAGGACCACAGCAACAATGCCCACGCTTTCATAATAGAGAAATGGATACTCGACCGATGGCAGGTGGTCGAGCCGCAGGTAGGAGGATTTGTTATCTCCGATTTAACGTCCATAGATACGGCTGATAGATATATCATATACTCCCGCTTCAACGATAAATACTACCTGGGGGAGACGGCCTATATTACCGCCACCGAGACCTTCCTAACATCCAGGCCAGCGTCAGCCGCAAACAGTCAGCCTGCCGCGGGTTCAGAGCCGGTAGCTGTAAGCCCTTCCCCGGCAGTCAATCCGCTCCCTGAAATCGACTACTTCTATTTCAAGCAGGTCCCGAATGTCGTGGGGGCATCCGGCGCCACCATGCTGGCATGGCAGGTCACCGGCTCGTCGCTGGTATACATAGACAACGGCATCGGATATGTGGCAGCTTCAGGAAGCCAGATAGTCGCTTCTCCGGCCGGAACGGTCTTTACCATCACCGCAAGAAATGAAAACGGCGAGGTGAAATCGAAGGCCTTTAGATAGGTGGGCGGAGGCCCATCCGTCCGCCATCCGTTCGTTCAGCGGCGGCAGTATTTACAGGGCACAAAGAAGCATTTGCTGCTGTTGTTGACACCGGAGCAACCCATGGTAGTATCGCTCCTGCCCCAGCCGGTGGCGTTGCAGCCCGTGCGTCCGGTGCTGTTCCCCCAGGTTTTCGAGTACGGCAAAACCGATGCAGTATTGTTGTCGGCTATTGCCGGCGCCAGGCCCGGTAATATGGTTGCAGCCAGGCATATAAGGCTGATTACGATCAGACTACACAATTTTATTTTAAGTGTCATACCTTTTCCTCCCCGCTTATCAGGTCAGCAAATGCCTTTCGACTCTGGAGCCAGCGGTCAGAGTCGAACTGACGACCAGCTGTTTACGAATTACAAGGAAAGTATAGCAGAAGATGATTTACGATGAAAGACCGTGATTTTTGATTTATCTAAAAATGTTATTTTACGATCAATTATCTTTATAATAGCGACTGGTTGAAAATGGTTCGTTAGCAAAATGTTAGCAAAATTAATAATGCGCGGATAATAATAAATGGCTCGCAGCTCAGAGGACACGAGCATCGGTCTTCGGAGTCTGAGTTATATACGATGTTCATCTTAGAACATGTCGGATTAACCCATTTTACCGCAGCCAAAATAACGCTATGCATCGTGCCTCTGAAACACAGAGTGATTGGTTAGGAGGGTGCTATGATTTGCCACAGGTTCTCATCTAAATAATTCGAACCCCCGTTGATTGACAGGTACGTCACATGTCTATCCTTTGCAGATCGTTCTTCATTCACAAATTTTCGTTCCCGGCAAGAGATTCCTCAAATAATCTCGCCCGGCATCGCTGACTTGGGTGTGGCCGATGTTTAGTCTTTGCAGTGCGATCAAGCCCTTGAGATATTTTAGACCATCATCGCTGATTTGGGTTCCCCATAGGTCCAGATCACGTAGCGAAGTCAATCCCTGGAGATATTGGAGCCCAGCATTATTAACCTGGGTGTTAGTGAGTTGTAGCTTTTGTAGTGAAGTTAATCCTTGGAGATATCTAAGTCCCTTATCCCTGACGTCACTGCCCCATAGGTCCAGCTCACGTAGTGAAGTCAGTCCCTGGAGATATTGGAGCCCGTCATCGCTAATCCTACTACTCTTAATCTTGGTACTGCTCATACCAAGCCGAGCCAGGGTCATGTTACGTAGTTCGAGTTTTTGCAACGCAGTCAATCCCTGGAGATATTCTAGCCCAGCGTCGCTCACATTGGCGTCACCGAGGTCCAGTTCTTGTAGCGAAGTCATTCCTTGGAGATATCTAAGTCCGGCACCACCGACTTCGGTGCCCCAGAGACTAAGTTTTCGAAGCGAAGTCAGTCCCTGGAGATATCTTAGCCCGGCATCGTTGATTTGACTGTTACCAAGGTTTAGTTTTTGCAGCGAAGCCAATCCTTGGAGATATTCTAGTCCAGCACCATTTACTTGGGTTTCATATAGGTCCATCCATTGCAGCGAAGCCAATCCTTGGAGATATTCTAGTCCAGCACCATTTACTTGGGTGTGGCTAAGGTCTATCCTTTGCAACGAAGTCAATCCTTGGAGATATCGTAGCCCGGCATCGCTGATTAGGGTGTTGCCGAGATTTATCCATTGCAGCGTAGTCAATCCCTGGAGATATTTTAGCCCAGCATCGCTAACTTGAGTGCTGCCGAGGTATAGTCTTTGTAGCGAAGTTAATCCCTGGAGATATTTTAGGCCAGCATCGCTGATCATTGCCCTAGTGTTAGATGCAAAGCTAACACTGAACAATCTAAGTTCTTTAAGGAAAGCCAATCTCTGGAAATAGCGACATCCATCATCGCTGCCTTCGGCGTTATCAAAGCAGCAACTTATGCCTTGCAGATCATTTGACCCTAAGTCACCAAATGGGGAAAGGTCAGCAAAAGCATCATCAGCGACATGGATATACAAATCTTTATTGCCGGGGACTGTAACTATCCCTCTCGCTTTACAAAGTGCCTGTTCATTACTAGTCAACCAATCTTCCGGTACACTGTCTTTATCTCGTATCCAGAGCCATCCCAGGGATCGATCCTCAGGGAAGCGGACACTACGCTTTGAACGGTATGCTTTAAATTCCAGCCCGCGTTTCACCAAATCCGCGGAATATACTGTCAGTTTGGCGTTTTCAGCAGGAACAATGCCGGTTTTATTCGGTTTATCTCCCTGGATCATGTACTGATCTTCTCCAATCCAAGTTTACGAAGACGTTCTTTTGCATCCATAATATCACTATTAATTCGTTCAGCCATTTCTTTCAAAAGATCTTCACCTTCTACCTCTGCCTTCTTTACCTTCTTATAAAGTGCATAGAGGTCTGATTTCCTTAATTCCTTAATTCTTGAGGTACTATACTTAATGCGTTCTCTTACATGTGCCAACTTGCGTATTAGACGCACAAGTTGCATGGCTACGTCCTCTCCCTTGATGAAATCTGGGCTAGATTCCCATTCTTTTAGAATGACCTGGAGTCGCTCTTCATCGCCTCGCTCATACGCCTGGTTTGCTTCCACCATTAGCTGCTGGCGACGGCCCCGTTCCTTTTCGTCGGTACAAAGGTCAGGATGGATCTTTCTAGCCACTTCCCGATATAGCTTTTTTAGTCTGTCCGATGGAATAAATTCTAGTGGTTGCTCTGAATTCTGCATACCTTGAGTAGCCTTAGCCGATTCCTCCGCTCTGGAGCGCGCTTCATTGGCTTTGTCTTTCGCGATCTTTTCCTGGGGTTTCAGTCGAGCCTCCACTTCGGCGATTTGAGCATTGATCTCATCGAGTTCACTATACCGTGAACCTACGGTGTTTAGATATCTTGTAAGAAATATATTCAGCTGCGCCTGGATCGTTGCCAGATCTAACTCGTTTTGGGCAAGTGCGTTTTCTAATGTGGCCAGCTCAACGCGTTTCTTATGTAGTTCCTCCTCTTCTGGGGTTTGACGTTTCGTAATATCCATAGTCATATCAAACCTTGCTCCCCACGCCCGACGGTGGACGTCAAAGGGCGCGGCAGGTCAGATAGATAATTAGCTACATCTTGATAATATCATCAAATACCGGTAATGTATCTTTCCAATAAGAAAGCTATCGGGTTTATTCAGAACCATCATGCATTTCCATATTAAGAGGAAGCCGCAGTAATTTATCTTTTAACAGCTTGATCGTATCTGGATCAATCGTTGAAGCTTTGTTTCGTGCTTGCCATTCTGCGATCCCATCGTAAGTACAATGTCGCAAATAGTTTAGTACTCCTTCACTCCCGTTCAATTGAAGCCAATGCGGGTGCTGTGTATTTATTATCACCATGACTCGATCTTCCGATGTTGAATCTATTACTAGATATGGATCATTGACCGATGCATCCCCAAGCAAATAACCTGCCACCGAGAATGTGCTAATGTCCGCAATGTAAGTCGGCTCTCTAGCAGCAGCAGCCTGTTCCAAAGGCTGCAGCGCCTGATGCACTACATCAGGTGGTGGCACCGTCTCAATCGTGACAAGGTCGGCCATTTCAGCAGAAGTCAATTCTTTTTTCAAAACATCAAGCGCGACTTGAGTTTCGATGTCAGATGGCCCGCGCTGGTCTTCGCCACTCTTACGATAAGCTTTGGCAGTCTCGGCATAATCACCGCAACATACTTTAAGCTGAGATTGGACTTGATCTTCATCGTCTCCTTCCCAAAGGATATCGTCTTTTGTATGGCTGACTTCAAACTCATCCATATGAATCTCGCCGATGAGACGCTGGTTGACTAAATCATTGGAACCTTGAATCTGGCCATAAAGACTTTCAGGGCGCCAGGATTCTGGCCATCCTTTTACAACACGATCAGCGTGCATAATAGAAAATCCCGCTTTTGCACGGCTGCCACTAGCCAGTACTCCAACCCAACCGGTAACATGCTTACCGCCCACAGAAAAAGCAAAGTCTTTCTTGTAGCGGGTACCATCTGCCGCCTGTAAAAACTGATCATCGGCATCTTCCCATTTCAACTCGGCACCATTCCAGTTTAGTACAAGCAGTTTATTCCTTAAATCTTGCCTATACATCGAACCAAGGAAATCTCTAATCTTTCCGATTGTCCGGCCGTGAAAGACTCGATTATGATTTGTAATTTCTACTATGGTGTAGTGCTTTTCCTTTGGACGGTTCTCAACGTGCTCATATGGTAGGATGTTCTCTCCTCTTGATACCGCATCTACATCCACCGCCACTTTATATTCTACTGTTTCCCCCAGTTTCTTTGTGCGGATATTCCAAGAATTTCCGAGCCAACAGGCAGCAGTCTTTAGTCCCATGCCATATTGTGATCTCCCGTTGCAGTTTAGGGGCTTCGCTCCAACGTGCAATGCATTATCCAGTTCTTCGTATGACATGCCTAAAGCATTATCAGCTACCCTTAATAAACCACCATTTTCTCTATCATAAACTATAGATACTTCCAGAGATTCCTTGTTTTTGGAATATGCCTCGTCAAGTATTGTTTTATGATCGAAATAGGACTGCGTCGAGTTATCAACAAGCTCAGCTATAGCATGCCATGGAGTGTAGGAGAGGCGTTTATAGGATTGAATCACCTCTAGGCCCAATATCAGCTGGATAGCCATCATATCCTCCTTTTGCGGACTGTCTTAAAATGAAGAGCACCAGTCTCATCTCGAACTATCCTATAATCATCGGATGAATTTAAAGGACTACGTTTAAGTGGACTTAGCCATACACTAGTCTTTGCATCGATGCGTTCCCATTCAGTAATGCCCCCTTCGTATTCAATCTCACATTTTTGTCCGGCAGAGATATCTAAACCTGCTGGAGACGATACTACAAGAAGCCGTGGCATATTACGATCAGCATGACATATCGAGACTAGGTTCTCCTCCACAGTAGTTGGATTTTCACCATTTACCCTTACAATATGATGATTAGTCTCTGATCTAAAAACTTCAACAATCTGCAAAAGGGCATCGTATTTGCTCAGTGCCTCTTTCCAACCAGGAATGCTGCTGTTTACTATGATAAGTACACGAGGTTGTACTCCCTTCACCATATCAAGTAGTCTATGTCGATCGAGTAGAGTATTCTTTGCTGCAAGAAAATCCGCTTCCTCCTCACCGTATTTTGCCTTTGAGAGTGTTTGCACCTGAGGTATTATGTGCTGTTGCAGCGAATGATGCGCCATTTCAACCTCTATTATCCACCATATCCGATATTGAAGGTCAATCAATGCCATGTCTGGTATCGTTGAATCCGTGTCTGATTGCACTAATTTTTTAAACGGTACTGCAAAATACCCAGGATACAGTATATGAGCGCGTCCAAGAACAATTTGTTCAAACTCGTCCTCATATAATGATGACGAAGATATTGCTTCGTACCATACATCATTAAACAGTATGCGTGCCATTAAAATGAAATGAGCTCCGTTTCCATTGTATTGAAGCAGCCTCAGAGATATTTAATTCCTCATTTCTAAGTCGCTCTTCTTCAACTTTAGTTGTATATATCGTGTATATCGTAGCCTTCTCCTTCCCCAGTGCTGGTCTTAACACACGGCCGAGTCGCTGGACTCTTTGACGAAAACTTGCGGTGGAGCTCGAAACAATTGCCACAGTAGTCTCGGGGACATTCATACCTTCATCCAATGCTCTGCATGTAACTAAAACATCGAATAGCCCGCGTCTATATAGCCGAAGATTATCCCTACGTATCACGGGGTTCATACGGGAATGATACAATGCTGCAGAATAGTGTCGCTCGATTAATAACCTACATATGGTCTCAGCCATGTCAATGCGCTCATGGAAGACCAAAGCACGCTGCCCCCTATGCTCCTCAAGCAGACGCAATGTCACGGGAATACGAGCCACTGCTGTACAAGCGACCGCTGCGCGCTTTTGTAACAAACGCTTCATATGCTCACGTTTTTGGTGTTCACTTGTATTAGCCATAATATGTGCAGCTTTTGCGATTAGTTTACTGAGCCTGTCGTACTGTGCACGTTCATCTGGTAACAATTCCGCTGATACATTGATTAGATCAAATTGGACAATGACACCGTCATGACGAGCTTGTATATAATCATAGTCGAATATTACTTTTCCTAATCGCGGTATTAGCATAGACTCCAGTCCGTGGTCATATTCACGTTCTGGGGTGGCTGATAGTCCAAGAGTTGCACCGTAGTTACCATGCAGCGCTTTTGAGTTTGCCGTGGTGGCAGCGTGATGGCACTCATCAACAATAAGTAGGCAATTATATAAAGCAGCAATAGATGGTGCCGCTACACGTGCTGTATTCAGTACGAATATATTTACTGTACCTGGTGTTGCGGGATGGCTGTCACCCGAATAACATGCTATCTCGTGCGTAGCTATTCCAAGGTCTTCTATGAGGCTCACATACCATTGATCAAGAAGCGCGATCGTTGGCACAATTATGTTAATACGCCCATCTGGATAATTTTCTAAAAAATGCTTCATACACAATTCAGCGAGAACAGTCTTTCCTCCACCAGTCACCACACGGACAATTCCCCTCATTTGAGCCGTCCATAACTTAAGCGCCGAAAGTTGCCATTGACGTGGTTTCAGTGAGAGGTTCCACTTAGATGGTTCACCGGACATTACGTTGAACCTTTAATATATTATTAGAAAATCGACCTTTCGAACCCTCTATGTAATCTACCAATGGCTCACATGATATCCAATGGCGGCCCAATTTATCAGCTGCTGCACCAGTTGTATTGCTACCAGCAAAGGGATCAAGGACAATATCACCAGGCTCCGTTAAGAATTTAATAAAAAATTCAGCAACCCCATAGGCCATCCGCGCTGGGTGTGGTTTGAGACTCTTGTTGCGGCAGTACCGCTGATATGGATCAGTAGCGCTTGTATTTGCAAAAATCAAAACATTAGAGGGAATCGATCCGTTATTATCATGTAGGAATGATTGCATTCCCACGTGATGCTCAGAAGGTCTCTTGCCTGCATTATACTCTTGCTTCTCTAACAGATTTAACATCGCCGCGCTGTACTTTTTCAATATTTTTCGATTATCCGCTTTAGGTCTACTAGAAGGCGACATCCACCAAAGATGCGTATAAGCGTCCTTTACTCTGACACGTTCGATGTTGACCCATTGAGCAGGGGTCGGCAGGCGCGCCTGATTGTAATATATAAATTGCTCACAAAGATAGAAGTCACCGCGATCCAAGAATGAAAGTAAAGCACGCAGTGGCAACGTGGACATTGTAGGTTTTCCTTTTTCCCATGCATTGCCAAGCTCAATAACCAACGAGCCATCTGGTGTCAACAAATCTTTAAATATCTGCGCTGTGCTGGAAAGCCAATCGATATATGCTTGACCAGTAAGGTTGCCATAAGCTTTCTTGCGATTAAGCGGAAATGGTGGCGAGGTGAGTATCAACTGTACCTTGCTTTTATAAGCATCTCCAATTGGAGAAGTTAAGATTTCCTCGGCAGTCCCGAGGTACATGATTCCGCGTGAGGTTCTGTAGGCTTCTCTCAACTTGGCAGGATCACTCGATTTATTTCTACCACTTCGAACCAATTGCGTAATAATTCCACTTATTATAATAGCGGGGTAATATCACCAAGAGATTATATCGGATATGTTCTTTTGTCAATATCTATCATTGAATACGGTTATAACCCGGGTTTCCATTATAAATAAGAATAGAATAGCATTGATACTAACAAATAGTATCTACACTATGGCTAGGCGGACGGCGACATTCAAGTTATGATACAAGAACTAAACGTTCCGCTTCGTTAGTATCCTGAAACTGTATTTTAATGATAGATCTAGGAAAGCCCCTTTTTGTAGACATGTAATGAAATCTCACAGACAGATATTTATCTGGAAAACCCCATATACGACGCTCAACTGACGATACAACAAGACTTCACCACAAGCCAAAACGAACAATGTCGATATTTGAATATTTAACCTGGGAGAAAGGGGGGAGGGGTTGTTGAATTGTTTTTTTATTTTGAGAAACAAATCGGGGGGCGGCTCGGACGGAGCGAGAGATGGGCTGGGGTTTGATTGCGGAAACGGGCCCGGGGACGGGGTGGAGGGCGGCCAGGCGGGCCGCAGCCGGGCATTTGATTTGAAGAAACAAATAGGGTTTAGGGACGGGTGGAGGAGGACTTAAGGACGGCGTGGCGGTTATACGGGTTGAGGAAGAGGCAGACGGTGGATTGTAGTTGGTAGGCGAACGGAAGGAGGGGGCGGGTGACCAGGCCGCCCGTTTCCTTTCCATCAGATGCGGCGCCAGGGGCCGTGATCAAGATCGCGAAGCATCATCTCCTCCTCCTGCTCTATCCAGTCCGGGTGGCGGTGGCGTTTGGGATTTTCGAGGCAATCGAAGGGCTCGAGCACCAGGGTGATCCGCTGCGCCACGGCCGGGGTGATGGAAGAGAACACGTCCCAGGCGGTGAACCGGTGGCCGCAGACGGAACAGGTATGCAGGGGAAAACCTTTGCCGGCCTCGAACTGGATATAGTGCAGGCAGCTCGGGCAGGTGCAATTGCAGGGTGTTGTCATCTGGCCTCCGGCTGCCACTTGCCGCACTCCTGGCACTTGTAAGCGGCGAACGGCTTGCCGTTATCCTTGCGGGTGCCTGTGACCCATTCGAGGGCATCGCTGCCGCAATTGACGCAGGCGCCGACCTTAGCGGGCGGCGGAGGCGGTTTGGGCGCAGGGGGAAGCACTGCCGCGCCGGCAGCCCCGTTGACGACAGGCCGCGGGGATTTTGACAGCAGAGGGGCAGAGCCGGTGACGTAAGCTATTACCTTTTCCAGATCCGCGGTGACCTGGGCGAAGGTATCGCCGAAGATGTTGAAGCGGACGGACATCTCGTCCTCGGCCTTGATGTTAGTGACCTCGATGTGGAAGCGGGAACCGTTGTTCGACATACAATTCTCCTTGCGTTTATTCGCGCCGGTGATAACGCCCACCGGCAGGCGGCGGGATTAAAAAGGGAGCGGCTCAGCAACGACGGGCGTCCACGCCTGGAAGACGCGCTCAAGGGTGGCGCAGTCCAGGTAAATGGTGACGCAGTGGAAATCGCGCCGGACGGTGATTTTGACCGAGTCGGTAAACACCGGCGCAATCTCGACATCGGAGCTGCCGACCATGATGTGCGAGTGATGGATGGTGCTGTTAAGGTCAAGCACAGACGACCTCCTCCAGCCGGCGGGAAAAGAACTCATCCCAGGCGATATCACGTTCAACCGCGGAGTAATCGCCCAACCAGCCATAGAGCAGATAGAGAGGGACGTCGACTATGTCGCTCTCCCAGTACCTGCCCTCGGCATCCGACCGGTCAAACGCCGCGCCCGGCCTGACTACCTTGATATGAGGCATTAAAACAACCTCCCCTGTTTATTAAGCTGCAAGCGCCTCGACCTGAGCGCCTGCAGCAACTGACGCCTGCGGATCAAGCCCAGGGTGCAACGGCTGGACCGCGCGCACAGCTGTTTGCACGGTTTGGACCTGCCGCACATGCCTTTGAGCTTCATCCTAATCACCTCCAAATAACTTTTTATTTTTTACCTTTACTTTTTTCTTAGCGGAGCCGTATCCCCGGCCAGCCGCCGGCACGCGTGCGCAAGGGGTAAAAATAAAAAAAGTCACCGGACGAGCGGTAAAGGACGAACGGCGACAGGATAAATGAGACTTTTTTTATTTTTAGGCTTCAGCCCCCGCCCCTTGCGCAACGAGGCGGCCGGGATATAATTTCGTACGGAAAAAAGTAAGGCTCAGACGCTCCACCGTCCCGGCGGTGTTCTTTGGTACTTTCTTTGCCGCCGCATGATCAAAGAAAGTACAGAAACGAGCGGGACGGACGGCGGGATAAGGAAGCGAGACGAACGAAGAGGAC
>Ga0172380_10002663_pt1 | contig 26758 bp, 20 predicted proteins | sample Leawe162metaG_FD_119747 | JGI IMG/M metagenome (GOLD analysis project Ga0172380, IMG submission 119747) | Leachate microbial communities from a municipal landfill in Southern Ontario, Canada - Leachate well 162 metaG | ecosystem: Engineered > Solid waste > Landfill > Unclassified | place...
CGGAAAACCGTGCAATCCAGCCCGTAGCGCTCTCACCAAACGGGTGAACGCAAAATACATGACAAAGCTGTTTAGAACCGCCATGTTATATACCTTGGCAAGCGGTCAACGGAGGTTTCTAGGTTCAACACATCCTGACCGAAAACGGGGTGGGATACCGGCTGGTCGCTTAACAATGAAGCTTTTGGGGTTCCGTCTCGCCCGGCTCAGGATGGCGAAATTTCGGCTTACTTCGGCACCGTAACGAATCCCAGCTTGACTATGCCGGCGCGCTGCACCGCTGCCATCACCTGGGCGATGCGCCCGTAGCGCACACTCTCGTCGGCATGTAGCTGCACGCTGAGATCGGGATTCTGCGCCAGCAGTTTTTTCAGTTCCACCTCCAGAATATCGAAGTGGACCAGCCGCTGCTCTATGAACACGCTGCCGTCGGCGTTGACGGAAAGCTGCACGGTGCGCGCATTCTTCACCGGGTTCACTGCCGCCGTCTTGGGCAGCTTCACCTGTACCGCCTGCATCAGTAGCGGCGCGGTGACGATGAACACGATCAGCAGCACCAGCATCACGTCCACCAACGGCGTGACATTGATTTCGCTCATCGCGGACTGCTCGGATTTATTGCTGAAAGCCATATTTAACTCCCGTGATGGGCGATGAGTGAGTAAAGGGTGATGGGTGATGGGTGATGGGTGATGGGTGATGGGTGATGGGGGGGCGCTACGCGACGGTTTTCACCCCTCACGCCTCACCCCTCACCCCTCACCCCTCACCCATTACTCAACTTTAAACCCGGCCTTCATCGCCAGATGCAGGAAATCCGTGGCGAAATCGTCCAGTTCCGCGACGTATAGACGCATCCGCCGCAATCCGTAATTGTAGGCGAGCACCGCCGGTATCGCGGTGGCGATGCCGATGGCGGTGGCGATCAGCGCTTCGCCGATTGGGCCGGCCACCACGTCCAGCCCTGCCGCGCCGCTTTTGCTAATGTCGGAAAGCGCATGCATGATGCCCCACACCGTGCCGAACAGGCCGACGAAGGGCGCGGTGCTGCCGATGCTGGCGAGCACCATCTGGCCGTTTTCCAGCGCTTGCTGTTCTTTCTGCACTTGCTGGCGCAGGCTGCGTTCAAGTATGTCCTGCTTGTCGCCGCTTTGCTGCAAATTCTGCTCGCCCTTGCGCATGTCGCGTAGCGCGGCGAAACCGGCCCGGCACAGGCGCGCCAGTGTGCCCTCCAAGCCTGGGATGGCTTGCTCCGCTTCTTTCAAGCCTTGCGCCTGCCAGAAAATTTTGGCGAAATCGGCGTTTTGCCGGGACAGCTTCCATTGCAGCCAGACTTTCATCACGATCAACGTCCAGGTGACGACCGAAAAGCCGATCAGCAGCCACAGCGTGGCATTGACGATAGCAGAGGAGGAACCAAACATCGGGCAAACCTTTCTAGTTTTCCAATTTGAACGTAATCGGTGCTTCGACCCAGGCGACCACGGCCAGACCCGCGCGCTTGGCGGGGGTGAAGCGCCACTTTTTCACCGCTTCCAGCGCCGCCTCGTCGAGTATTGCCGCGCCGCTGCTTGTCTTCAGCTCGGCGCGCAGGCATTCCCCCTCGGCGGAAATCTCGGCGCGCACCGTGGCCGTGCCTTCGATACGTCGCCGTCGCGCCGACAGCGGATAAGCCGGCGGCGGATTGCTCAGGTAGGCCGCATTGTAACGCGGCGGCTCCATGGATGGTTCGGCTGCGGAAGGCGGTGACGCCGGCGGGTCTATTGCAGTCTCGGGCAACGCGGGACTCGGCGGAGGGATGACAATCGCGGGAGGCGCTGGTTTCGGCGGGGGCGCAGGCGGCGCGGAGGGCGGCATCGGCGGCGCAGGAACCGGCAGGGGCGGCGATGCAACCGGTGCAGGAGGCGGCGGAGCAACTGCCGGAGCCGGTGCAGGCGGTAGCGCCGGAGGGGTAGGCTGCGCCGCCATAGGGGCCGGCTTGGGCGGCAATGGTAATGGCAGCGCAACCGGCGCCTGCACAGGGGGCGACGGCGGAGCGGCGACTGGAGCCGGCGCAAGCAGCGGTGGCGCTGGAGGTGCAGGCAGCGCCGCCATAGGAGCTGGCTTGGGCGGCAATGGCTCCACCGGAGTCTGCACGGGGGGCGGAGGAGGAGCAGCCACAGGAGTCGGCGCAGGGGGCGGAGAAGGAGGAATTACAGGAGCCGGCGCAGGGGGCGGTGGCGTCATAGGAAGCTGCTCGGACTGCGGAGGGGGCGGAACCGGAACCGGAACCGGAACTGATTTCAGCGCAGGCTGCGGCGCAGGCTGCGGCGCAGGCATAGGCACGGCAGCCGCCTGCGCCGGGCGCGCTATCGGTTGCGGCTCGGGCGGCGACGCTACCGGGGGACGCTGCTGCGGCTTAGGCGGAATTGCGCGCGGCGGAGGCGGAATCACGCGCGGCGGCTCGGGCGGCGGCAACAGCATTACATCGACCACCCGCAAGGGCTGCGGGCGCGTAGGCGCTTCCTTAACGTGCGCCATCCCCCACCAGGCGGCGACATGCAACGCCAACACCAAACCCAGCGACGGCAGCCAGTGGCGACTTGCATCCTGTTGCGGCATAGCATAAGTGAGCGAAAATTTCGGAAGCCTCTAGAATAGCCTAAGCTGAACAAACCGAAACCAAATATTTTCGTGTTTTTCGTGGACAAATCGAGTCTTCCAGGATCAGCCTTCCGGCAACCTACCCTTGCTCTTGCCGGTTCTCCCACCGAAACAGTGATCCGGGATGTCGATGTGATGGCCGAAATCGCGCGCCGATTTGTCCAGCGCGCATTCTTTTTGCACCCATTTCAACAGCGCTCCTTCAGGGTTGCCGGCCTGCACTTGGGCGCAGGCGTTGACGCATTGGAGGCACTGAGTGCAGGTGAACATGTGGCGTTTGATGCTGCGCGGTTTGAGGCGCATCGGGCAGACGTTGTCGCAGGCGGCGTTGCAATCCGCGCAACTTTCGGCGCGGCGGCGGTCAAAGCCGATAATCAGCGCCTTGCGGTTGCCCATCCAGGCGAGGCTTTGGAAATAGCCGATAGCGCAGCCGAAGCGGCAAAACAGGTGGCGCGCGAACATGAATTCGATGAAAAAAACGCTGGTTGCGACCGTTAAAAAAACCGCTTGATTGCGCGTCAATGCACCATGCCACAGGTTGCCGTAGATTTCCGCAGGCGGCAGCAGGTAAGTGAGCAGCGCCACCGCCCAGGCGAAAGCGAAGACGACCACCAACGGCAGCAGCACCAGCCAATACCACGGGTTGGCCTGGGTAAGGCTGCCGTCGGCGTTGCGCTCGGGCAAGGGATGCCGCTCCCACAGGCTCGGTCGGCCTATCGCGCGGCGCATCACCTGATTGATGGTTTCCACCACCGAAAAATGCGGGCACAGCCAGCCGCAGTACAGCCGCCCGAATTTCCACGAGAGCCACACGCCAAAGGCGATGAACGAGAGTATCGGCAAGCCGCCGCGCACGATGATATTGATCCCCAGCTCAAAGGCGCTGATGCGATGCGCCATGAAATCCTCCATCCCCAGCGTCCAATGCATGCCGAGAAAAAAGAAATGGCCGAGATTGAGATCGAGACGAAACAAGTCGAACACCGGCGCCAGCAGGAACAGCATGAAAAAGCCGGCCTGGGTGAACAGGCGCACATATTGAGCGTTAATCACACGACCTGCCGATCAGCGGATAGACATATTTCTGCCCGGCCATCGCCTTGGCCAGCCCGAGAACGCCGAGCATCACTAGCGTAGTATGGAAGCAAACGAAATAGGTAATCAGCGTCATCCAGACACCCCCGGAATAGATGCCGCCGAAGGCAAGGATGACAAGACTGACCACCCCCAGCAACACCCCCGCCCACAGGCTGCCGGCAATGGCCTGCTTAAGATGGCATACAGCAAGCGCTGGCGCGCTTGCGCGCCGCGTGAAATACAACCACAGCAATAGCACGAAACAGATGCCCGGCGCCAGCAGCAGGTTGCACAGGTACAGCGCTTCCGCCCAGATTGCCAGGGACTGGCCGGGTGCGTCGGGTTCCTCTTGTGTCGGCGGGTGCTTATCTTCCAAAGGCGGCATAAATGATCTCCATCAACGCTTCGGCGGTTTCCGCGTCGTCGGTGAGCGTTTCCACCAGCGCCGCACGGCACGCTTCGACCGGGTCGAAACCGCTCTGGATCAGCGTCGCCGCGTAGACGATCAGCCGCGTGCTGGCGGCTTCTTCCAGGTCATGCTCTTTTAACGCGCGCAGGCTGTTGGCAAGGTTGACTAAGCGTTTAGACAGCATTTCGTCCGCGCCGGTTTCGCCGCGGATGATTTCCTGTTCCAGCGCACTGGTCGGAAAATCGAAGCGCAACGACACGAAGCGCTGGCGTGTGCTGGGCTTCATGCCTTTCAGGAAATTCTGGTAACCGGGGTTGTAGGACACCACCAACATGAATTCCGGCGGCGCGACCACCGTTTCACCGGTGCGCTCAATCGGCAGGATACGCCGGTCGTCGGACAGCGGGTGCAGCACCACCGTGGTGTCCTTGCGCGCCTCCACCACCTCGTCCAGATAGCAGATGCCGCCCTCGCGCACCGAGCGGGTGAGCGGTCCGTCGTTCCAGTAAGTCACGCCGTCGCCGATCAGATGGCGCCCAACCAGGTCGGCGGCGGTCAAGTCGTCATGGCAGGCCACGGTATACAGCGGACGCCCCAGCCGCGCGGCCATATGCGCAACGAAACGCGTCTTGCCGCAGCCGGTCGGCCCTTTGATCAGCAACGGCAACTGGTTGCGATAAGCATGTTCGAACAATTCGATTTCGTTGCCGTGCGGTTTGTAGAAGGGGTGGTCGTGCATGATGTGGGCGGCCTCGGAATTGAATCACAACGCCTAGATTACTTCGGAACGGCGGGTTTGTACTTGATGGCAATCAAATTGACGGCGGCAATCATGGAAGCAACCAGCGCCATGTCGCCTAGCCCCCCATTTAACCAGGAAGCTTTTTCTTGTCCACGAAAGACACGAAATAAATCAATTTTTTGGAACGTTGGGGACGCCGACTGCTTACAAAAAAACGGGGACTTGCATTCACATGCAAGCCCCCGCAGCCAAAGCCATTCAGCAAACAGAAATTACCAACTCAGCGTAAAAGTCCCCTGGGAGATTTGCCCGATCCAGTTGGCGGTGTCTCCCACGCTCTTGCCCGTCAACACGGGAACCGCGTAGAAGGTATAGCTACCCAAGGGCAGTTCCAGCGGCAATTCGGGCATGGACAATACCGGACCGCTCAGGTCGGGGAGCAGGGTGTTTTTCAGATAGGGCGTTACGCTGGCGTTGAAGATGGGCGAGCCGAAAAAACCTGAGGATTTCATGTACAGCAAGCTGTTGTCAGGCACCTTCACCGCAACGTAGATGTCGAAACGACTTACTTTGCTGAAGTTTTTCAGGCAGTAATTCACCTCCAGCGCATCGCCCACTTTCTTGGCTGCACCGCCCGCGATGGTGATGCCGGTCAGGTATCTGCCCGTGCCGGTGCATGCGTTGGTCGGCTGGGTTACGGCAGCCGTGACGGTGACGGTGGTATTGGCGGTTTTGGTGACGCCGTTTTCGCTAAAGCTGGCATTGAGCAATACCGGGGTGTCGGCGGTTATCCCGGCATTCGCCGTCACAGTGAAGCCACTGACGGTCGCAACCGAGGTGTCGCTGGAGGTCCAGGTCGCGTTCACCACCTTGCTGGAACCGTCGTTATAGCTCGCGGTAGTGCTGCAATCGGCGCTCGTTCCCGCATTGATAGTGCTTGGGCAAGCTGCCGACAGGCTCGTCAAGGCTGCCGTTGCCGCTACTGCCGCCTTGATGGTGACGATTGCGGTGGCGGTTTTGCTTACTCCGTTTTCGCTGTAGTTTGCGTTGAGCGATACCGGGGTGTCAACGGTCACGCCGGCGTTCGCCGTCACGGTGAGGCCGCTGACGGTCGCAACCGAAGTATTGCTGGAGGACCAGGTTGCGTTCACCACTTGGCTGGAACCGTCGTTATAGCTTGCGGTGGTGCTGCAAACGGCGCTCGTTCCCGCATTGATAGTACTCGGGCAACTTGCCGACAGCCCGGTCAAGGCGGGTGCTACGACTGCCTTGACGGTGACAGCGGCGGTGGCGGTTTTGCTTACTCCGTTTTCGCTGTAGCTGGCGCTTATCGTCACGACAGTATCCGTGCTCGGTGCGCCTGCCGTGAGGCTGCCGCCGCTGCCGACATTCAGCAGCGCCGCATTCGACGAACTCCAAACGGGGCTGACCGCTTTGGTTGTGCCGTCGCTATAGCTTGAGGTCGCGCTGCAAGACCCGCTCGCGCTCGACGAGAGGGTGGCAGGGCAACTCAGGCTTATTCCGGCGAGGCTGACGGGGCTTACGACGGATTGTACGCCGCGAACGAGACGAACAGGGAAGGGGGTCGTTTTATAGACGTCATTGCCGGGGTCAGCAATGACGCCGGAGAAAGAGACTGCCCAGACAGTCGTCGTTGAACCGACAAAATCCGAAGCCGATACATACCATTGATTTGGAGTGAGATGGAAAATGGTGGGGTTTATTGCAGGTGCAGAGGCGCCCCATTCCACAATAGACAACAGCTCATTCTCCGTGGGCAGCCGCCAATCGCTTTGCCCGGCGTAGTTTTGCTGCGCCAACGCTGCAGCTTCCGCCAATGTGTACGATTGCACAGGTCCTACGCAGCCGTTGTTCCAGACCATCCCCTCGGAACAGCGCTTCCACGTCAAATTGGTTTTGTTGTGAGTGACAGTGCCATCGCCGTTATCAGTGAAATCCGAAGTGGGGGTGTAAAGACCAGAAGAGTCGACTGGCTGTCCGCCGCGAACAAGACGAGCGTGGAGGCTGTTCGACTTTGGGTACTGTTGGGTGTAGCCAATGGGAAGGGTGCTCCACGCATTGCTAGAGTTGTTGGAAACAGTAGTTGCCGCCCAGAAAGCCGTTGTAGCGGATGTGTTAGGAAAAACGGCGCTGTTTATAGCAGGATTAATGGCGGCGCGCTCAACTATGGTATTCAGCTCGGCAATGGTGGGCAGGCGCCAATCGTTTTTCCCGACATAGCTCCGCGTTAGCGCCGTAGCAGCCACCCAAGCGTAGGTTGATGCCGTTCCTGTGCAGGCGCCGGCACTCCATGTCTGTCCTTCGGCGCAACGCATCCATGTGAGTCCGGTGATCTTGTGGGTGACGGTGCCGTCATTGTTATCAATGAAGTCGGCAGTGGGGGTGGTGGTGGTGATGACAGAAAATTGATTTGCCCACGCAACACTTAACCCCCCGATACCCAGACACAATACCAACCCAGCGAGCAACAAACGAAAATAGCGCAGCAATTTCATGGTAAACCCTTAAATTAAAAAATTAATAAAATTTGGGCAACACGACCTTTGCACGGTCGGGAATCTATCGCCCGGTCGAAGCCGTTCATCACATTACTACCACCTGGATAACATGAAATTTCACTGTTTTAAACTCCCTTCACTTTAAACGCTAAAACGGGGATGCAGACTGCACAATAAACGGTGACTTGCATTCACCCACAAGTCACCATAGCCAAGATCGTTCAGTGAATAGAAATTATCGCCCCAATGTAACAGCGCTCTCGGCGAGTCCCCCGATCCAGTTAGCGGTATTTTCCACACTCATGCCCGTCAGCACGGGAACCGCATAGAACGTGTAGCGACCCAAAGGCAGGTTCTGCGGCAATTCAGCCATAGACAGCACCGCACCACTCAGGTCGGGTATCTGCGTGTTCGCCAGATAGGGCGTTACGTCGGAGGTAAAGACGGGAGCATCAAAAAATCCGCCTGCTTTCATGAATATCAGGTTGTTGTCCGGCACTCGCACGGCAACGTAGACATCAAACCGATTTAGCTTACTGAAGTTCTTCATGCAGTAATTTACGCTCAGAGACTCGCCCACTTTTTTGGACGCTCCACCCGCGATGCTGATGCCGGTGCGATTGCAAGCGTTGCTATTGTTATTCGGAGTGACGATTACGGTGGCACTGGCAGTTTGGGTGGCGCCGTTTTCAGTGTAGCTGGCGCTGAATGTGACGGAAGTGGCGGCATCGACGTCGATGACGGTGATTTGCCCGTTTGCGCCAATGGTGGCTACCGCCGTGTTGCTACTGGTCCACGCCGCGACAACGTTCTTGCTGCTGCCGTCGTTGTAGCTCGCGTTCGCCGTGCAAATAGCGGGGCCGTTGGCGGTATTAACCGGGCAAGCCACGCTTAGGGCGGACAGGATCGCTGCTGCAGCCGCCGTGGTGGCAGAGACGGATGAACTTTGAGCAGAACAGTTGCCGGCGGTGTCGCATGCTGCTACGGCGTAGCTATAGCTGGTTTTGGGCGTCAGGTTGGTGTCGTTATAGCTCGTCACGTTCCCCAGAGTGCTTAGTAAGCTGCCGTTGCGGTAGACCTTGTAGGCGGTGACGGCGACATTGTCGCTTGAGGCGGACCAGTTCAGGCTGATTTGGCTGGAACCGGTGGCACTGGCGCTAAGAGAGGAAGGCGCCGATGGCGGGGTGGTGTCAACGATAGACGCCGTGGTGGCCGAAGCTGCCGAACTTTGAGCGGAACAGTTGCCGGCGGTGTCGCATGCCGCTACGGCGTAGCTATAGGTGGTCTTGGCCGGCAAGCCGGTATCGTTATAGCTCGTAATGTTGCTCAAGGTGCTCAGCAAGTTGCCGTTACGGTAAATCTTGTAGGCCGCGACGGCGTTATTGTCGTTTGAGGCGGACCAATTCAGGCTGATTTGGCTGGAACCGATGGCGCTGGCATTGAGGTTGGTGGGAACGGACGGCGCAACGGTGTCGGCTAAAGCCGCTGTGGTGGCCGTAACAGCCGCGCTTTCAGCGGAACAGTTATTTGCAGTGTCGCAGGCCTTAATGGTAAAGCTGTAATTGGTGGCAGGCGTCAGGCCGACAGCACTCCAATTCGTGATGTTGAACACCAAACCAAAGCCATTGTCGTTTACGATTCTGACATAGTATCTAATATTTGCGGCTGCGTTGCTACTGGGAGGATTCCAAGCCAGATTGACTTTGCTGGCGCCATCCGCCGTAGCGGTAAAGCCTGTGGGCGTTGCCGGTATTGGTGTCACCGCAGGGAGGGAAAAATTAATTAATGTTGGGCTATGTTTTTCGTCCGTAGTGCCGTCGCCGCGTTCTCCATCCGAGTTACGTCCCCATGTCCACACGCTTCCGTCGCTTTTAACGGCAAAAGAAGTAAAGTTGCCCGCTGCTATTGATATGAAACCGGCGCCGACCTCCACCGGGCTATTCCGTTGCGTCGTGGAGCCGTCGCCGATCTCTCCGTATTCATTTCGTCCCCATGAAAATAGACGCCCGTCCGTTTTGAGGGCAAAACCACTGTAGCTCCCCGCCGCAATAGCGCTAAAACCCGCACCGATCTGTAGTGGGCTGGATCGGCTGGACGCTGTTGTTCCGTCACCGAGTTGGCCATATTCATTTCGCCCCCATGTCCACAAACTTCCGTCGGATTTAAGCGCCAGGGTGAAACCATTACCAGCCGCAATGGCGCTATAACCTGAGCCTATCTCTTTTGGGCTATGACTGTCGACTGTCGTGCCATCGCCAAGCTGGCCGAAATAATTCTGCCCCCACGCCCACAATGTGCCGTCTGGTTTAAGGGCTATGGTAAAGTACGGACCCAACGCCACCGCACTAAACCCTGTGCCGATCTCTTTTGGGGCAAGCGATGCAGTCATGCTCCCATCGCCAAGTTCGCCGTGGAAATTATCGCCCCATCCCCATAAACTGCCGTCCGTTTTGATCGCCATGGAGTGATACCAGCTTGTTGCCACGCTGCCAAAGCCCGACGTGATGGGGCGCGGTAGCGTCTGGAATGTCGTGTTGCCGGTGCCGAGTTGGCCGCTGCCGTTATGTCCCCATCCCCATAGGAGGCCATCGGATGCTACACCAAGAGTATGATCAGCCGCCGCAGCTATGGAGATAAATCCGCTTGGAGGAAAGGAATAAAAACAATCCACGCTGGACTGTAGCGGTGTCGGGCTATAGCGATTTTGCGTAGTGCAATCACCGAGGCGTTTATCGCCATTGGCGCCCCATACCCATAAATCACCTAACGAATTCATTGCAACGGCATGTTGCCCCCCTCCAACTATCTTCGGTGTTACCGCCATGGTCGCCGATGTTGCCGACAACAGCATAAATCCAGCAAGCACACTGAGCAACGAAGCCGACAACGAAACGGTGCGCGCCGATTTGTCGCCGGCTTGTGTTGTTTCCAAGCGCATTGCGCGACGCAAATGCGCCCATAGCAGGCCTCCGGCGAGGCCGATATTCCGGGAAATTCCCATGTGTACACTCCTAAAAAACTGCGATGGTTGACCAACAACAATAGAGACTGTTCAGCATACGCCTATACCTTGCCTCGCCCCGATTTACCGATTTAGCCGCATCTCGCGGGATGCGATGCATACCCGACAGCCTGACGGCTCTTGTAGACTGTCGGGTATGGGTGCGAGAGGCGCAAATTGCGCCGTGTGGCACTGCCGCACAAGCAATTTGCAATATGGTACAGCGTGGTCGGGAGACATTCTGTGAACTGGATCACACTTTCCGCGAATCAGCTTGGAATAAAGGCTAATCCTAGAAAGCTCAGTTCAACGGAGGTTTCCAGTAACTTACCAGTCAAGTCGTTGCATTTTTTGCGAAGAATGTGTCGTAGATCAAGCGCTGGCGCGGTTCTCCAGGTGATTTTTTTCACCGCAGAGACGCTTCAGGCGCGGAGAAATATAACGGAGGGTAAAACCATACCATTACCCTATAAAATCTCTGCGCCTGAGGCGCCTCTGCGGTAAATGTTTTTGGTTCCGGCAATTGTCCGGCTAGGTTAATTCTGGCGGTTCCCGCCGCTGTGCATGGCCTGGATATGGCGGCGATGGTTGCGGAACACGGTGCGTTCGAGACCTTCCTCGACTTCCTCGCTGAGGTGGGTGAAATCGGCGACGATGCGCGTGCCTCCAGCCACAGATAGGGATTCCCGCACATTGGCCGGCAGCAGCAGCGGCTGCGGCAGGCGCGGGTCTATGAATAGCGAAATCACGATGCCGCCCTTGGCTGGTGCTACGCCGCCGCACACCCATTCTATCGTCGAGGCGCTCAATGTGACCGGACAGGTTTCCGGCTTGGGCGTGTGTTGCGCCAATAGGGTGAATAGCATGTTGAGCGCGAGGTCCAGCTTCGCTTCGACGCGGTCGAGCTTTTTTTCCACTTCGTCGCCGGATTCGGTGTCGCGCGACGACGGCGGGGATTCCATGTTGGTCAGGGCGCGCAGCACTACTGTGTCGGTGTGCATCCATTCGAGCAGGGTGGCTGCCGAAGGCGGTGCGCCGGCCTGCCATGCGACCGGCATTTCGCTTTGATAATATACGCCGCTGATCACGTTCTATCCTCTAGTGTTGGCCTGATGTTCGAAAACGCCCAGGTCGACGCGCGGCTGGGCCTGCCACCCCGGTTGGCGGTGCTCCGCCACGACGTTGGTGAAGATGCCGCCGCGCACGAAAAATTTTGCGGTCAGCCGCATGAAGCGCGGCGCGGTGGCTTTTGCCAGATCGTTAAGAATGCGGTTGGTCACCGCTTCGTGAAACGCGCCTTCGTCGCGGAACGACCAGATGTAGAGTTTGAGGCTCTTTAGTTCGACGCAGATGCGGTCGGGGATATAATCGAGATACAGCGTGGCGAAATCCGGTTGCCCGGTTTTGGGGCACAGGCAGGTGAATTCGGGGATTTCCATATGGATATGGTAATCCCGCTCCGGGTAGGGGTTGACGAATGTTTCCAGGGTGTTGCGGGGATGGCTGGACATATCGGCGCCTTATATGGGGAATCGGGATAATTCATATTATCGCCAATCTTCATGGGGAAGGGAAATCGCTGCATTTTTCTGAGGTCTACATCCCAAATCCTGCGTGGGCTTGTACGTATTTGTTGTTCGATTCCTGACTTGAAAATCAATCATGCTATCCTAAGCCGGACTATTGCCGGAACCAAACGGGATGTAGGGTGGATAAGCGAAGCGCATCCACCGAACGGTGTCCCGGAATGTTCAGGTGGATGCGCTTCGCTTATCCACCCTACCTGGCCGCACTGCCCGAAGAACCGCGCCAGTGCTTGATCTACGACACATTCTTCGCAAATGATGTAAAGATTTGGTCGATAAGTTACTAGGCTTTTTTCCAGACTGCGCTGGAAAAAAGAGGTTCACTTTTGACGAACAGCCAAGCTGACTCACGCGAAGGCGCGAAGAGAATCGAACCCGTATCTTTTTTTGCGAGTTGGAAATGAGACCGCCCATTCTTACTCGCCTCCACTTCTTCGCGGCTTCGCGTCTTCGCGTGAAAAATTCTTATCGGAAATTGCGACCTTCACCTGAAATTGCAACTTCACAAGCGACAATTTGTTGTCGTTTGTTATTGTCTTTAGAGCCTCACTCATAATTTGTAAGTCGCCTGTAGCCAAAAGGAACGTGGCGCCATCGGCAGGTCGTTGGCGATCAGGCCGGGGGCAATGCTGGGTTCGCGCACGTCTGCATCGAACAAGTTGCGCAACGAGGCTGCGTAGCTCCACGGGTTCTTGTTCTGTCCGGTGCGCACGGTCAAGTCCACGGTGGTGTAGTCCGGTGCTTGCGGACGGGTATCGCCGGCAGCGCGGCGACGGTCGGCGACCCGGTTGATCTGGGTGCTGGCGGACCACATGTTGTTAAAGCGCCAATCGCCGCGCAAATAAAGGTGATGGTGCGGCGCGTAGCCGGCATCCTGGCCGGTGGCTTCGTCGATGGAGCGCTGCCAGGCGTAGTTGCCTGTTAACCGTAGCGTGCGACCGGCATCCCATACCAGCTCCACTTCGGCGCCATGCCCGTTCTGTTCACCGGTATTGGCGTAGGTGGAGCCGGTGTTGGGCGTACTGTTGGCCACGGCGCGGATGGCGTCCTTCATGGCGTAGCGGAAGAGGCTCAGGTTTACTTGGGTGTCCTTGCGGGCTTGCCAGGAAAAGGCGGCTTCGACGGTGCTGTTGGTCTCAGGACGCAGGTTGGGGTTGCCTTGATTGACCGGATTGCTGATGCCATAGGCCTCAATGAAAGCCGGTGCGCGAAAGGCGCGGCCATAGAGCAGCTTTGCGGTGAGATCAAGCGCAGCATCCCAGACGAGCGCCAGGCGTGGATTGGTGGCGCCGCCGAAATCGGAATAGCTGTCGTGGCGCACCCCGGCGGTGAGCACCCAGTCATTGGCGATATTCCACTCGTCCTGGACATAGAAATAGTTGACCTCGCGCCGTTGCGGAAACAGGAAGGGGCCGGTAGCGGAATAGTCCACCACCACCCCGTCGGGATTCGGGATCAACGCCCCGTTCGTCGCGTAGGTAAAGTTTCGGGTTTCATGCGTCTCGTAGAGATTCAGGTCGTCGTGTCCCAGGCCGAAGCGCAAGCTATGACCCGCGAAGCCGGCATAGGTGACAAAGCCCGAGAGCCGCAATTGCCGCTCCCAGGTTTCCGGGCTGCCGAGGAATCCATTGTTGGAGACGCCGCCACCCATATTTGCGCCCGGCGGAAAAAGCTGATAGTCCGTCGGTATCAGTTGGGCGTAGTGGAGGTAGCCGGCGGTGAAACCCATGCCCCAATCCCGTGCGAATTGAGGATCAGACCAGGAGAGGTCGCCAGTGATGCGCTCACTTTTTCCCCGTCCCACCGGGTCTAGCGCTTGGGCAATGCCGGCGCCGGTTTCCAGTTGGTCGCGCAGTTTATAGCCAAAGCGCAGACGCCATTTGTTGTAGCCCAGATCGAGATTGCCGTCGATTGCGTTGTAGCCGGTATTGACCGGTCCGGAGGTCCCGGCTGCGTCCCTTGCGACCGTTGATTTGAAGCCGTCTGTGCCGCCGACGCGCAGGTAGGCCGCCATGTCCGCCGCTCCCCACTTGCCGCCGTGCTGCATCCAGGCGTCCCAAGTGTCGAAGGAGCCGGCGCGCGTCCCGAACTCGGTTCCCGGCGTATTGTCCGCCGCTTTGGTGATGATGTTGATCACGCCGGAAAAGGCGTCAGAACCGTAGAGCGCCGATCCGGGGCCGCGTATGACCTCAATGCGGGCGATATGTTCTACCGGATAGCCGCCCCAGAGATTGCCTTTGTTGCCCTGAAACAAAGTGGTGATGGGGATGCCGTTCTGCAGCACCAGAACCTGGGGAGTGAGTTGGCTGAAAACGCCGCGGATGACGTAAAGCGGTGAGTAATTGTTGGCGCTGCGATTGACATGCACCCCCGGCACGGTTTCCATCACGTCGTCAAGGTCTTTTGCGCCCATTGCGGCGATATCCTCGGCGGTGATGACCGATGCCACAGACGGCGCGCGGCGTAGCGTTTGCGGGCTGCCGGTAGCGATGGAAACGGAGGATTTGTCACCGTAGACCAGCGCCAACTCCTCTTCCTCGACGGATTGCGCAAGGGCGCCGGGTGTCTGGAGCAAGAGCAGGGAAAGCGGGAAAAATAGCCGATAATGGTTTTTCATTAATTTTTCATTATGGCATGAATTTCTAATGTGAAAATTCGCCACGCCACCCTCACAATTTGTAAGTCGCCTGTAGCCACAAGGAACGCGGCGCCATCGGCAGGTCGTTGGGGATTAGGCCGGGGGCGAGGCTGGGTTCGCGCACGTCGGCATCGAACAGGTTGCGCACGGAGGCCGAAAATTCCCATTGATCCTTGATGCGCGGGGTGCGCACGACCAGATCCAGCGTGGTGTAATCGGGTGTCTGGGGGCGCGCATCGCCGGGCGCGCGCATTCTATCCATCACCCGGTTGACTTGGGCGCCGGCCAGCCAGCCGCTTGGATAACGCCAGTCGGCGCGCAGGTAAATATGGTGATGGGGCGCATAGCCGGCATCCTGGCCGGTGGCATCGTCGATGGATTTCTGGTAGGAGTAATTGCCTGTGAGCCGCAGGGTGCGGCTGTAATCCCACACCGTTTCCAATTCCATACCGCTGCCGTGTTGGCTGCCGGTGTTTTTGTAAATTGCCCCGACTGCCGGAGCTTCGTTGGTCACGAGACGGATGATGTTATTTGCATCGTAACGGAAAAGATTCAGGTTGACCTGAGTATCCTTACGAGCTTGCCAGGAAAAGGCGGCTTCCACAGTGCGGTTTGTTTCCGGGCGTAAATTCGGGTTGCCCTGCTGGAACGGGTTATTGATGGCGTATTCCTCGTTGAAAGCGGGGGCGCGGAAGGCGCGACCATAAAGGAGTTTGGCGGTAAGATCCAGCGTGGCATCCCAGACCAGGGCAAGGCGCGGGTTGGTGGTGCCGCCGAAGTCGGAGTATTCGTCGTGGCGCACTCCGGCGGTGAGGGTCCAGTCGGGGACGAAATTCCACTCGTCCTGGACATAGAGGTAATTGATCCTGCGCCGTTGCGGGAGCATGAAGGGCTGGATGTTGGTATAGTCGATCACCGCGCCGGTGGGAACCAGCGCCCCTGCGGCGTTGATAAGATAATTCTTGTAGTTGGCCGTCTTGTAGAGATCGAGGTCGTCGTGGCCCGCGCCAAAACGTAGCTGATGGCTCCTGAAGCCCGAATAGGTGGCGAAAGCTGAAAGCCGGGTGTCCCGTTCCCATTTGTTGGGAGCGCCGATTACTCCGTCAGGAAAAGCGCCGGTGGCGAATTTTGTGCCCGGCGGGTACAGCAGAAAGTCGACCGGCGCCGTGTCGTTATATTCCAGATAGCTGGCCGTAAAACCCAGCCCCCAATCCTGGGACACCTGAGGGTCAGTCCAGGAAAGATCGGTGGTGATGCGCTCGCTTTTTGCCAGACCCACCGGGTCCAGCGCGGAAGCCACGCCAGCGCCGGTTCCCACATCGTCCCGCAATTTGTAGCCGGCGCGCAGGCGCCACTTGTCGTAACCGAAATCGACGCTGGCATCTACCGCATCCCGTCCGGTGTTGACCTGCCCCGGCGCCAGGGAGGCATGGGTAAAAAACGGAGGCTTGTTGTCGCGCGCGCTCTGCGCGTCCGCCGAGATGATTTCCTTGATACCGTCGGTGCTGCCGATGCGCAGGTAGGCCGCCACATCCACGGGGCCGAACTTGCCACCATGCTGCACCCAGGTGTCCCCAGTATTGAAGGAACCGATGCGCGCGCCGACCTCGGCGCCCGGCGCATCATCTGCCGTTTTGGTGATGATGTTGATCACCCCGGCATAGGCGTCCGCGCCATACAGGGCGGAGCCGGGACCGCGGATGATCTCGATGCGGGCGACATTTTCCAACGGCAGGCCGCCCCACACGTTGCCCTTGCCGCCGGTGAACATAGTGGTGGTTGGGATGCCGTTCAGCAGCATCAGGGTTTGCGGGTTGTTGGGGCTGTAAATGCCGCGGATGATATTGAGAGGCGCATAGGCGATAGCGTTGCGGGATACGTGCATCCCCGGCACCGTTTCCAGCGCGTCATCCAGGTCGGTCGCGCCCATCGCAGCGATATCCTCGGCGGTGATGACCGTCGCGACGGCCGGCGCGCGACGCAAATCCTGTTTGCTGCCGGTGGCGATGGAGACGCTGGCCTTGTCGCCGTAGACCAGCGCCAATTCCTCTTCTTCTTCCAATGCTTGCGCCAGGGAGGGAGCTATCCAGGCGAGGGCAAAAAGTGCATACAGCACGTGGAATTGAAGTTTTTTCATGACGTTTGTCCTCCCCCTTCATATTATTCGGCACGATATCGGCAGCTCGGAAACCTCTCACGATATTGCATTATTGCACAGGCATAAGCTATTTTCGCGTGGGCGCAGCGCCCCTCCCAGGGTGAATTTGTTCTCAGCACGGAAAAACCTATTCACCGCAGAGGACGCGGAGGACGCAGAGGAAAATCCTCATGCTCTTCCTCTGCGTCCTGTGCGTCCTCTGCGGTGAAAAAGGTTTTGTCTTTATGGGTTGCCGCCATGAGTCGAGCAGCGTCGCACGAAGATTGCCTGGGATTCATGGATGTTTTCCATCATTGATTTTCATCATGAATTTCCGAGAACAAATTTACCCTGGCGCCCCTCCTACTTGGCTTCATAGGGTATTCCATAACGCTCCCGATAGAACTTCATGCGGGCATCGACCTCGTCCGTTGTCGTGCCGAAATCTTCCAGCGCGTAGTGGTGTCCGCCGTGCAGCCCTTCCCGTTCGCTCTCGGCGAGCCAGGCGGCCATCGCGTTTTCCGTATCGGCGCTGAATTCCAGGCCGGCGAAATCGTAAACGCGGCGCATTTCCGCACGCCAGTCGCGGTTCATGTCGGCGTAGTGTACATCAAGTTGTTGCGCCGCCGGGATGTGCTCGCGCGCGGCAATGCTGCGGCGCGCCATCTGTTCGTAAAAATCCAGCCACGTCTCCCGAATGGAGGCGCGGCAGGGCAGATCGGTGTGTTGCACAGCGTAGCACCACATCAGGGACATTACCGAGCCTACCGTCTTGATCGGGTCGCGGTGCATGAATACCAATTTGGCGTCGGGAAACATCTGCATGAGCGTGGGAAGATCGAGCATATGCTGGGGGTTTTTCAATAACCAGCGCCTATCCGGCAACCCCTGCGGCTCGTCCCGCGACCAGGAAATCAGTTTCATCAATTCCGCCATGTAGCGATAGGCGGCGTGCTTGTCGTCTGCGAGAAACCAGCGGTAATAGCTGGGGACATGGTACAGCCCCAACGGCGAAAAACCGCCGAAGGAATGATTGAGCAGCAGCAATTCTTCTTCCGGCCAGTCCGTATCTATCGGGTGAGCCGTGAAAGCGCCGGGGTAAACCAGTGGACCTTGGTGGAGGAATTGCCTGACTTCTTCGCGCCGCGTCGCTTTACCCATGTCTGCTAGCCCCAAGCGCGGCGCGGGGTTGATGCCTTCCCAGGTTTTCAGGTATTGCAGGCGTGCATCAGTCGCCATCATGCGCTGGAGGCGCGTGGTGCCGGAACGATGGAGGCCGACGACGATCACCGGCGCGACGATCTCGCGTCGGCGGATTTCCGGGTGCGCCTCGAAGCAGGCGTTGGCCCATAGCCGGTTGTCGAGCGAACGCAGGGTGCGCGTCTTTGCATTGAAGCGTCCGAAAGGATTGAGGTCGGCCTCTTTTTCCACAGCGTCGAGCAGCGTTCTCATTGCCGGCAGAAAGCTTTCGTCGCCGAAACGCTCCAGCCCCGTTTCGGTGCGTGCCTCGGCAATCAATGTTTCCTCGGACAGATCAATTTTCGAACCGTCGGAATGCTCGCGATTAAACTGCTTGACGGGCAGGGAATGGTAATGGGTGCTGGGTTGGGTGTCCATGTTGTATTAAATCCTAGCCCGGCAGGGCTTATTGCTTGTAAGTCACTTGCGCCACAAAAAGCGCGGCGCTATCGGCAGGCGTTTGGGGATCAGGCCAGGGAAGCAAGGCTGGGTTCCACGGTAAATTTGTTCTCAGAAAAAATGTAGGGTGGATAAGCGTAGCGCATCCACCTTTTTACGCTGGCTCGGTGGATGCGCTACGCTTATCCACCCTACGATTTTCCCGAGTCTCATGCATGCTGTTCATCATTGATTTTCAATGAAAATATCCGATTTTTGCGCAAATGACGCGTAAACCTGGTAAAACGGCCACTGTATCCACTACAGGAGCGGAAAAGCGGGTCACAGAATAGGCAGGCTGATCCCCCCGTCGACGACGATTTCTGCGCCGACGACATAGGAGGAATCGTCTGAAGCGAGGAACAACGCCACTTTGGCGACTTCATCCGGTTCCCCGAAGCGCTTCATCGGCGATTTGCGCTCAAAATTCTCGCGCATCGCTTGGATGGCTTCCTCAGGCATCCCCGAGCGTCGCCCGAGCGTGCTGATGGGGCCTGGGCTGACTGCGTTCACCCGTATCCCGCGCCCGATCAACTCCATGGCGAGAGTTTGCACCAGGGAGCGCTGTGCCGCTTTGCAGGCGGCATAGACGCTGTAATTCGGCGATCCCTTCCGGTTGGAAATCGAGGTGGTGACGATTACCGACGCGTTGTTCGAAAGCAGCGGGAGCGCTTTTTGAATTGTGAAAAACGCCCCTTTGAAGTTGGTCGCGTTGATCTCGTCGAATTGCGCTTCAGTGACTTGCTCGAAAGGCGCCGGACGGGCGATTGCCGCATTGACCATCAGGATATCCAAATGGCCGAATTTCGTTTGAATTTCCCGCATGGCCGATTCAATATCGCCTACCACGCTGGTATCGCTTTGTAAAACCAGCGTTTCATCGCCCAGTTCCTGCTGTGCATGGGCCAGATTTTGGGCATCCCGTCCGGTAATAGCCAAGCGGGCGCCGTGCTCGCGAAACAGTTTCGCGGTGACTAGGCCGATACCCGCGCTGGCGCCGGTGATCATGGCGGTTTTTCCCAATAGTCTTTGCATGTTGAAGTAGTCCATAAAGGTGAAACAAAGTAACGCAGGATCGGTGCGCTACGCGTTTATGCACGTGCCTGTGAAACTTGCGTATCGCCATGAGAGCAACGCGCGGACACGAGCGAAGCTCCTTATAGCTTGTAAGTCGCTTGCAGCCACAGGGAACGCGGCGCCATCGGCAGGTCGTTGGGAATCAGGCCGGGGGCGAGGCTGGGTTCGAGCACATCGGCGTCGAACAGGTTGCGTACGGAGACCGCAAGTTCCCAGCGGTTTTTGATGCGCGGGGTGCGCACGGTCAGATCCACCGTGGTGTAATTGGGTATCTGGGGACGGGCATCGCCGGGGGCGCGCATTCTATCCATCACCCGGTTGACTTGGGCGCCGGCCAGCCAGCCACTCGCATAACGCCAGTCGGTGCGTAAGTAAACATGGTGATGGGGCGCGTAACCGGCATCCTGTCCGGTGGCTTCATCAATGGATTTCTGGTAGGAATAGTTGCCCGTGAGGCGCAGGCTGCGATTAATGTCCCATACGGTTTCCAATTCCATGCCGTTGCCATGTTGGCTGCCGGTGTTGCTGTAAGTCGCTCCGACCGCCGGAGCCGGGTTGGTTACGGAACGGATAATGCTGTCCGCGTCATAATGGAAGAAACTCAAATTAACCTGGGTGTCTTTGCGGGCTTGCCAGGAAAAGGCGGCTTCCACGGTGCTGATGGTTTCCGGTTTCAGATTCGGGTTGCCTAGCTGGACCGGGTTGTTGATGGCGTATTCCTCGGAAAAAGAGGGGGCGCGGAAGGCGCGGCCATAAAGGAGCTTGGCGGTTAAGTTCAGCGTGGCATCCCAGACCAGAGCCAGGCGGGGATTGGTGGTGCCGCCGAAGTCGGAGTAACTGTCGTGGCGCATTCCGAAAGTCAAGGACCAGTCTGGGGCGAAACTCCACTCGTCCTGGGCATAAATGTAATTGACCTTGCGCCGATGCGGCAGCATGAAGGGGGCGATATCGGTGAAATCTATAACCGTGCCGCCCGGTGTCGGTATCGGCAGGCCGCCCGGGGAGAGCGTGAAATTTTTGTACTCCGAGGTTTTGTACAGATTCAGATCGTCGTGCCCCATGCCGAAACGCAAACGATGCTGGGTGAAACCCGAATAAGTGGCGAAGGTTGAAAGCCTGATGTCTCGTTCCCATTTTTCAGGGGCGCCTATCATCCCATTCGGGAAGGCGCCGGTGGGGAAGGTAACTCCCGGCGGGTACAATACGAAGGGGGTTTGTACCGTGTCGTTGTATTCCAAGTAGCTTGCCATGAGACCCATTCCCCAGTCTTGCGATACTTTGGGATCGGTCCAGGAAAGGTCGGTGGTGATGCGCTCGCTTTTCGCCAAGCCCACCGGGTCCAGCGCGGAAGATATGCCTGCGCCGGTTTCCACGTCGTCCCGCAACTTGTAGCCCGCGCGCAAGCGCCATTTGTCGTAACCGAAATCGACACTGGCGTCGACGGCATCCCGCCCGGTATTGACCTGCCCCGGCGCCAGGGAGGCATGGGAGCCGAAAATACGGTCATTACGGGATTGGGCGTCGGCGCTGATGATTTCCTTAAATCCGTCGGCGCCGCCGACGCGCAGGTAGGCAGCCACATCCACCGGCCCGAATTTGCCGCCATGTTGCACCCAGGCGTCCTGGGTATTAAAGGAGCCGAGGCGTGCGCCGACTTCGGTGCCTGGCGTATCCGCCGCCGTTTTGGTAATGATGTTGATTACCCCGGCATAGGCGTCCGCGCCATACAGGGCGGAGCCGGGGCCGCGGATAATCTCGATGCGGGCGACATTTTCCAATGGCAGACCGCCCCACGCGTTGCCTTTGCCGCCGGTGAATATGGTAGTGGTCGGGATGCCGTTGAGCAGCATCAGGGTTTGCGGGTTGTAGGCATGGTAAATGCCGCGGATGATGTTGAGAGGGGCATAGGCGATGGCTTGGCGGGCGACATGCATCCCCGGCACGGTTTCCAGCGCGTCATCCAGGTCGGTCGCGCCCATCGCTTTGATGTCCTCGGCGGTAATGACCGTTGCGACGGCCGGCGCGCGGCGCAAATCCTGTTTGCTGCCGGTGGCGATGGAAATGGTGGCCTTATCGCCGTAGACCAGAGCCAATTCCTCTTCTTCTTCCGAAACCTGCGCCGTAGCGGAGGTTGCCCAAGCGAGGGCGAGGAGCGCGGACAACGCATGGCGTTGAAATTTATGCATGGTGTTTATCTCCCTTCTGCTATTGTGCGGCACGGCATTGACGGGATGGGTGCCTTTCCCCGATATTATATTTTTGTGCAAACGTAGCGCAAGAGCGGGCGCTGTGCCTACCCTACCGGTCTTCGTAGGGTATTCCATAGCGTTCCCGATAGAACTTCATACGGGTATCGACTTCCTCCCGGCTCAAGCCGAAATCTTCCAGCGAATAGCGATGTCCCCGATGCCGGCCTTCCCGTTCGCTGTCGGCGAGCCAGTCGCCCATGGCGCTTTCCGCTTCTGCGGTGAAATCCAGGCCGACGAAATCGTAGACGCGGCGCATCACGGCTTGCCAGTCGCGGTTCATGTCCCCGTATTGGACATCGAGTTGTTGCGGGACGGGCAGCGTTTCCCGCACCTCCATGCAGCGGCGCGCCATTGCTTCGCATAGCGCCAGCCAGGTATCCCGTATTGCGCCGCGAAGCGGCAGATCGGTATTGTGGATGGCAAAGTTCCACATCAATGAAAGGGTGGACGCCACGGTCTTGATGGGGTCCCGGTGGATGAACACCAGCTTCGCATCGGGAAAGACCTTGATGAGCACATCGAGGTCCAGCATATATTGTGGAGTTTTCATCACCCAGCGTTTGTTTTCGGCATCGCCCCGCGACCAGGAAATCAATTTCATCAGATTCGCCATAGTGCGATAGGCGGGGGTCTTGTCGCATTCCACGAACCATTTGCAATAGCTGGGCGCATTGTATAGCCCCAATGGCGATAGGCCGCTGAAAGAATGATTAAGCAGCAGCAGTTCCTCCTCCGCCCAGTCCGCTTCCATGGGGTGCGCCGCAAAAGCGTCGGGGTTCAGGCGTCGCCCCATGTGGAGGAATTTTTCCACTTCGTCGCGGCGCGCCGCCTTGCCGGAATCCGGCCAGCCTATTCGCGGAGCGGGATTGAAGCCTTCCCAGGCTTTCAGGTGCTGGAAGCGCGTATCGGTCGCCAACATGCGGTGCAGGCGGGTGGTGCCGGAGCGCACCGGACCGACAATAATGATAGGCGCGGTGATTTTCCGCTGCTGGATTTCCGGGTTCGCCTCGAAACAGGCGTTGGCCCACAGCCGGTTCTTGAGGGACGCAGTGGTTTCAAGCTTGGCATGCATGCGACCATAGGGGTTGAGATGCGCCTCGCTGTCCAATGCGTTGAGGAGCACCCGCAGGCCGGGTAAAAAGCTTTCGTCGCCGAAGCGCTCTAGCCCCGTCTCTCGTCGTGCCGTAGCGCATAGGCTTGCTTCGGACAAATCGATTTTCGCCAAGCCGAAGATACCCATGAAACGTAGCACGCCGTTGATGAGTTTCACGGGCAGGGGGTGGTGGCAGGTGCTGGGTGTGTTATCCATTTTGTTCACCTCTGTGGTTGCCAGGCGCGCGAGGGTTGCCCCTCATACTGGATATGGGAACAGGCCAAGGGAAACAGGCTTCCTTCCGGGCGCTGTTCCGCTTCGATATAGCAGGGCGTCATGCCGGCGAGGAACGCGGGAAACAAAAATAGATAATACTCTTCAGGCGTAAGTCCCAAATCCGCCGCCAGCGCTGCGGCCAAACCAGCATAGTTCAAATGCTGGCGCCACCGTCCGGCAATCAAGGCCTCCTCGACGGCATAGGCGAGCCGGACATGGGGGCCATCGGCTAAACCCAGATGTTTCGCCAGGGACATGATAGGCGCCAGACGTTCGTCCTTGGCGGCAATGGGGCGTCCGAAGCCTGCGATGCTGCGCCGGGACTTGAGTTCTTCCGTCACCCAGTCGGTGAGATTGCCGCCGTCATCCACCTGTTTTTTTGTGCGTATGAGAAAGTCGATGGCGCGGATATCTATGCCGCGCCCGTAGATAGCCGCTTCCGATACCGCCAAGGCGGCGGCGATGCCGAGATTGCCGGTGCTGCGGGCGGTTCCGGCCAGTGCCGCCACCCGGTTGTTCCAGATACGGGCGTCGGGGTAGCTGGTATAAGTCCAGATGGACTGCATCAGGCGCAATTGTTCGGCAGAAAACCGACGTCCGGTGATGCCGAAAATGTACAGTTCGGCCCAATCCATGTCCTTGAGATCGGCGTGCAGATCGCGGCCCCTGAATATCGCCCGGCTGCCGACGAAACAAGCTCCCATTCGCGTCTTCAAACGGCCTACCTGCTCCAATAGAAAATCCGGGCCTTTCATATTCTCTTTCGTCATGTTTCTTCCCGGGCGGGATCATTTTCCAGTTCGACTGCGAAGAAGGGAAACTTTTTATGGCCGTAATGGCGCTGCTCCAGCGCGTGAGCCGCAGCGCCCGGCAGACGCAGCAGGAGATAGAGCATTTCCCCTTGTTCCGGGGTGTAGCCCAGGTCGGCGAGAGCAGCGGCGGCAACGCCGGAGAGCGCCAGGGGGAGCTTGGTGGCGGCCTCCAGTTCCGTCCGATGCTTTTCCAGCCAAGGGAGCCGCGCTCCGGTGCTTAGGCGGGCGAAGCAGGATAGCGCTTGCTTGACCGGGGTGGCGGCGTCCCTCCCATGGGGGTCGAAGCCGGGGGGGTGTTCCGGCGTCGGCCAGATCGAGATTTCTTCCGGCTGCGGCGCGGCAAGGCGCTGCCGCCAAGCGTCGAGATCGTCGCCGCAAGCGTTCCAGGTTTCCATGGCCAGGAAAACTTCCCGTCCGCCGCCATATTGCCCAGCCCCCACCGCCAGGGCAGCTATCAGGCAGGAGGCGGCAGTGGAGCCGCCCACGCCGCCGCACATGGCGGCATGCACCGCCGGATCGCGCGGCCCGGGATTGGCCAACGCGACGGCCAGGGCTTCCAGGAGAGCGGCTTCGGCCTTCGTCGGGGCTTCATCGCGGAACAGCAGAGTGAGCATTTCCACCCAGCGGGATTGTCCCAGCATTTCGCCGTAGACATTGTATCCCCGACAAAATGCGGTCCGGGTGGCAAAGGGGTTGTCGGCTTCCGGCTCTTCGCACCAGATGCGCGTGTGGATAGATTCAGTGCTCATTGCAGGGTTCCCAGGGTTTTCATGCGCAACACCATGGGCGGCACTTCTTCGCCGTCGATGCGCATGTCGAGCAGCGTTGGTCCTTTACGTTGGAGGATCGCATCGAAATCGAGCGCATCCAGTTCTTGCGGCGAGCGGATAACGTGGCCGGGTATTTTCATGGATTCCGCGAGCTTGCGGTAATCGACCGGGGGTAGTTCAAAACCTATGGGTTCGGCTTGCGCCAGCCGTTGGCCGTGCTTGACCATGCCCAAGGCGCTGTCGTTGAGGATGACGAAGACGACGGTGAGCCGCTCCGTCAATGCCACGGTGATTTCCTGGCCGCTCATCAGGTAGGAGCCATCGCCGGTGATGCAGACCACCGGGCATTTCTGATTGCCGCGCGCGACACCGATTGCAGCGCCTATGCTCCAGCCCATCGGGCAAAAATCCATTACCACGCGTAGCCAACTGGCTGTTCCCGAGCGCCGCCCCGGCATCCGTTCCGGGAAGTTCAGATAGGGGCGCTGCGTTCGCCGATTATGAGGTTGCAGGTAATGCACGGTCCACACCATGCTGTTGCCCATGTCGGCAAGGAAGCGAGTGGTGGGCGGGCAACGTTCGGACAGCGTTTTCATCAAACGTTGGGGTTTGATCGGGGTGGCGTCGGAAACGTAACTTTCCGGCGCTTGTAACGTTACTTCGGCTGGGTATGGGGCATTTGTGGGCTTTCCGGGCGCTTGGTTTTCGGCGGCAAAATCGGCGGCATTAGTTAGTAGTTTGATCAGGCGCTCGCATATGGTGCGGATATGGCCACGCACATGCAGGCGCGCCATCGGCGAGCGCATCAGGTTTTCCTCGGAATTGTCGATATGCACCAAGCGGTTGTTGAGCAGGGAATCGCACCAGCCGCCGCTGACAAATTCGCCGAAAGCGGTGCCGAAAGCCAGGATGATGTCCGGCGTGTCGGCCAGCAGCGCGTCGGCGCTGCTGTGACCGCCGAAACCGAATACGCCGCAATAGGCCGGGTGGCGCGGATTGACAAAGCCCTTGGCGTCGGGGGTGGTGATGAACAGCGCCTGAGTCAGGTCGGCCAGTTTCATGATCATTTCGATGGCATCGGAACAGGCCGCGCCGATCACGAACACGATGCGCTGGGCGCGCTGCAACTCGTCCGTGAGCGTTTGCACCGCGTTTTCGTCGATCAGGATGGGCTTGTGTTTTAACAAGGCCGCCAAGTCGTAGGTGGGCGTAGTGCTCGGCGCCGCGCTACGCAATATGTCCAGCGGAATCGCCAAATGCGCCGTGCCGCCGGGCGTTCGGTGCGCCGTCATCAGGGCGTTGGCGAGCTTGTGTTCGAACTGGCTGGGATGGGACACCATGGCGTTGTAATTGGTGCAGTGGTCAAACATCGCAAAGGCGTTGACGCCGGTGCTGGTCGATTCCTGCAATGCGCCCTTGCCGAACGAGGGCAGCGCGGGAAGTCCGCTGATCGCCAACAGCGGAATGTTGTTGTCGTGGGCGCATGATACGCCGGTGATCAGGTTGGTCGAGCCGGGGCCGGACGTGGCGCAGCATACGCCCAGGCGTCCGGTCTCGCGGGCATAGCCGTCGGCCATGAACGCCGCCCCCGTTTCATGGCGCGCCACTATCGGGCGCAGCCCCCCGCGCCGAGCGCTACGCGCCATCGCGTTGAACAGAGGCTCGATGGCGCCGCCCGGCACGCCGAACACGTACTCGACCCCGACCTGCTCCAGGTAAGCGACCAGCAAATCGGCCATTTCCGCCGTGGCCGTTGTTTTTGGCGCAAGCTCCCGCGTTGCGTCGGCGATTGCCACCGAACCGCTCATAGTCGGCACTCCTCCAAATTAGCAATTCATTATTTTTATGACGGCTTGTTGTGATCGTTCCCACGCTCCGCGCTCATCGTTATACACAAGTGCCCAAAAACCCCTCTCCCGCAGGCGGGAGAGGGGTTGGGGTGAGGGACGTTGCACATAGTCAACGCCTTACCGAAGCGCAAACGCCCTCATCCCCGGCCCTTCTCCCGCCTGCGGGAGAAGGGAGCAAACCTGCGCTCGCCTCTGCCCTGAC
>Ga0172380_10002665_pt1 | contig 26751 bp, 20 predicted proteins | sample Leawe162metaG_FD_119747 | JGI IMG/M metagenome (GOLD analysis project Ga0172380, IMG submission 119747) | Leachate microbial communities from a municipal landfill in Southern Ontario, Canada - Leachate well 162 metaG | ecosystem: Engineered > Solid waste > Landfill > Unclassified | place...
CGCCCACCAGTCAGCGCCAGGCGATCGTGATCCTGAATACGCTGTTTTCGTGGTTGGTCAATGCGGGTTACCTGGCGGGCAATCCGTTGTCCCTTTCCCGGCAGCGGCAACGCAAAGCCAAGCCACGCATCACGCGGTTTCTGGATGACGAACTCTGGCGGGAGGTCAAGGCGTCCATTGACGCGATGCCGCGGGAAACAGAGCGGGAACGCGAGCACTTCTTTCGGGTGCGGTGGCTGTTTTCGCTGCTCTACATATGCGGGCTGCGCATTTCCGAGGTCACAGGCAATTCCATGGGCGGCTTCTTCTGCCGCCGCGACAAGGAAGGCGAGGAGCGCTGGTGGCTGGAAGTGACAGGCAAGGGAGACAAGACGAGGATCGTTCCAGCAACAAATGAGCTCATGGTTGAACTGACCCGGTACCGGAGGGAAAACGGACTGACGCCCTTCCCTTTTCCCGGCGAGCCCACTCCCCTCCTCCTCCCGATTGGCGGCAAGCAGCGGCCATTGACGCGAAGTGCTGTCCATCTAATTGTGAAAGAGGTCTTTGCGCGAGCTTCGGAGAGAATCCGCCAACGGGGACCGGACTTCCAGCGCCTCGCGTTGCTACTTGAAGGGGCATCCGCACATTGGCTTCGGCATACTGCAGGTTCCAGTATGGCTGGCAGCGACATGGACCTTCGTCATGTTCGCGACAACCTTGGTCATGAGTCGATTTCAACGACGAGCAAATACCTCCACTCGGAAGATGATCAGCGCCACAAGGAGACTGAAGAGAAGCACCGGCTCGGTTGGTGATAGCAGCGCTTAGACAAAATTCCTCGCAACCTCCCTATTTCACATGTCCAGTGGCGCTATCGCGCTACTCTTGGCCGGAGGAGCCGCCGTTCCGTCGCAGGTTTTTTGGTAGCAGATGATCCAACTCGGCATCAGAGAAATACAGCTCCTCGTTATTTTTTAGGGCCGCCTGGGCTTTCGCGTAAGCGGCTGACGAGGTCCGCGGTGCGGCCTTGTAAATCAGCTCAAGTTCTGCGTTTATCTGGTCTCGCACGATTCGAATCTCCTGTTCTGGGCGAACATTCCGAAAATCCACTAGCAGGCTCAGCAGTTGCTCGCGAATGCCCCACAGACGCGATGCAATCACCGTGTGTTTTTGTACTTGCTCGCCCAAGGCGGCTTCCTTGAAGTACAAGGTGATGGCTAACGACACGGTCGATAGAACGGCTCCAATCACCGTGGCAGGCTTTGAGTCGCCAAATACCGCCGCAACCAAGCTACTAGTGGCCAAGGCGGCGACAATGATTTCGGCGGTCTTGATGCGCTTATGCCGAGATGTATAGTTGTCGGCCATCTTTTCGTGAGTTTTGTGGGTATACGCGACGCGACCGTACATTTCACGGAGTTGCCCCTCGAGCGTATTTCCTGCACTGGCAGGTGCGTTAGGCGGGGAATGCGGTTCCATAGATTTCCCTAAACTTTTGTTTGGCCGACCAGTCTTGGTTCTTGCCGAGGTATTCAAGCGCCTCGAGCGCCCGAAGCTGAGCCTGTCGCGCTTTGTATTCGAATTTACCACCGCGCCAAACGTACGACCCGCTGCCCGGAGCTCGCCAGTGGTTTTGCTCAGGGTCTTGCCTCGCGAGAAACCCAAAGAAATCCCGAGTCATGTAATCGTAATAGAGATAGGACTTCTTTCGAAACTCCCATGTCTCCAGAAATTGGTAGACGAGCGTGTCAATCAGCATGCCTCTCATTGGAACGATGTTGTAGTCGCGCCAGGCCCGAACCATGCGCCCGAGCTCTACCACGTTGCTGTTGCAGTCGTCATTGCGCACTGAGAATGCGTCGATTTCGTGTTTTGGCTTGCAGGTCTTCCACGAGCCACCGTCATTTGAATCCGCATAGGTGTAGCTGGCATCCGTGTTGAGGAAGACCGGGACAATTTCGTATGTAATTCCGTCGGTAAACGCAATTTTCACGATTTGGCCATCCGCGATGACTGGCGAATTCGGGTACGTTGTGTTCAGCGATGCCCGAACCGCTTGTAGAAGTGAAGATTGCCCATTTCCCAAATGCCCGTCGTACTGCTTGTAAACAGAGTAAGGCAGTACATATAGAAGGTCGATGTCGCTCAATGAGCTGACCGCTGTATTCCGTCCGTATGAACCTCCATAGAACCGATTAGCAGTGTCCGAGGTCGTGTCTCGGAAATCGGTATTCAGCCGGCGAACAATGGTGGCGGTGCGCCTTGCAATAGAACTCCGTTTATCGGTCGGCACTGGTAGCTGGTAACAAAAATCTTGGAAGTACTGTGCGATAGACACGACAACCCTCCCTGGGCAGTACAACTATGCCGAACGAATTGTACTGAATCTTACCAGAGACGACTGGTATCGCAAACGAATAGATATCATGGCACCGAACAATCGTTTTCCTCTTGCGTGATAGACGGACCTCGACCTCAAGCTGCCGATAGGCACCTCGAACTCGGGGAGCGAAAGCTGCCGTTGAAGGATCCCATTTGCATTCGTAGACTATTCGACGAATCATGCAACAGGAGGCCAAGTTCTTCCGCATCCGGCCAAATGCGGAGCTGGACGAAGTCCCGCTAACAGTAAAGGGAAAAATCTGGCAAGACATGCTGTAGGCTGGAGGGCGGTTTGCTACGACATTGCATGCCGTATCATTGCGCGATGTCTGCTGACTCCATCACCTACTGCCTCGAACGGGTTTCCGATTATCGGGATTTTGAGCGACTCTGTTCGGCCTTTCTAGCGAGCGCCGGCTACCCACGCGTCGACCCACTGGGTGGAACAGGCGACGAGGGCCGTGACGCTATAGTTCGAAGTGACGAGGCGGGTCGAAAGATTGGCTTTGCCTATACGGTTCGGTCAGACTGGCGGGTCAAGCTCGCAAGCGACTGCAAGCGAGTCCACGACAAGGGCCACGACCCTGATGTCTTCGTGTTCGTTTGCACAGAAGCCTTATCAGCATCGGAGAAGGATTTCGCACACAGTTTCGTCGCCGAGAAGTACAGGTGGACACTCGACTTGTTTGACCTTGAGAGACTGAGAGTGCAACTCGTTGGGCCGCAGCGTCATCTGATTGCGCAGCACCCGAGCATATTCACACCGCCGTTCTTTCCACAACGCGGCGGCCAGTCAACCGCCGAGAGCCGGGATACGCTTCTCATTGACCACGTTGCGGCTGACCACGCAGTTGCGGCTTGGCTTGCCCGCCGCCTGTCGCTTGCGGGCTTTCGAACATGGTGTCATGGAACCGCCCCGCTTGCTGGGGAGAACGCTGATGAAACCGTGCGAAAGCTGCTTGACGTTCGCGTATGCCAGTACTTGCCAGTGGTTTCTACCTCCAGCCTGTCGGACGGTGTGTTTCTCGAGCGCTGCACTATCGCCGCAACCAAGGAAGACTTCGTGCTTCCCTGTAGCTCAGTTGCTGCCCCAGATGCACGTACGCCATCGAGACTTACAAAGTTGGCGCCGGCGGAATTCAAGAACTCGTGGCGTATAGGCTTGGACCAAGTGCTGACACGGCTCAGTACTCTGGGTATTAAGTCATCGCTTGACCCTGACCGAGGACGACAGATCGCACTCAGAGACTACCTGCCAACGCGAGTCACTGCAGCGAAACCCGAGCCAGTCTTTGCGAATGTATTCCCACTTCAATTGCCGAAGACGATGCTCGTCTTTGACCTTCGGCAGTCGTTGACGGATATAGAGACGCTCGAGCTTCGCAAGCAATGGGCGTTTGTCGAGTTGAGCGCGTATCGCCTCGTTGCATTTACGCCTCCGCCACAGGACATTCCTGCAGTGAAGGTCGAGCGCATCCCGGAATTCCTTTGGGCAGACGTTCCGCAAAAGGATGGCAAGACGACCGTCAACCTTGCCAAGGAGCTTGCCAAGCGCAGTCTCGAGGTTATATGCGCGCAGAAGGGGCTGAAGTTCTGCAGCGACAGGAGGGTCTTCTATTTTCCCAAGCGCGAGTCGGGCGAGTGGAATCAAGCGATTCAGCACGTCGATGGACGCACGACGACGGTGCAACTCACCGGTGAGCGCACGAAGGGCTGGGGCGACCGTGCTTCTCCGTTCCTTTACCAACTAGCACCTCGTTTTCGTCCCCAATGCGACGTCGATGGAACCTGGAATGTTGTCGTCAACGTCTACATCCGATCCACAACTCCTGAAGGTGCAATGTTCGAGGGTAAGGAAATTGGCCGACGTCGGAAAACTGTCAGTAAGAGCTGGTGGAACAAGGAATGGCTGGCGCGACTACTCGGGGTCGTTCAAGCGCTTCAAACCTCTGAAGGCCGCATAGAAATCGGCGATAGTGCCCGAGCCGTAGTGATGCAAAGTAAGCCATTGAGTTGGGAATGCCCGGTTGGCCTGGATGTTCTTGCCCTTTCCGGTATGTCAGACATCGGCCAGGAGATTGCTCAATACCGCGCCCGTGAAGATGACGAAGTTGAGACAAGCGAAGTTTCCGGCGCTTTGGAACGGACGTCCGTATCATGACGGACACCTTCCACTTCCTCGGCGAGCCATTACTTCAGTTCGGGCTCGGTCAAACAGCTGAAGACCCACATGATGGCCTGGCGCTCTTTGGCCCTGCTGAGCCACGCTCACAACTACCGGACAACATCGTTATCGGCACGGCTCAGGGCATTGAGCTTTGGACGGATTGGTGTGCGGCGCTGAATGGGCCGGCGGCTTGCACAGACCCAGGACGCCATCGAGCCTGGCCGCCGTTCCCGGGTTTCGACGTCGCATTCGGCGCCCAGTGGCCCAGTCCAGTTCGGAGCTATTCAGTAGAGGCTAGCCTGCTCTCTGAGGCTTCGCGGAAGGCTGACAAGTTTGACCGGGCTTTTGCGGTAGCAAACCTCTACATGGAAGCACTAGACCGGCTGTCAAAGCTGGATGGTCGGCCAGCGCTGGCCGTATGTATCGTCCCCGACGAGGTCTCCGAGAATTGTCGCCCGCAGTCGTCGGTCGCCTTCGCCGAGCGAAGCGACACTGCCCGAACCAAGGTTGAGGTGAAGTTCATTAAGCAGGCCATCGACGACCGTAACAGCGGGCAATCGAGGATGTTCGATGACGAGGACCCGCTAGTTGCTAGTGCGCTTGAGGAGATCGACCAGTTCGAGGAGGCGCGCGGTTTGTCACCGGACTTCCGGCGGCAGCTAAAGGCCCGGATGATGGCCCACGAACTACCGGTTCAAATCATTAAGGAGTCCACGCTACGCATCTCGCCGCAGGTGCGCAACGGTGAGCCCGGCACCAACCCCCTGTCCGACCGGCTCTGGAATTTTGGCACAGCCGTGTTTTACAAGTGCGGTGCCAAGCCATGGAAGACGCCCTGGGCTCGGGACGGCGTTTGTTACGTCGGGCTTGCTTATAAGCTTACCGAGGACGGTCGAAATGCATGCTGTGCGGCACAGATGTTTCTCGACAGCGGTGACGGCGTCGTATTCGTCGGCGAGTTCGGCCCGTGGTACTCCAACGAGCGCGGCGAGTTCCACCTGCCGCCCGACAAGGCCGAAGCGTTGTTACGTGGAACCATCGAGACATACAAGCAAGAAGACGGGCGGCCATTGAAGGAAATCTTCCTGCACGCTCGCTCTGGGATCGACTCGGAGGAGTACGAAGGCTTTCAGCGGGCATGCCCGCCGGGTGTCAACTTGGTCGCCATCCGTGTTCGTCAAGACAGGGGTGGCCTGCGCCTCTACAGATACGATGACCACCCCAACGCTGCAAAGCGCGGCCAGCATCCGGTGCAGCGCGGCGTCTTCTGGCAGCGCTCGGAACGCCACGGGCTGTTGTTCACCAATGGCTTCAAGCCCAGGATTGCGACGTACGACGGATTCGAGGTTCCCATTCCGTTGGCGATCACGATTCAACACGGCGACGGCGACTTGATGCAGGTCGCCAAGGACATCCTTGGCCTCACCAAGCTAAACTACAATTCATGCCAGTTGGGCGAGGGGCAGCCAATTACGGTCAAGTACTCCGACCGAGTGGGCGAAATCCTGCTAGCCAATCCTGGCCTACCGCAGGACAAGTGGAAGCACAACTTTAAGTACTACGCTTGAAGGGCGGATATGCTGCCATGCAGAACCTCGCTCGAGATGAAAAGGTACAGTAGGACACTTCACTCGCTCAGCAGCTGTCTTAGCAGAAATGTTCCGCTCCGCTTTCTGGACGTCAAACAATGCTTCTTGTGGTTCAGCTTTGGGCACGGTGCTGCTCATCGAGCCGATGGAGCCTTAACTCCGGCCCTATGTCGGCAAGCAATTCAACACCAGCCACTCGTTCAGTTAGATGCCAACTGCCGGATTGGCCGAACAACCGTCGCGGAGTGCGGATCGTGCTACCGCCCTCCTCTGCTTTCGTTTGACATTATCAGCCGAATGCCCGGAGCTCGGCCTCAGCGGTCATTGGATGCTTGCTGCTTGAGCGGCAGCAACATTGCGCAATGCGGCCCTTCATCAATTCGCCAGCGCAAAAATTGCGGAGTGGGAAATCCGAGCGGCAGCTTATCGAAAATCGCTACTCACCCTTTGTGCCCTATGCAGCCTGATGACTTGGGCATGGTCAACGTCGGCTCCCGCCACACAGCCGACGTTGGGGCCGTTGGCGCCGGTGACCGCTACACCCCCAGGATCCGACATTCAGGAAATTCTTGATCCGAACGTCAGCATCTCGCAATCCTGACGGGCAGCAAAGTGCTTTCAACGGAAGGATGATATATCCATGCGCGATGACTGCTTTCCGATCCTAAACTTGCCGCTCACCAGGATCAGCTATCCAGCGGCAGTTCGGCCTGAACGGCCATTGGGCGCTTGCTGCTTGAGGGGCCGCAACAATGCGTATTGCCGCCGTTCATCAAATCACCGGCAATAAATGCTGTGGCGGTAAATCCGAACGACAGCTTAATAAAATCGCTACTCACCCTAAGTGCCCATTGCCGCCAGTCGCATTTCTCCAAACCGGCCAGTCAGCCAAATCCTAATTTTGCGACCTGGATTCTCCGAACCGGCCATTGGCGACCCCAACCTACCGGCCAGAACCAGCCGGTCAAGGCGGTCATTCAATTTTTCGGAAGAGGCACCTGCCGTCCTTGCTGAATGTCCGGATTACGTCGAGCAAATTGATACCTGCTTGTTCTTTGAATACTGCCCGCCTGAAGGGCTCGCCCAGTCGGCGCTATTCCAGAACGCGGTAGAGTAGGCGGTGACGCCCAACCCCGGAATTCCAGTAGACCTGCGCAAAGGTCGCGCAGCCCGGCGAATTCATACATGAGGCTTTTAGAAGACTCAAAACCGAGGAGCATTGCCCAGTACCCGCATGCCCGGAAAGTAGGCCAGCAGCCCGGCGACGGCCAGCAGCATTGCCGCCGCCCAGGCCACGGTTGCCGGGGTTCGGAACTGCACCGCGCAGAGCGGCGCCTGATTTGATCCCGGCAGAGCCGGAACGGAATCACGCGAGGGAAGGTTTGCTTGCATGCGGACCATGCCAGAGTGAAAGTGACATCGATTCAAGAAAATGCGCGATGGCCTGCGTGCGCGTCTCGGAAGCGTTCCGGAATTAACGTACCGTCCCGCGAGCGCCGAGTTCGCAGGATGCATCGCCAATCCGAAACCGGCACCATACAGTCATGCATCATTCTATCGCTCAACTGCAGCCAGAAAGTCGGCATCATCCCGGCGTGAGGGGGCTGAACTTTGACGAGCCATTTCGAAATTTTCGACCAGAACGGACAGTTCGAGAAGGGACTTTGCGAATATCACGCCACAGGAGTTGTTGTCGCCGCACATTACGGCCTCGGCAAGTTGGCCCACCAGTTGGAATTCGATTGGATCCGTATGAAGCGGGATCGAAACACGCCCCCGCAGTCGCTCCGGATGATTGAGGATATCCCTCACAATTGACGGAAGCCGCGGATCGACCACCTGCAAGCGCCTCGCCGCCACCGTGCTGCCGGCTTCCCACAATTGGCACAATATTCTCGTGTTGCCACCGTAGGCGCAAGCCCACACCGTGGCGCCGGGAGCTATCGGTTTGTTTTGATAGGCGCTACTCGTATCGGATGGAAGAGAAGGCATCCTTGCCTTACGAGCGAAGGCGCTCCCGGGCACTAGCAGGGCAGCGACAAGGATCAAAACGGCGAAGTGACGACAGAGCTTCATGGCATCCCCCGACAATCGAACCAAAATCCGCCTGGCAGGGAAATCCCTCGCTCTGGCGGCCCCGCTGGCTTTGCCTGATCGGCTTTAGCCCGGAAGCTTTGCGTCCCCGCCTTTCGACGGGTTTGCCTTTTTCTACGAATCGTGTAAATCAATCACGATGAATTCATTTTTATCATTCTTTCTATTTATGTCAAGCGCTTTGTGAAATATTTCACATAGAGTTAGTAGGTTTCCCCACGCAGAGGCCAGTCACAACCAAAAACACATATATAACTATATGATTATTATATTTTAAGCTTCCTGCTCTCTTTTTTGTGGCAATATGGTCAATATGAAAGAACCCGTATCACCGAAAAGCACCAGATCCGAATACCTGACGACCAGGGAAGCCGCAGCGATTCTGGGCGTTGCCTTGCGCACCGCACAGCTATGGGTTGAATCAGGGACGCTAAGAGCGTGGAAAACGGCAGGCGGCCATCGCCGCATCAGCCGCGAGTCGGTCGATGAGTTTCTAGAGAAACAAGCGTCCGCGATGACTGATGTCCCAGCGCCGGCCAACAGTGCCGAGCCTTTTCACATCCTGGTCGTCGATGACGATACTGTGATGAGGGAAATTATGGTGACGGTGATTCGCAGTTGGAATCTGCCCATCACCGTGAGCAGTGCGGAAGATGGGTTTGCCGCCCTGCTGTGCATAGGCGAAACGCGCCCCGACTTGCTCGTGACCGACCTGGTCATGCCAGGAATGGACGGCTACAGGATGATTCGGCACCTGCGTGCCAGGCCGGAAGCGCGCCTGATCGACGTCATCGTCATCAGTGCGCATGATACTGACGACGTCATCAGTAGCGGTCAATTGCCAGCTGACATTCCGGTGCTTTCCAAGCCGGTGCCCTTTGACAAACTACATTCCATGGTGCGGCAGCGCCTCGCGGCGCATTCCTGATTCATTGGACTCCGGGCCGCCTCGAGTCGGTTAGTTTCATAAAGTGTGTTCAGCCGGCGTCGATGACGCTCCTGAACGACAGGTCGATTGAGCAAAATTCGCCCGCCATCCCCTGCGGATCGTCGACGTAGCTGATAGTTGCTTCTCATTTTCCAGGGTTCGCGCCAAATAGTCGCTTACATTTTCACCGGCATCGGGTTCGGGCACGACCCTGCCCTCCGCCCAAGCTGAAGCCCACCGGCTGGACGCTGAGTGAATCTGCCGTTGGCAATGCATTTATCATCAGCCCGCAATCAGCCGAGGCTGTGTGAAAACGTTCTGATCTGCAACAATATGCGCATGGCAGGTTGTGGAGCGTGGTGGAGATGAAACGGTTCATTGAAGGACAGGATAGGAGTCAGGTCACGTTGCTGCCGGAGTGCCTTGATGACTGCATCGGCGAAGACAATCCGGTGCGCGTTGTTGGTGCATTCGTGGATGAACTCGATTTGGGCGAGTTGGGGTTTGACGGGGTGGTGGCCGCCCTGACGGGAAGGCCCGACACCCATTCGAAGCCCCGGAGTTATGCGGCAGGCTCCTGAGGAAGGTACAAAACTGTCGCCCCATAACAAAGTAGAGCACTCATTGAACGATCGCGATAGCATACTGAAAAACTACACCCAGTCTTTCCTGTTGCAACACATAAATAGGCGGGCCAGATCATGACCAACGAAGTGCGCAAAACACTCTCACGCAAGTATTGTCCGCGCTTCGGACAACTCGCTGTTGAATTCGGCTTCATCACGGACGCGCAACTGATCGATGCACTGGCGCGCCAGGTTCGGGAAGAATTAGACGGCGAGGGACATCGGTTGCTCGGCCAAATACTCTTCGAAAGAGAGGTAATGTCTGCACCGCAAATAGAGCAGGTGCTGACAGAGATGTTCCGACGAATGAGAAAAGAGCAAAATGACAACGGGAACTCGGCGCACCCGCTCTAACTCCCCGCTGCAGGCGACGCGCCATCAGCGACTTCATGTTTTCAATCATCGCGCTTAGCGCGCGCCTGAGCGATAACGTTAGGGCGCTAATGCGCTCAGCAAAGTCGAACTGCTGTCGATGATCCCCAACATCCTTCATATACGCCAACGAAAAGCCCGCTCGATGGCGGGCTCCTGTATTCTGATTCCGTACCGGTTACTTCTTCTTCGCCGCTTTTTTACCGGAAACGGCAGCCTTGAATCCGGCACCGGCCGTGAATCTCGGCACCGTGGTTGCCGCGATCTTGAGCTCCTTGCCCGTCTGCGGGTTGCGTCCCACGCGTGCGGCACGCTTCGACGACTTGAATGTACCGAAGCCAACCAGGGTCACGGTATCGCCCTTGGCAACGGCTTTCGTGATGGCAGCTACGACAGCGTCAATGGCATTTCCGGCTGCGGCTTTGCTGAGGTCGGCAGCGGTGGCAACGGCTTCGATTAATTCGGATTTGTTCATGGAAGGGTCTCTCTGAGTTGATGGATGCAAGATACTACCTCAGCTATAAGCACTCAAATGTGCACTCAAGAGTGGGCGTTGTTCCGACGAACGAACCTCCCACCTACCCTGGATGTCGCGTTGGATTTCCTATCCTTTCCTTTATCCTTAAAAAAGGACCAGGCAGAAAACATGAGCACGGGGCAGCCCGTTAAGTCCGACGGTATTGCGGTGTCCGCTGCAAGCGGCTCGCGCCTGTCCGCGCCGTGGCTCGCGGCATTGATCGTGTTTGTGCTTGGCGCAGCCGTGGCAGCCCGGTTGGTCTCGCACCTGGATCAGGGCCGGCGCGATGTTTTGCGCGACTACGTTACCACCCAGACCGGCGATCATGCGCAGCAGATCCGGCAAAGCATCGAACGCAACCTGTCGGTCACCTACGCTCTGGCGGCGCTGGTTCGTCACGGCCGCGGCAGTGTTCCCGATTTCGATGCCGTGGCGAACCAGTTGTTGCCGTTCTATCCGGGCGTGGCGTCGCTGCAATTGGCGCCGAATGGCGTCATCCGGCAGATCGTGCCCCTCGCCGGTAATGAAGCCGCCATTGGCCATAATCTGCTGCTGGACCCGGCACGGAACAAGGAGGCTTTCCTGGCGCGCGACAGCGGCAAGCTGACGCTGGCCGGGCCGTTCAAGCTGTTGCAGGGCGGCGAGGGCGCGGTCGGGCGCCTGCCGGTATTTCTTGACAGCGCCGACGGCAAGCCGGTCTTCTGGGGCTTCGCCACTGTCTTGATGCGTTTTCCCGACACCCTGGTGGGCGCCCGGCTGCCACAGCTGGCTGCTCATGGCGTCGACTACGAACTCTGGCGCATTCATCCAGACAGCGGCCAGAAACAGATCATCGCCCGGTCCGCGTCCGTCGCCTTGGTAAAGCCGGTGCACGCCGTGGTGGAACTGCCCTATGGCAATTGGACGCTGAGCGCGGCGCCGATCAAAGGATGGGACGAGCCGTTGATGCTTGCGATGCATTCCGCGCTCGGACTGTTATTCAGCCTGCTGCTGGCATTTCTTGCAAAACTGCTGTTCGAGTCGCGGCGACACGAACGGCGGCTGGAAGCCGAAGTGGTGGCGCGCACCGCCGAAATACTTTCGACCCAAAGTCAGTTGCAGGCCACCTTCGCGGCGATTCCGGACCTGTTGTTCGAGCTCGGGGTGGATGGCCGGATTGTTGCCTTTCATTCCGCGCGCAGCGAACAGATGCATTTGTCGCCCGAAGAGTTTCTTGGCCGTCCCCTGGTCGATTTCTTGTCGGCCGACAGTCGGCCCATTCTTGAGGCCGGCTTGCGCGACACGCTGGCCACCGGCTACGTATCGGGAATTCGCTACCAGGTGCCGCTGCCACAGGGAGCGCGCTGGTACGCGGCGTCCATGGCCCGCAAGGAAGCCGCTGCCGGGGAGACGCCACGCTGCATCGTCGTTGCCCGCGACATCACGCGTGCCCGGCAAGCGGAGGAGACGCTGCGCGCCAACGAAGCACGTTACCGGGCGGTGACCCGGACTGCCGCCAGCGCCATTGTCACCGTCGACAGTGCCGGTAACGTGGTGGGCTGGAACCCGGCGGCCGAGAGCTTGTTCGGCTATACCGAGGTCGAGATCGTCGGGCATCCGCTGACGCCGATCATTCCGCAGCAATTCCGGCAGCGACATGCGGAAGGCCTGCGCATGCGCACCTACGACAAGGCCCCCTGCCTGGGCGACAAGATGGTCGAAGTCGCTGGGCGGCGCAAGGACGGCAGCGAGTTTCCGCTGGAACTATCGGTCGCGCGCTGGGAAACCGAGCAAGGGAAATTCTTTACCGGCATCATTCACGACATCACCGAACGCAAGCAACATGAGCAGGAATTGCAGGATTCCCGCGAGAGCCTGCAGCGGCTGCTCAATTCGATGGCTGAAGGCGCCTACGGAGTGGACACCCAGGGGAACTGCACCTTCGTCAATCGCTCATTTCTGGAAATGCTGGGTTACCCATCGGCCGACCAGGTAATCGGCCGGCACATTCACGCACTGATTCATCACTCTCACGCCGATGGCAGCCTTTACCCGGCAAGCGAGTGCCGGATGTACCGAGCTTTTATCGCCGGCGAACCGAGCCACGTTGCCGACGAGGTGTTCTGGCACAGGAACGGCAGCGCAATCCCGGTGGAATACTGGTCGAATCCGATCATCAACAAGGGCGAGGTGGTCGGTGCGATCTGCACCTTTATCGACATCACCGAACGCAAGACGGCCGAAGCGCAACTGCGCAAGCTCTCTTTGGCCGTGGAGCAAAGCCCAGAGAGCATCGTCATCACCAATCTCAAGGCCGAAATCGAATACGTCAACGATGCCTTTATTGCGGCAACGGGCTACAGCCGCGACGAAGTCATCGGCCGGAATCCGCGCTTCCTGCATTCGGGCCACACGCCGGCGGAAACCTACAGCGCCATGTGGGCGGCACTGGCCGCGGGCCGGCCGTGGAAGGGCGAGTTCTACAACCAGCGCAAGGACGGCAGGGAATACATCGAGTTCGCCATCATCACGCCGCTGCGCCAGCCCGACGGAACAATCACGCATTACGTCGCGGTGAAGGAAGATATAACCGAGAAAAAGCGCGTCGGCGAGGAACTGGATCGCCATCGTAATCATCTTGAAGATCAGGTGGTGCAGCGTACGACGGAACTGACCGCGGCACGGCTGCAGGCCGAGGCGGCCACCATTGCCAAGAGTGCTTTTTTGGCCAACATGAGCCACGAAATCCGCACGCCGATGAACGCCATCATCGGCCTCACCCACCTGATGCAACGCGCCGGCGCAACGCCGGAGCAGGCGGATCGGCTGACCAAGATCAGCAACGCGAGCCAGCACCTGCTGTCTATCATCAACGACATCCTTGATCTTTCCAAAATCGAGGCGGGTAAGCTGCGACTGGAGGATTCCGACTTCAACCTCTCGGCCGTTCTAGACAACGTCGCGTCCATCATCTCCCCCACAGCGCATGAGAAAGGCGTCGTGGTCGAGATCGACCGCGACGGGGTGCCGACATGGCTGCGCGGAGATGCGGTGCGCTTGCGGCAGGCATTCCTCAACCTCGCCGGCAATGCCGTCAAGTTCACCGACAAAGGTCGTGTCATGTTGAGCGCCAAGCTCCTGAAGGACGACGACGAAGGACTTCTGGTGCGATTCGCGGTCACGGACACAGGTATCGGCATCACGCCGGAAGCCAGGCAGCGGCTGTTCCAGTCCTTCGAACAGGCCGATGTCTCTATCACGCGCAAGTACGGTGGCACCGGACTCGGGCTCGCCATCACCAGACAGCTGGCGCAAATGATGGGCGGAGAAGTCGGTGTCGACAGTACGCCAGGGGTGGGCAGCACCTTCTGGTTCACCACCCGCCTGCAGCGTGGACACGGCGTCATGTCCTTCGATTCGACCGGTCCCACTGGCAATTCCGAAACGCAACTGCGCCGGCAAGCCCCTGGCAAGTGGGTGTTGCTCGTCGAGGACAACCCCATCAATCGCGAAGTGGCGCTGGAGCTTCTGCGCGGCGTGGGTCTGGCCGTGGACGCCGCCGAGGACGGTCAGCAGGCGGTGGCGAAGGCAGCGGCCCGCGAGTACGACCTGATCGTGATGGATATGCAGATGCCCATCATGGACGGCCTCGAAGCCACCCGCGCCATTCGCAAGCTACCCGGCTGGAAAGACCGGCCGATCCTGGCGATGACGGCCAATGCCTACGACGATGATCGCCAAGCCTGCAAGGACGCAGGAACGGATGATTTCATCATGAAGCCGGTTGAGCCGGACGCACTCTTCGCCACCTTGCTGAAATGGGTGCGTGCAGCGCAAGAGTCCACACATGCCGATCACGCGATTGCGACGCCGCACAATCTGTCGCCGCCTTCGACTGCGTTGCCGCGCGCCTTGGCTGAATTTGCCGGCCTCGACACCGCTCGAGGGCTGCGGGCCCTGGGTGGCAAGGCAGTCGCCTATGTGGCCTTGTTACGGCAGCTTGTCGCCAATCATCGCGACGATCCGCAATGCCTCCAGGACGAACTTGCCGCAGGGCATGCCGAAGCCGCCAGACAACGACTGCACAAGCTTAAGGGATCCGCCGGAACCCTTGGCGCAACCGCCCTGCATGCCGACGTGCTGGCGCTCGAGCAAGCTTTGCGTGGCAATGAGATGGAATCGGTGCCTGAACTCGTGACGTCCCTGCAGACAGAACTGCAGGCCCTCGAAGCGGTACTTGCGCAATTGCCAGAGGCGGTCGCCAACGCAGCTCCCAATCCCGGGAGGGCGCGCGAGGTGCTCGAACAGCTGGCACCACTGCTGGCCAGCGACGACAGCGCGGCCTCCGATCTATTTGAGAGCAGTCGGCCCCTTTTGCTGGCGACGCATGGGGCGGCAGTCGTGCAACTGGAGCGGCGGGTGGCGGCGTTCGACTACCCCGGTGCGCTGGCGGCGGTGCGTGCCCTTCTGCGGCAGGCGCCAGAAAAATAATAAGGATCGAAACATATCCTTAAATTGATTCGGGGTATTATGGCAACGTCCTTAGGTAACGCAAATTTGCCAAAGAAAGTTACTCATGACTACGCCGATTGAAATTTCTGTAACTAGGGACTACGGCAATTCGCAAACCACTGCAAAACTAGTGGCTTTGGGTTCATCCGAACCACCGTCGCCACCATCGCGTATCGCGGCCCCATCATGAGCACGTCAGACGAAAATCCGCTGCGCGCCTATTCGTCGCTCAGCATTCTCTTTGTCGACGATGATCCCCTGATCACGTCGATCGTCGTCGATCACTACACGGAAATCGGTTTCTGCGTCAGCACGGCTTGCAACGGAGAAGAAGCGCTGCGCATGCTGGAGCAGGAGCTTGCCGACATTATCCTGTGTGACCGCAGGATGCCGGTCATGAGTGGCGCAGACCTGATCGAAACCATACGTGAGCGCGGACCCGAATGGCAAAAGCCGATTTTCGTCTTTGTCACAGCGCTAACCGATCGCCGCGACCGCTACGCCATGCTGCCCAGCAAGCCAGACGGATTCATCTTCAAGCCGCTGGACTTCGCCCGCGACGACCTGCGCCTGGCGCAAATCCTTAAGGAACGCAGCGCGCTGTCGCCCTCCTGACTGGTAGCCCGCCGTGAAACAAGCCCGCCAGGGGCAGGATCCGCTTACACGGGATCCGGAATCGCTCCGCCCGACATTTCTATCTGACGCCGATCCGGCTTCTCGGCGTTCTCGTCCGTTGTAACGCTTGCTTGTTGTTGAATAATACGGCGGCCGGGTCGAGGCAGTGTCACCCGCAATTTGCCGGCCGAATACCGGACACTGACCCGGGCCTGAGCCTGCATCGACTATTCAAATGGGAAGGCGACATCGAGTGGCCGGTTATGGCCGGGACTTGCCCGTGACGGTCAAATCTTAACGGCGCCGTAGGGCAACGGCAGCTTTCTTGTTCGACGAACACGTGCTCAGTGCCCTGAACAGTCAGTCGCCACAAGGGAGAGCTGACGCTCGCTTCCCATGTTCGCTCAAGCAGGACTCGACCCGAGGTGGACCTGGCAGCCCAGTACCAAATTCGCTAGGTACTTGACTGGATCAAGGTTGTCGTTGTTTTAGTTCGTTGAGTAAATCCATCGGGTCCGGTGGATTCGTCCTCGCAAAGAACTCGGTGCCAACAAGGCTTGGCCCAGTCGCCTTATCGCATCAGGAAGTCATCCATCATCGCCCGTTCAGTCTCATTGGGATTCACAAAGTTCACTCCCACCACATACCGGTAATCAGGTGGTGTGCCGGGTGTGCCATGCACTTCGTATAAATGCCTGACATTGGCCAAGAGCCTGAGTTCGCTCGCGCGTCTGGACGAGAGGCTGAAGCGAAGCTTCACGTCGGAATTGATTTCCGGTGCTATAGGGCACAAGAATCTCATCCCTTCGGCGGATAATTCGATCATTCTTAGTGCCATGGCGTGCTGATCGGAGAATCTGACCGTAACCGGCAGGTCAATGCTTGTTCTGGGGTGCTTTCGTCTCTCTTGCACTTGGTGTCCCTCTCGATATTCACGTTCTAGTCGGGAATCGGACAAAAAACCAATTCGCTGCCGTCGGTCGCCAGATCTCGCAGATCTGGCAATATCCTATTGCTGGTATTGCGGCCGGAATAGCAGCGCCACCGTGGCTGTACTCTTCAGCTTGTTTTCGGGGAGTTTGCCGACGAGATCATTGGAGCGTCGGCCTGGGACCACGGACCAGCCTTCGTCTGCCGGCATGCAGTAGATTCCGAGCAGTGCTTGCTTCTCGTTCACTGGAACCTGGCGTCATTGCCGCGCGCGCTCAAGCCCGATGAGATCGAGCGCCTGTTGAACTCCTTTTGCAGATAGCGTTCCACAGGCCATTGAGCCAATACCACCGGATTAATTTCGATTCCGATGTTTCTGCTGGCTGGTTTCTTGTGCCCAATTACCGCACCGCCACTCAAATGCGTTTCGACATAGACGTCGTGGGCCGGCATCAAGCTGATGAGCCGACGATATGTTGCTCCATTACCCTCTGGATAGCGCATACCGCATCATCGCCAAAAATGGCGATGGGGTCAATAATACTGCTATTGGAGCAAGCTACTCAGCGCTGCGCGACATGCTTTCGACATCGGCTTCGGCCCGAAGCCAATCGTTCATATCGTTGCCGGGTGCGAAGCCGCGTCGTTCGGCGTAAAAGTACGCCGCGTCTGCAATCATTTGCTCACGCGGGCGATCGGACCTCGGATCGCATCCGCTGGAACCGCGCGGTTTCCGCGATGGTTCGCTGTTCTTGCGTTTATTCATCGCTCCCTCCTGATTACGGCCAAATTGCTGGACCACATTAAGACCCCGCTCCTTACCACTGGCGGTGCAATCAGCCGATGGGCATTGGGTAACAACCGGAGCCTGCCAAGATCGCCCGGATCCCTGGCCGACACTGAGCTTAGAACTATCGGCAAGTCGCAGCCTCAGGCCGGTGCACGCTGAGGAGAAAGACCTCCTCACCGTCCAGTACCGTTCGCGACAACTTGATTTCGACGGTGAATCCGACCCCGTCGACATTCTGTGCCTCGAATCTCCGCCACTCAGTGCCTGCGCTAAGGTAGCCAAGGTATCTGGCGTTGTAGCTCGGCGAATCGTCACCCAGATACAGACCCGTGATGAACTCTGAAACAGCCCTCCCAGTCATGCGTACCTCGCTGGCCCCGAATATTTTCTCTGCAGGCGCTCCGCAACTGCGAATGCGACCCAGACAATCCAGAATGAGGGTGCTGAACCCTTCCTTGCCAGCGAGGTTCGCAGCAACATGAAACACATTCTGTTTCAAGCCGGTCTGCTGCACAAGGGCAGAGCCTCGTCCGGGCACAGTTTCCATTGCTGACAAGCTCCGGGAAGGCCGTGCAAGCGGAGCCACGGCGCAGTAGGATTCAACAACATATGCATATTCTTCCTCCCCTTGGATATTGGCTATACCGCAACCGCGGTATTCGTCATACCGGAAAGGCAGTAAGGCGAGCGGCCAAAGAATTCCGCTTGGCCTCCACGTAAGAGCACGAAATCTCGCCGGTTAGAAATGATCGCCGGACAGGGTTGATTGACTCCGGCCCCGGAATTCTGCCTGGGCCGGATCACTGCAATGCCAAAGTGGCCCGTCACCGAGTCCGCGATGTGCACGAGGCCGTTCAGGGTCGAAGGGGCGCGTAGCGATTTTCGAGAAGCAGCCGCTCCGATTAATTACCCCAGAATTTTTTCGCCAGGGCTGTTCGAGCGGCGGCAATGCGAAGTGCCACTGCTGCTCATGCATCAAGCAATGACTGTCCGGACCGAGCCAGTGTCACTGACCTGAAATTGCTGATCGGCGCTTTTGGAACTGAAAGGGCCCATCCGGCCCGAGAAAGAGTTTCCCATTAACATCCACGTTGCCGATTTTCTGGCCATGAGTGAACTTGCGCGGGAATGGTGGCTGCATAGTGTCCTCCTTTCCCGGCACTAATCGGCGTTATGAGTCCTGTTGAGAGGCTCGGCGGCCCTGGTTATGTCTAAGACAACAGTGCTTCCAGGGTAGTCGCCTTTACCAGGGCAGGTATCTTCTCGGCAGGTACCGGCCGGCTGACGAGATAGCCCTGTATTTCGTCGCAACCCGCGGCCCGAAGAAAATGTAGTTGGTCCGGGGTTTCCACCCCTTCGGCAATGACGCTGAGCTTCATGTCATGGCCGAGGGATATCACTGCATGGGCGATGGCGATGCTGTTCGGATCGGCCGGAATTTCGTGCAGGAACTGCTGCGCAATCTTTAGCCGGCTTATGGGGAAACGCTTGAGGGAGGACAGACTCGAATAACCGGTGCCGAAATCGTCAATCGACAAGCCCACGCCCATCGTTCGCAGGGCGTGCATGGTTTTCACTGCGTCCTCGACGCTCCGGATGATCAGGCTCTCGGTCAGTTCGAGCTCGAGATAGGCGGCATTCATTCCGCTTTCGGACAATGCGCTGCGCACGATGTCGAGCAAATCCGGCTGCCAGAACTGGCGCGGCGAGAGGTTGACGGCCATGCGCAGAGGCGGCAACCCGGCCTCATGCCAGGCCTTTGCCTGCGCGCAGGCGGCGCGAAGAACGAATTCGCCGATCGGGGCGATCAGCCCGGTGTCTTCCGCCGCCGGAATAAACTGGTCGGGCGGCACCAGGCCTTGCTCCGGATGCTGCCAGCGCACCAGCGCCTCGACGCCGACGATGCGCCCACTGCGCAGGTCGGTCTGTGGCTGGTAATGCACCACGAATTCCCGGTTTTCGATAGCCCGCCGCAGGCCGTTGTGCAGGGCCAGGCTTTCCGTGAAGCGGGCGTGCAGGTCCTCCGAAAACGACTGGAAGTTGTTCCGCCCGAGTTCCTTGGCGCGATACATCGCCTCGTCCGCATTGCGCAACAGGGTCTCACCGTCAGCGCCGTCCTGCGGAAATATCGCGAAGCCGATGCTCGCGGTGAGGGTATATTCATGACTGCCAAGTGAAACCGGTTGCGTTACGGCGTGTTGCAGCCGCTCCAGTAGCGGAATGACGGTGTCGTCTTGGTTCGGCTGGTCGAAGAAGACGATGACGAACTCGTCCCCGCTAATTCGCGACACCGTGTCCAGCTCTCTGGCGCAATTTTTCAGCCTCTCGGCAACCGCTTTGAGGAAGTCATCGCCCAGATCGTGGCCCAGACTGTCGTTGATGATCTTGAAATTGTCGAGGTCGAGAAAGGCGATGGTAGTGCGCCGTCCATAGCGTCTCGCATAAGCCAAGGCGTTTTCGAGACGGTCCCGCAGCAAGACGCGATTGGGCAACCCGGTCAGTGCATCATGTGTGGCGGAGTGCTCGAATTGCGTCTTGCTGACGGTCGTCGACTGCAGCTCCTGCATGAGTTCGTTGAAAGTCTCCGCCAGGCGCCCCATGTCTTCCTGGGGCGCCACAGCGACCCGCCTCGTCAGATTTGTGGTGTCGAGACGGATTTCGCGCAGTGTCGTGATGAACCGGTTCAACGGATTCGTTACCAGGGCGGAAAGCGTCGCAATAAGCGCCCCCAGGCCAACGACAAGAAACAGCAGGCCAAGGCCGGCGTTGATGAGCCCCAGACGTCGCGCCTTAGACGCGACTTGGTGGGCGGGGACATCCACAACGATGCTTGCCAGATGCGTACCTCTAGCGTCGAGAACCGGCACGACCGCACCGAAGTCGTCATGGCCGTTAAGGTCGTCGAATTGCCTGGTCACGCCTTGCTCGCCTTTGCGGGCTGCCTCGAGTATTTCCGGTTCTGCAATGACTTTCCCCATCCTGGCCGGGTCGCTGTGAAACAGGATGCGCCCGTCAAGTGCTATCACCATGGCGTAGTCGATGCCTTCGTAGGCCTTGACGGCCTCTTGGGCCTGCTCCTCGAAGCCGATGAGATTCTCCAATGGAATGCCCAGCTGCAGTACCCGCTCGAGCTGTACCTTCAGTCCCGTCGCGATCGCCAGGGAGCGCGATTGCAACGCTGAAGCGTATTCCCGCGTAAAGATGTAACCGCTGACAGCGATAATCGATCCGGTCGCGAAGAGCATAGCGCCGGCGGCGATTAGGACGATCCTCGACTTCAGTCCAACACTCACTGTTTATCCCATTCGAACTTCTGGATGATTTCGGCGGAGAGCAGCACGCCGGTGGTGGGCCGCAGCCCGAGCTTATGGGCCCTTGCTAAGCTGATCACCGGCAGCCCCTTCACTGTCGGCTTCATCGGGATGGTCGCGGGACTGGTGCCATCTGCCAAGATGGCGCGGGCCATGCGTCCCGCTTCTAGGCCCTGTTCGCGCTCCGATACCGTGACGGTGCATAGGGTGCCGTAATAGATGCGGTCGATCCAGAAACCGAAATCCGGCAGGGTGCTATTCTCCGCCACCCATTTTAGGACGTCCTGATAGGGCACGTTTCTGCCTTGTCCGTCCTTGAAGTTGAAGATGCCGATCAGAGCGATGGCGTCCGCTTTGCCGTGATAGTCCCTCACCTTGCTCTTGAATTCGTCAAAATCGAGGATGGTGTCCCAAGGGCCGAACTGGATATCGGGCATCGCCTTGGCAGCGGCCCGCATCCTGTCCTGCACCGGCGCCCACATGGCGGAATCGTCGAACACGACAGCGATTTTCTTGACGCCAGGGACAAGTTTCTTGAGCAGTTGCACGGATTCGACGAAATGCTCCTGCTCCACCACGCCAGTATTGTTGCGGCTGCCCACGAATCCGTAGGCCTTGGGATCCATATTCACGCCGCTGAAGACGAAGGGGATGCCGGTATTGACATAATGTCCGGCTACGTATTCCTGGGCATCGTCGTCGCTTGTATAGACAAGGTCGGGCTTCCACTGGGTGATTAATGCGCGCGCCTCTCGGCCCATCTTTTCCTTGGCCTCCGGTGTGCTATTCCGTTTTGTGTCCATCTGGAACACCTTGTACTCAGCCGGCAACCCCCGCATCCCTTCCTTAAACCCCGCCAGCTGGCCGTCGGTCCAGCGCCAGGGTGAGTGATAGCTCATGATGTGAAGGATCTTGTAAGGTCGAACCGGTGGGGTCGGCGGGTCTGCGGCACGAAGGCTGGACGCGTGGGCCGCCAAAGCAAGGGTGACGACACTTGCAATCCAAAACATAAGTCTTTTGGCGCACATAATGAATTCCTTCGCCGTGGTAGTGGAGCGTTGGCCAGCCGGGGAGACAGGGCTGCACGAATTCAGCAGTTGTTTTCATCCTTGAGTGGAAATCTTGCGGCGCCACAATCCCCTTTTAATAAAATAGACAATTCCATTGTGATATGCAAGGGGGTTCCAAGCATCCCGTTCGCCCCGGAACAATGGAATAAAAGAACACAAAGCCAATGCCGCCGGCGATCGGTGCGCCGCGCGGGCCAAAGTTGGCTGCGATGTCAACCATATTGCTTACTGAGCTCCCGAATCCGTTGCCAGAACGGGTGCTTCGGCGCTTACGGGAGTGGCGATAACCATTAGCCATGCGAGGTGCCGAGTCGAGTGATGTTGTGGGATCAAGCTTCGGCGCAGGCCTAGCCGCTGAGCAAGCCAAACTCGGGAAGTAGTTCATGAAGCACGAAGAACCGATGGGCCTGTCGGCCGTTGTGGAACAGCATCCAGTGGCTGACAGGCAATGAGGCCGGAAGCGGCAAGGGGCATGCCCGCGCCGCCAAACGACTCACTTCAACGCTTGCGCGAGGTCTTGATCCGTTACCTTCCCGGAGCGATGCAGCCAGAGCAGGATCGAGAGGGGCTTCGGAATATTGCGCTCAGATTCGTAGCGGGATCCCCCCGATTGGGTGACACCGTAGCGGATCCAGAAATCTCTCTGGTTGAGGCCTTCCTTCTTGCGCGCATTCGCGATGTCTGAAAAATCGAGTTTCTTCTTGCGGGCCACGGCGATCTCCTTAATAGATGGCTCAAAACCCAAATGCTAACTCAATACATGGAAGGTTGGGGCGCCGGAATGCCGGATTGATGACCCCGAGAAGGCAGTCAAAATCGATGAAGCACATTTCTGATTCCGCGATGCGCAACCGATAGACCACCAGTGCTGCTATGAGTGGGGTCTGAACCGCGGCGCGGGAAATGGGTTCGCAATCTTCGTGCGCGGGTCAGCGCTCCTATGCATCACGCCTCGACGCACGCAGAGTGGCAAGGGCGCCGGGATAATCGAAATTGGACAGTTGCCGATCCAGTTGCATTGCCGCCGGCCCCAGCGTCTGCAGCAAGAAAGGTCGGTGGGCCTCGAACAAGTCGCCCGCCGCAGTGTCGTCCTGGGTCAAGAACTGCTCAAGTTGTGCCAACACCGCCGACGCCTGGCCGCCGTCGGTGTCCGTTGCGTTGCCGGCCGACGATTCCGGTTCGGGTACGCGTGCCAGAACCTCGTCCAGAGCACTAAGCCTTGAACGTAAATTATCCAGCAGCTCTGGTGACGTCGCCAGTGGATCATTCCCACGCAATGTCCGTTCGACTGCGAATGCCGCCGTTTGGACACGTACAGCACCCAGGTTGGCTGCGGCCCCCTTGATCGCATGCACACGCCGCCGCGCCACATCTTGCCGGCCTGCGTCCAGATCCACGCGCAGACGTTGTGCGTCGTCGCGGTGTAGGGCGGTGAAGAGACGCAACAGTCGGACGTAGGTCCGTACGTCGCCACGCAAGGCCAACAGCCCGCGCGTCGTGTCCAAATCTTCGAACTCCGCAAGCGGCTGTGGAAGCGTCGCGAATGTCATTGGGTTCGTTTGGGGTTCCGCCGCGGCGACGGCAGTCCGTCGCGTACCTGCTGGCGCTGCTGCCTTCACCGTCGCGACAGACAGCCAAGACAAGATAGTCCGATAGAGCGTCTTGGGCTCGACCGGCTTGATGATGAAGTCGTTCATGCCCGCCTCTTCGCAGGCCAGGCGGTCCTCGTCAAAGGCATTCGCCGTCATTGCCAGAATCGGTGTCTGCTCCCGGCCCGGCAGGGCGCGAATGGCACGGGTGGCTTCGAGTCCATCCATGTTGGGCATCTGCATGTCCATCAGGATCAGGTCGTAGTCCTGCGCCCCGGCCTTGGCTACCGCCTCGCGGCCGTCCTCTGCCGTATCGACCGTCAGCCCCACGCCGAACAGCATCTCCAGCGCCACTTCGCGGTTGATCGGGTTGTCTTCGACCAGTAGCAGCCGGGCATCGTGGTGATCGCGCCGCAGTCGGGTTTCGGCCTGGTCGTCATCCGTGGCTCCTATGCTCGGCATGATGCCGTGGCCGCGCTGCAGGCGGGCGGTAAACCAAAAGCAGCTGCCTTTCCCCGGCGTACTTTCAAGGCCGACTTCTCCGTCCATCAGTTGCGCCAGGCGCCGCGTGATAGTCAGCCCAAGACCGGTGCCGCCGTACTTGCGCGTAATCGTGGCATCGGCCTGCTCGAAAACGCGGAACAGGTGTTTCATGTCCTCTGGAGCAATCCCGATGCCGCTGTCCTCGACTTCGAAGCGCACCAGAATTCCATCGTCCTTTTCATGCAGTAGCAGCGCGCGCAAGGTGATGATGCCCTGCTCGGTAAACTTGACCGCGTTGGCGGCATAGTTCAGCAAGGCCTGACGCAAGCGCGTCGGGTCGCCACGTATCCATTGCGGAACGCCCTCGCGGTGAACCTCAAGCCGCAAGCCCTTGCCGCGCGCCGAGGGACCGATGATCGAGGCGACATTGTCGAGCACGGCGGATAGCGGAAAGTCGATGGTTTCCACCTGGACTCCACCGGCTTCAATCTTGGATAGGTCGAGGATATCGCTGATGATGGCGAGCAGATGCCGTCCGGCGCTGTCGATCTTGTCCAGCCGCGCCATCTGCTCCGGCGTGGCGCCGCCCCGCCGCAGGATGTGGGAAAGCCCGATGATGGCGTTCAGCGGCGTGCGAATCTCGTGGCTCATATTGGCGAGGAAGGCGCTCTTGGCCACGTTGGCAGCTTCGGCGGCTTCCTTGGCTTCTGCCAGTGCCAGTTCGGCGCGGCGGCGCACGACAATGGACCAGAGGTCGTTGCCAAGCAATTGCAGTTGTCTGACATCCGTGTCGTCGTAATCTTCCGCCTTGTTGCCGACGCCTAAAAGAATTCGCACCTTGCCGCTGTCGATCACGGGTACGCCAATGTGGCGTACGAGGTGTGCGTGACCTTCTGGATAGCCCTTGCGGTCTGATATGGTTTGGTAGTCGTTGTGAATGACGGGGCGACGAACGCGTACCGAATCGGCCCAGATGCCTGCTTCCGAGATCGGATAGTGGCTGTCGTGGGGAGCATTGCAGTGTTTCAGCGTTTCCTGCGACCAGGTGCAGAGTTCGATGGTTGCCTGGTCCTCATTGAGAAAGTGGAGGTAGCCGATCTCGCTGGCCGTGAGGCGTACCGCCTCCTCGACGCCCAGTTGCAGCAGTTCGCGCTCCCCAAGTTCGCCCGATTTCTGACTCATGGCCAACGTTGCCAATAAGCGCTGATCACTCTTCCTAAGGTGGTGGTTGACCAACTCCAATTCCACCGTTCGTTCGTGGACCAGCGCTTCGAGATGGTAGCGGTGATGGTCCAGTTCTTCGCCCAGGCGCTTCCGTTCAGTGATGTCCTCCTTCACTGCCACGTAATGGGTAATGCGATTGTTGGCCTGTCTGATGGGCGTGATTTGGGCAAACTCGACGTATTCCTTGCCATCCTTGCGTCGGTTGTACAGTTCTCCCTTCCAGGAGCGGCCGTGCGTAAGCGCATCCCACAATGCGGTGTAAGTCTCGGGCCGCGTCCTGCCGGACTGCAAAAATCGTGGATTCATTCCGATCACCTCGTCGCGGTTATATCCCGAGTGGTGCTCGAAGGACTTGTTCACGTATTCGATGACGGCGTCGACGTTTGTGATGAGAATGCTTTCCGGGCTTTGCTCGACGGCCAGGGAAAGCTTTTGCAGTTGACCATCGGCTGCTTTGCGTTCGGTGATGTCAGTCAATGTGATCTGGATCTGTGTCCTTCCACCATTATCTGGAGGGCTTTCACCGTACATAGCGTTCGAGGGCACGCCGTCCAGTCGCGCGTCGAAGACAGTGCCGTCGTTGCAACGTAACACCAGTTCCACGGTGCCCGCAGCGCCCAAATCGTTCCGCGTCTTTAAAGTCAAAAAATACGCGGTCCAACGGTCTTGATCATCGGGAATGACGAACGAGACCATGCGTTCGTTCACCAGCTTCTCCCTTTCCAGCCCCAGAAGCTTGGCGGCGGTGACGTTGAGCTCCTTAATTCGACCTTCCGACGAGAGGGTCATATGGCCGACCGGAGCAAATTCATAGAGGTGTAAATATCGGTCTCTCGACTCCTCCAAGGCACGGTGCGTCTGCCGCAACGTTTCGTTCTGCATTTCCAGTTCGGTCTGGCGTGCCTGGAGTTCGTGCAGGAGTTGTTCGGCAGACTGCTTCGTACCGTCTGGGGCCTTGCCGAGCTGGATCTCGGCTGCTTTTCGCAATGCGTCCAGGTTGGTCGGCACCTTGCTCATGAGGTTGCCGCCTGTGCGCCGTGGCGTGAGCACCCACCGCGGTTTCGGCGCCAATGCATAGGATCGGTCGGGAACATCGGTGGAGCTATTACTCCGCTCCGTTTTCCGTTGGCCAAGAATGAGGTAGCCACCGCCCGTGCATCAGGTGTCAAGAAGGGATTGGCAGTGACGGCTGGAGCCTTGGTGCTGGATTTCCCTAGTCGTTTCTTGGTTGCCACGGAATCCCTTCTTGACACCTGACGGACGCACGTTGGCTGAGATAATATCCCAACAACCATAATGGGTTTAATTTGCCTGATCGAAAATGGGTGTGGAAAATTTGGGTCGGGCCTTGAATTGAACGCATTTGGCGGCTCGGACCCGATGGTAGTTACGGTTCCAATTCGCAGCGGTGGCGAATGCGGCGGCAATGACTTGCAGTCATCGCCGCCCCGCCTATTCGGTCGGCCCCAGCAATTTCGCCAGGCGTGCAGACCACGTGACTATCCAGCCCGGAAGATCCGCGGCGGCCATCGGTTTGGCAATGAAATAGCCTTGCGCGAGGTCGCATCCGGTCTGGCGCAGGAAATCCCAG
>Ga0172380_10002666_pt1 | contig 26750 bp, 20 predicted proteins | sample Leawe162metaG_FD_119747 | JGI IMG/M metagenome (GOLD analysis project Ga0172380, IMG submission 119747) | Leachate microbial communities from a municipal landfill in Southern Ontario, Canada - Leachate well 162 metaG | ecosystem: Engineered > Solid waste > Landfill > Unclassified | place...
CCGAAAATCCACTCGCCACAAATTACCCCAAATCAAGCCCGGCTGTAGTGCCGACCTTTTGATGTCGACATCGCAAAATAGCGGCTTCGCCGCCATCCGACCCCTCCAGTCCGCGAAGTAGGGGTAAACGTAGGCGAAAATACAAAGCGCCAAAAGCAGCCAAGCCAAAGAGGGCATACGTCGTGGGTTCGGGGACGGCGGCGGCGGCAACCAAGACCTTTTCTCCTCCATTCAAACCCAGTCCATCTGCCGGACTTCCGGCATTGAGGTCAATGCCCGATCCTGGCATGACGATTTGAATTTCTCCCACCACGGCATGGATTCCGGGAGCAAAGCTGTCCGTGCCGAAAGTGGCGCTGAAATCCGTGTAAGCAAGATCATCAACTGCTGTTGGAAAGAAGATGTCGCTGGCAACGATGGCCTGCTCGCTTGACAGATACGGAGAGCCTGAACCATCGCTCAAGAGCCATCCGTAGATTGTTTCTCCGGCACCTTCCGCCTGATAAGCGGCCAGGCCCACCGTGTCACCGTCATCGACGAGATTGATCGAGGTGTAAGGCAATCCGGGCCCAAAGCTGTTCAAGTCCAAAACGGAGGCCATTTGATGGAAGCGGGCTTCGATGGCGGCAAGGTTTCCACTATTGAAGTAGATGGAAATCTGCCCATCGTTGATGCCTGCATCGAACCAACCGATGCGGAAGACGCCCGTGGCAAACGGGGATTGATTCGTGGTGGCGAGCCCCTCGAAGCTGGAGTCGATGTTAAGGGTGACCGGCGTTGCGCTGGCGAAGTCCGTGGCGAGAGCCGACAGGGACAAGAGGACCAGCAGTGGGAAACGATGTGTTTTCATGGGAGTGGAGTTTGTTCGTTTGGTTGGATGTGATGAGTTGAAAGAAGGGTTACTCCGTCACGGTGAGGACGGCGGAGCCGGTTTGCCTGATGATGGTGAAGGCGCGTCCGTCTCCGTTGAAGATGACGTTGTCGGCTCCGATGCCATCCGGCTCCGATTCCAGCTTCCATCCGGGAGAATTTATTCCCGATGTCTTGTAGAAATAGCGCAATCCTCCTATGACGATGTTGTCGGCGGCCGAGGGAGTCGCTCCGCCCTGAAGAGCCTGGGAAATCCCGCTGTCCTCAAGGGTAACCGGCCTGGGAAACGGCCAACTGATCAGATTGGGCCCGCGCGACACCGACACCGGCACTGTCCCGGCTCTCGCCAGTCCGTTGACATTGAGCGTGAGTGCAGAGCCCTTTCTGATGAGATTGATCCCGGAGAGATGCCCGATGGTCGTGGTCCCGAGATCTCCAGCGGCGTTGGGGGCGGATTCCAGCTTCCATCCCGGAGCATTGACCCCCGCTTTTTTATAGAAATATCGATTCCCGTTGACGAAAACGACATCTGCGCTGGCCGCGGAAGGCCCGCCCGCGATGAGGGAAGGGCCGCCATTGGCCACCCCTCCAAAGAGCGAATTCAGATTGTGCAGGGGCACGATTTGGAAATCGCTTCCGATTGCCTCCGTCGATGGCAGTCCGTTCACCGTCACCGTGTCGGAGGTATTGCTCAGAATCGGAAACGCATGGCCGGTCTGTGGTCCGCTGACAAAGAGCAACAAGTGGGTGTTGGCAAGGGTGTTTGTCGCAAGCGACAGATTCGTGGCGACATTTCCCCCCGAAATGCCCGTTGCAGAACCGCTGCCCACCGGTTCCCTGAGAAACGGAAGGGAAACCGGAGTCGCCGCTCCGCCACCCGCCAAGGAAACCGGTCGGACGGCGACCGTGGAACTCGCCACCTTCGGAACGGAGAGGGTCCCCTCCGCAGCCTGCCGATAGCTCAGCCGGTAGTAACCCTGCCCCGAGGGATTGGGATCCAGAATTTCGACATTCGTCTGGTTTTCTGAAAATTCCCGGGTTGCAACGGTCTCCCAATGGCCGGTGAAATTCACGTCCCGCTCCAGGAGATAAGTGATTCCATGTTGCACTCTGCTGAGAGATATCCGCACATTGCCTCCCTGCTTGCCAAGAACGGCGAGACGGAGGCTGCTGGAAAAATCGACGGGGTCAAGTCCCAGAACCCATTCATCGTGGTTGGATCGTCCGTCCCGGTCGTGATCCGCCTCCGGGGGCGAATCCGACAGGCCGAACGTCGTCGCCCAATTGGAGTAGTCCGACGAAACACCTACAGTGGCACTCATGGGAACAGTGGTGCCTCCGCCGCCGGTGAAGACCAGATCGCCCGAAGCGGCTCCGGAGGCACCGGCGGTATGGCGAACGACCACCGCAGTGCTCGCGCCGGGCTGAATCGAGTAGGCCCCACCGGAGATCACGGCGAACGGGGCGACGGTTTGTGCGGTCCCGTTCAGGGTTTCTCCGCCGGTATTCGTGATTTGAATCGTTCTTTCCCAGGCTGTCGCCGGGGCGACTGTGCCAAAATCCACAGTTGGCTGACTCAGGGACAATCTGGCGGGCTCGACTGCGTCGAAAGTCACCATCACGGGATCGCTCGTGTAGGTGCCATCCGAAACGGAAAGCTCGATCTCGTAAGTGCCGGGGACATCGGGAGTGAGGAAGTTGGAAGCACCGCCACCGACAAGCGTTGCCGAGCTTTCCGCCGGTTTCCTGCGCAGCGTCCACTGGAACTGGGAGGCGTTCTGACTTCCCGTTCCGTTGAGCAGCACCGTTTGATTCGTATGGGTCCGGCCATTTCCCAGTTGGGTTGACAAAACAGCCACCGGCAAATCGACGGTGAACGACGTAGTCGCTTCATTGTCACCCGGGTTGGCATCCGTTTCGGAGAGAGACAGTCTCACCAAGATGGCGTATTTGCTTTCGTTGGCTTGAAAGGTCAGGGGAGCCGAGTAGGGAACCGCCCCATCGTTGTTCCAAAGACTCTCTTGATCGACAGACCCGAGCGAACGAAACTCCGTGGGACTGTCCAGAAAAAACTCGACACGGACATTCGTTGCCGGGGTTTCGCTCTGGTTGCGGACATTCGCCGTGACCTGGACGGTTTCTCCGACCGCGCCCACGCGATGCGGAGGCGCAGGAATGATGGAAATGTCGGATGACAGAATCCGAAGGTTCGGAAGGGGAATCGAGGAGACACGCAAATGGCGCGTCATCCGATCACTGTCGAGAACGGCAACGATGGGGTGGCTTCCCTCTGTGGCAGGGGGAGTGAGCCATGTCAACAGCCCCGTGCCGCGTCCCCCGAGCCTTCCGACGGGATCCAGATCAACCGAGCCAATGAGGTTTTCCGGAGAAACACTTCCCTGATAGAAGCTCACCGAGCCTCCGATGTCCTCCCCCCCAATATTCTCGACTTCCACATGCAGGTCGCACCGGTTGTTGGCGTTCGGGATTTTCAACTGAACCGGATCGAACCACAGGTTCCTGAGCCACAGCGGCTGGGAAAAGAAGACAACGGGCATGTTGAGCGAGTTGTTGTTCTCGGAGAGTTCGACGATGGCGTTCTGGGCATCGGACGTGATGGTGATTGTGTTGACTCCCTCGCCGAGTGCGGCAGTTGCAGCGGCATCCAGATGCACATCGAAAGCCACTTTCCCACCCGCCGGGATTCCGGTGGAGATGTTCGTGCCATCGACGGGATATTGCACGACGTAGGGGAGACCGTTTTTCGATCCGCTGATCTGCACCGTTGTCTGGAATGTCTGGCCGGGCGGCAAATGGCCTGTTCCCGCATTGTAGATTTCCCCGGAGATGACCAGCGACTGTCCGATGACCGGCCTTTCGGTGGACAGGAGAAGGCCCTCCGTGCGGACTCCGTTCAAAAAGGTGTAAGGGCGCAGATCCGGAAGGGGCGGATCCACGAACAGCACTTCGGAAAGGGTGTTGTTGTATTCATTTGCCTCCGGTATGAAAGACCCGCTGTCAACGGTTGCCTCAACGGCATGGGTGCTGGGGACGCTCCAAGTCGAATTGATCACCACGGTCTTTGTTTCGTGACCGTTGATGCCGGACACTTCAATCGGAGCACCGAGAGCGACATCCGGCAAACCGTCCTGCTTGCTTTTGAGTTGGACGTGGAATGCGTCGGAGGTTCCCGAGTCTCCCGAGTTATGGACCGTTGCCGTGATTTGCAGGTTGCTGTTGATCAGGGCATGAACGCCCGGGGCTTCCGTCTGGTAAATGCCGGAGCCGGAAAATTGGATGTCCTGCACGACCAGATCCACCGGAGAGAGAGTCGGCTGAGGCAACGGTGCGATGGGAGGCAGGTAGGCACCGCCCCCACCGCCCCAATATCCGGAGTAGCCGCCGCTTGTGGCCTGGGTCCATTTCTCCACAGTCACGGTCGTTTGAGCGGTTCCAGCCAGGCGTCCGTCAAAAACGGTGACATGGATCGTGTGTTCGCCTTCCGTCAAGTTCCCAAGATTGAGGGCGAAAGCTCCCTCCGGCGAGCTGGTGTGACCGTGCCGGGTCGGAGTGGGATTGTCATTGATTCGAACCTCGACAACGGCCCCCATCACGGGAAGAAAACTTCCCCATTCGTAGTTGGACTGCCCAGCGACGACGCAGTCTTGGAAAGTATAAATCCGCGTCGGCATGCTCAGATGGACATCCATCGCGTAGCTCCCATTGACGACACCCACGAAGAGACCGAACGAGGTTTGGTTGTTTGCGAAATTGGCCTCGGCAACCGGCAGCAGCGTGGATGTTTCCGTGGCCTGATTGATTTCCGCCTGGCTGCGGTTGGCTTCAAATTCCACCTGGACCGTGAGCACGCGAGGGCCATCCGGATATCCCCCTTCCGCATACCAGTTCGTTATTTCGGTTCCGGACGAATCCGTGCCGACCGTCCAGGGAATTCTGAGAAAGGCGGACTGTCCCGCCCCCAGTGCCGACCTTCCCGGTCCGGAGGGTCGCACCGTCGTGGCTGCATCGACCTTGAAGTCTCCGAGAGTGTATTTGGCAATGGAAACGGGATTTCCATTTTCAAAAACGGTCAGCAGAATCGGCTCGTCGGCGGGACAGTCCGCATAGCCGGAGTTTTGAATGCCGGTCTCGATGAAGACCCGGTCTCCCTTGATCGGATTCCAGACAAGGGTTCCATTTTCATCAACCAAACGGGTTTCCGCAGCGGAAAGCGTCAGATCCGGGAAGTCCACGACATCGTGGATTTGAACATCGAAAGTGACCGGATCGGACCAGACATTGCGATTGTCCTGCACGCAGAAGCCGATCCGCCAACTCCCTACGGGGAGCGCATTGGTGTGAACGGTTGGAGTCGTGCCAAGGAGGGCCGCGTGCCCGCTCGTTCCCTGGTCATCCAAACGCGCGTAGGTCCACTGGAAATTGACAATCGGATAGCTGCCCGTTCCGCTTCCGGCGATGGTAATCAACTCGCGTTCGTTCGCGGATTCGAGCGACCGGGTGATTGTCGCAGTGGGACGGTTGGTTTGAACAGTCAGACCGGCCACGCTGCTGTCCGCAGTTCCCCCGCTGGTCGTCGCCCGGCACCAATAATCTCCGGCGTCATCCAGCGCGGGGGTCTGAATTTTCAAAACGCTGCTAGTGGCACCTGAAAGCCTGCCGCCATCGGAAAGCGGCTGGTCGCCCTTGTACCACTGGTAGGATGTGGCATTCGTCGTGGCCACGGTAAACGTCGCCTCACCCGCATTGAGATCGACCGTTGTGGAGCCGGACTCTGAAGTGAACTCGGGAGGGGGAAGGATGCCTGTTCCGCGGACATCGAGCCATGCGTAATCGACTCCTGAAAAGCCAATGGTTTTTTGGGTCAGGCCATCTGCGGACGGCAGAAAGCGAACCGTCCTCACCACGGAAGCTCCCGGGGCAAGGCTGTAACTGTCAGATCCCGCCACAGTGAACGAGCCGATGGGATAAATCTGCCCGGTGAGCGTGCCGCCTCCGGCATTGGAGATTGTCACATTCACATCCGCCGAGGTTCCGATCAGGTGGGAGCCGAAGTCGTGTTCCTGTGTGGAGAGCCGCATCATGGGCTGGCCCTGCTCCGGCTGTGTGAATCCGGTGTTGGCGGCGGGAGCCGTCGCCTGTCCCCTGTCGTTCCTTCCCCACAAGACAAGCGTGCCATCATTTTTGATGCCGACGTTGTGGTAATGGCCCGCTGCGACCGCGACGAAGCCCGTATTCGGCGAAGGAACGGAAAGCACACCGTAGATGTTGCGACCCCAAACAACGACAGAGCCGTCTTTTTTCAGCCCGATGGTGTGATAATATCCGGCGGAAACACCGACGAAATCCGCATTCGGAGCAGGAATGTTGCATTGGCCGTAGGCATTGCGGCCCCACGCGGCGAGCGTCCCGTCGTTTCGCAAGGCCACGGTATGGAAGGCTCCGGCGGAAACGACCGCAAAGTTCGCGTTCGGAGAGGGAACATTGCATTGGCCGTCGTCATTGCGCCCCCAGGCGACAACCTGCCCGTTCCTCTTCAGACCGACACTGTGAGAGGCCCCGGCGGCGATGCCGATGTAGTCGGAATTGGGGGCAGGAATGTTGGTCTGCCCATAGTCGTTTTTTCCACATGCGACGATGATTCCATCATTCAAAAGAGCCATGCTGTGGTAATGGCCCGCCGCGATGGCCGTGTAACGTTTTTGGCCTTTTACCGGATCCAACGAAGGCGGGGGAACGGCCGCTTGACCATTGTCGTTACTTCCCCAAGCGAGGACTGTGCCGTCGCCTTTCAAACCGAGCGAGTGGTAAAACCCAGCAGCCACGGCAACAAAATTTGCATTGGACGCAGGCAGGGAAACCTGCCCGTTGTCATTGGATCCCCATGCGTCGAGCGATTCATCGAACTTCAATCCCAGAGAATGATAAGCTCCACCACTGACAAAGTCCGCTCTTTGGATCATCGGAAGTGATGTCTGCGCAAAGGCAGGGAGCACAGCCCCCACGGACAGCGCAAAAAATAACAATCTTCTCTTGAAGGAACTGGCAGGCTTGTTGGTTTTCATGAGTTTCAGCTTTCTCGACGGACGCTCGCAGCCGGATTGGCAGAAAAAAGAAAAGCTTTTCTAAATAAAGTAGAACGCCTTGTGATGTCCCGGAGCCCGCTGCATCAATGGGTGCTTTGCGCGAAAGGGCAGCGTTCGCTGTTCGGGCAGATGAAGTGCTGAAGGGGAACTCCTGTATATTTCGCAAGCAAGAGCATGTTCTCTCCGGAGGGAATGCTGCGGCCTGTTTCCCAATGTCCCCAGCTCGATGTGTGCACGCCCATTTCTCCGGCCACTTCGGAGATCTTCCTGGATTTTGCCTGCCGCCATTGCCTGAGACGTGTGCCGAATTGCGATTGCATGGCGGTTTTCGACAGCATGATCGGAACTTCCAATTCTGACTGCTGTCCGTTTCTGCTCATGGTCGCTCGGTAAGCCACCGGGAACGCTTGGACAAGTCGCGGGATGTTACGATTTCGTCACATTTTCTCCCGGCATCTGGAGAGGACAATTCATCATCTTCATTTCTGTTGAAGACTTGCATGCAGCGAGTGGTTGGTGAAAAGTCACCCTCATGGCAAGCGACCTTGTTCCCGGCGACCAGGCTCCGGATTTCTCTTCGATTGCAGTGGGTGCGGAATACGGAAAAGGCGCGCCCGTGAGGCTCTCCGACTTCCGGGGCCGCACTGTGGTCCTGTATTTTTATCCGAAGGACGATACGCCGGGATGCACCACGCAGGCTTGCGCGCTTCGAGACCGGTATTCCCACCTCACGGATAAAAACGCCGCCGTGTTTGGTGTCAGCGTGGACCCCGTGGAGAGCCATCTGAAGTTTATCGAGAAATACGATCTGCCGTTCCCGCTGCTCAGCGATGAATCGCATGCGGTGCTTGGTGCCTACCGGGTCTGGGTTGAGAAAAGCATGTATGGGGAAAAATACATGGGCACCGAACGCTCGACGTTTGTGATCCGGCCTGATGGGACGATCAAATCGATATTCCGGAAAGTGAAGCCCTCCGAGCATGTGGACACGTTGCTCGACGATCTTGCGCATTTTGAATCGTGACTCCCTGCTGACCGTTTACGACCGCCTCACCGGGCTCGTCGAGAGGCTGCCCGGAGGGCTTCAGAAGCCGATCCTCCGGGAGCTGACACCCATCCGTCAGGTGTTCCTCGAGCACCGGCCTGCGCGGTTGATGCTGGTGGGAAACCCGTGCGGAACGGCCCAGGAAATCCTCGCTTCGCTCGGCGCGCGGGGGCTCGAAACCGGCGGAAGCGACAACGGCTGGCGCTCGTATCGCGTTCCCGGGCGCGGGGAAATCCTGATCCTCGACGCGCGGCGGGATGTGTCGCAAGAGCATGTCCGGACCGGATTGGACCGGCACCAGCCGGATGCGGTCCTCTTCCTGGAGACGCCGGACACGCGGGACGGGGACTGGAAAAATTCCGTTTTGCGGGGCGGCCTCGTCGGATGCCCCGTCGTGGCGGTGACGACGGGCAGCGCCTTCCGGCTCCAGGCGATGCTGGCGGCGGAGTCCGCTCTCGCCAAGCGGGTGTCGCGCGTTCTTTCCCCGGACGATTCCGCGTGCGCCGAGGCCGTTTGTGCGGCGCTTCCGCTTCCGGCCCAGCTCGAGTTTGCGAGGATGACCGGCGCGCGCCGCGCGCAGGCGCACATCGCGGGGTCGCTGTTGAAATCCTTCAGCGCGGTCTGCGGGGTCATCGGGGTGCAGCCGATCCCGCTGGCGGACATGCCGGTCCTTACGACCTTGCAGACGCTCATGGTCGGGATGATCATCCATACGACCGGTCGCCCGTTCAGCGCGCGGCTGGTGGCGGAGTTTCTCGGGGCGCTCGGCTTCAACATCGGCGCGGGGCTCGTTCTGCGCGAGGGGGCGCGGGCGATCGTCAAAGTCATCCCGGTCTGGGGGAATGCGGTCTCGGGGTTTATCGCCGGGGCCGGGACGTATGCCATCGGCAAGGCCGCCATCGCCTATTTCATCGAGGAGACACCGATCACCGAGACCCGACGGGTCTTCCGCCGACTGCTCCTGCGGCCCGGAAGAAAATCGTCCCCTCCCGAACTCCCGCCGCCAAGGGTGTGAACGGCGGCGAGGCCTGTCGGTTTTGATCTGCTTGCATGGCTTCAAGTCCGGGTTGACAGTGGGGGCCTATGAAGTTCCGCACAGGGCTGAAAAGGGCGGCGATCTTTGTTGCCGCGCCCTTTGTGGCGGGGACGATTTTTTTGGAGTGGAAAATCCGGCATGCCCCGATTCCGGAATCTCTGCTGCACCCGTCGCCGACGACCCCGGTCCTCGAGGATTTGCGGGGGCGTCCGTTTTCGTCTCCGTCCGCGGATTTTGCGAGGGATGCGCGGCCGGGCCGGCTGAAGGATTTCGGCCCGTGGCTGCCCGCAGTGACGGTTGCGGTCGAGGACCGCAGGTTTTATCGGCACCGGGGCGTGGACCTCGTTTCGATGGCGGGCGCATCGCTGCGCAATCTTCGGAGCGGCCGGATTATTTCCGGGGCTTCGACAATCACCCAGCAGACCGTCAAGCTCGGCACCGGGAGGACCCGCAGGACCTTTGATGCGAAGTGGCGCGAAGCCTTTGCGGCCATGCGCCTGGACCGGGAATGGACGAAGGAGCGGATTCTTGAAGCCTACCTCAACCGCCTCGACTACGGGAACCGGCGGGTCGGCCCGGTTGCGGCGGCCCATGCCTATTTCGGGAAGGCCCCGGCGGATCTCACGTTCGCCGAGGCGGTTTATGTGGCGGGGATCCCGCAGTCGCCGTCCCGCCTGAACCCGTGGAGGAATCCGGCCCGGGCCCTCGATCGCTACCGGCGCAATATTTTGCGGATGTCGGAGCAGGGCCTTCTTCCCGCAGGCATGACGGCGGAGGCATTGCTCGCCTCGCCGCCGACCCCAGGATGTTTCGAGCCGCCCTCCGACGCGCCGCATTTCGCCCGCGAGGCGCTCGCCCGTTTGCGTCCCGGCGACACAGGCCGCCGGAGCACGCTGGATCTCGATCTCCAGCAGGTGGTCCGAAGGATTGTGGAATCCGCCAGAAAGTCCCTCGAGCCTCTTGGGGCATCCGCCTGCGGGGCCGTGGTCGTGGACAACGCCAGCGGGGGAGTGCGTGCGATGGTCTCCTCTTCGCCCCCCCAACAAAAAGACGTCAACGCCACCATGACACCCCGGAGCGCCGGCTCCACGCTGAAACCCTTTCTTTACACGGCCGCCATCGAGCGGCGGGTCGTGACGGCCGCCACGTTGCTGCCGGACACCGAGGAGGCGATCCGCGGCACCTACCCGGATTATGACCCGCAAAACTACAACCGCCGGTTCCTCGGTCCGGTCCGCGTTCGCGAGGCCCTGGGGAATTCGCTCAACGTGCCGGCCGTGGTCACGCTCGGGAAGTTGGGGGCGCGCGAGACATTCGGGAAGCTCGGCGCGTGGGGGTTTCGGTTCCGGGGGGACTTCGATTCCTACGGGGCGGGATTCATATTGGGCAACGCGGAGATTTCGCTCCTGGACCTCGCGGGGGCCTTCGCGTCGTTGGCGAGGGGAGGGGAGGCATGGAGGGCGACGATGCTTGTCGGCGAACCGGTCGAACCCGTGCGATGCGCTTCGGGGGCGGCGAGCGCGATCGTGGCCGACATCCTTTGCGACAACGGTTCCCGCCGCCTCTCGTTCGGCGACAATTCGCCGTTGAACGTCGGGGTCCGGGTCGCGGTGAAAACCGGGACGAGCTCGGGGTTCCGCGACGGCTGGTGCGTGGGTTTCACCAAGGAACACACGGTCGCCGTTTGGGCGGGAAATCCTGACGGGTCGCCGATGAATGCGGCGCTTGCGGTCCATTCCGCCGCGCCGGTCTGGAACGCCATCACCCAATACCTGCTCGCAGAAGGGGATTCCCCCCTGCCCTCGCCCAGCGAATCTCTGGGGTTGGAAAAAAGGGAAATCGCCCGCGAGACCGGATTGCTTCCGCGCGAGGGCGAGCCCGTGCTTCAGGAATGGTTTCTTCCCGGCACCGCGCCGACGGCCTCCTCGTCGACGATGCACGAGGACCGGGGCGGTCGGGAGGTTCTGCTCCTGCCCGCCGAGTATGCGGGCTGGTGCGCGGGCCCGCAGAACCGCATCGGCGCGGTCGCCAGGACCGGGGACTTTCAGATCCTCTTTCCAAAAGACGGGTCGGTTTTTGTGCTCAATCCCAACCTCCCAAAAAACCAGCAGATCCTCGTTCCCAAGTGCACCGACCCTTCCTGCGAATGGTTTGCCAACGGGGAAAAAATCGAGACCGGACGGTTTCGCCTCCAGCCCGGAGAGTGGACGCTCACCGCGAGGTCGGGTCCGCGCGAGCGCAGCGCCAAGATCCGCGTCGAATAGCTATTCGCGGAAAAGGGAGATGGGCATTCAGAGGCTCTCGTAAAGATCGCGCGTCTGGCGGGCGATCGATCTCCAGGAAAAGACCTCGATGGCGCGCTGGCGGCCGGCCTTTCCGAAGGCGATGCGTTTGGCGGGGTCGGCCATGAGCTCGTTGACCCGTGCCGCGAGGTCCTTGGAAAACCGCGCGGGTTCGAGCGGTTCGAACGGGGATTCCTCCATCTGCCCGACCGCCACGAGATAGCCGGTCTCCCCCTGGCGCACAACCTCGCGGATGCCTCCGACCGCGCTCGCGACAACCGCCGTCCCGCAGGCCATGGCCTCCAGGTTGATGATGCCGAACGGCTCGTAGATCGAGGGACAGACGAAGACCCCCGCGTGCGTGTAGAGTTCGATTTTCGAGCGGTTGTCGAGCATTTCCTCGATCCAGAGGACGCCCGGACGCAGGCGCTGGGCTGCGGCGACGGCCTTCTTCATCTCCGCGGCAATCTCCGGGGTGTCCGGGGCCCCCGCGCACAGGACGACCTGGAATCCCGGATCGAGGTGTTTGATGGCGTTGACCAGATGGACGATCCCCTTCTGCCGCGTGATTCTTCCGACAAAAAGGATGTAGGGCTCGTGCGGGTTGACTCCGAGCCTGCGGAGCGCGGCATGCGACTCGACCGGACGGTATTCGTCGGGGTCGATGCCGTTGTAGATGATATGCAGTTTCCGCGGGTCGACGTCGAAGAGCCGGGAGATGTCGCGCCGGGTTTCCTCGGACACCGCGATGACGGCATCCGCCATTTCCAGCGCGGTCTTTTCGAGCCAGCAGGTGAAGTCGTAACCGCCGCCGAGCTGCTCCCGTTTCCACGGGCGCAGGGGCTCGAGGGAATGGACGGTGACGACGAGCGGGATCCCGTAGTTCCATTTCGCGAGGATCCCCCCGAAATGCGAATACCACGTGTGGCAGTGGACGACGTCCGCCTCGATCCTGCACGTGTTGAAGTCCAAACACCGCTGCACCGCGCCGAACGCCGGCTGCAGGGGGGGCGGGCAGGTGTAGGCGTCGGAAACGAGGCCGAAGCCCATGACGGAGAGGTTCGCGGCGGCGGAATTCTGATCCCCGAAACACCGGACTTCGACAGGCATCAGCTTGGCGAGCTCTCGGCTGAGGTATTGGACATGGACGCCAGCTCCCCCGTAGATGCGGGGAGGATACTCGTTTGTCAGAAACAATGCTTTCATGGAATGGGAAGGTCGTGCGCGGACGGCACCCCTCAAGCACCGCCCCCGAGCAGCCAGGTGAGGCGTCCGTTTGCGGGGACCACCCCGGCGCTCGGGTAGATGGAATTCCCTGCGAGGACTTCCTTCAGGACCGCCTCCTTGCCCGGGCTGCTGACCAGGAAACAGACATGGCGGGCGGCGTTCAGGAGCGGGTAGGTGAACGTGAGCCGGTGCGCCGAGAACTTCGGCACGTAGTTCGCCACGACGAGGCGGTCGGTGACGCGGAGTGCCTCCGTGCCGGGAAAAAGCGACGCGGTGTGCCCGTCGTCGCCCATGCCGAGAAGAATCAGGTCATGCACATACGGGGTCGAGCGGGCGAGGAGTTCCCTCCCGTATTTTTCCGCAGCGGACGCGGGATCGGATTCCCCCTCCATGCGGAGGATGCTGGTGCCCGGGACGCGCGCCGGGTCGAACCACGCCTTTTTGGCCATCAGGAAATTGCTCTGCCCGTCGTCCGGCGGGACGCAGCGCTCGTCGCTGAACGTGATCTCCCATTTGTCCCACGGCAGATCGAGCCCGGCGAGCGCCGCATAAACCGGGCGCGGGGTGTTGCCGCCGCTCAGGGCGATGCGGAAAACGCCGCGGGCGGCGATGGATTTTTCCGCTTCTCCGGTGATGAGGGCGGCGGAGTCGGGGACGAAGGACCGGGTGTGCAGGATCTCGGGCGGCATCGCTACATCAAACGCGCTGGAATCAAAAATTGCAACTGCCCGCAGCCGTGGTCCGGCGACGCGATCTCCACGACCGCGAGCGTGGCTTTGCGGATTTTCAAAGCCGAGGGGTCAAGAAGGCCGACGAGGCAGGCGATGGCGTCGCTGAAGTCCGGTTCATGGCCCACGAGCAGGATGAAATCCTTTTGCGAATAGGCTCTGATTTGCTTGAGGAAATCCCCCGGCTCCATCCCGCAGGAAAGCCAGCCTTCTTCGACCAAATCGCACCCGGTCGTCACCGCCACGAGCGCGGCGGTCTGCCGCGCACGGACGACTGGGCTGGTGACGATGAGGTCCGGCAGGAGGCCGTTGCGCTGGAAGAATTTTCCGGCCTTGGCGGCCTGTTCGAGCCCCTTCGGCGTGAGTTTCCGCCCGAAGTCGGAACCGTGTCCGTCTTCCGCCTCCGCGTGCCTCAGGAAGCCGATGGTCATGGTTTCACATGCTCATCCCGCCGTCCACCGCGAGGACTTGGCCCGTGATGAACGAGGCTTCGGGGCTGGCGAGAAACGCGACTGCGGCGGCGATGTCGCTGCCGACGCCGAATTTCGAGAGGGGGATTTGGGAGAGCGCCCCTTTGCGCACATCCTCGCCGAGGCCCGAGGTCATGTCGGTTTCGATGAATCCCGGGGCGATGACGTTGACCGTGATGCCCCGGCTGGCGATTTCCCGGGCGACGCTCTTGCTCATGCCGATGAGCCCGGCCTTGCTGGCCGCGTAATTCGCCTGTCCCGGCAGGCCCATGAGCCCGCTCACCGAGCTGATGTTGATGATGCGACCAGACCGTTGCTTGACCATCGGGCGGAGGACCGAACGGGTGAAATTGAAGGCGCCTTTGAGGTTGGTGGAGAGCACGACATCCCAGTCCTCGCTCGACATCCGCATGACGAGCGTGTCACGGGTGATTCCGGCGTTGTTGACCAGAACGTCACAACGCCCGAAGTCGGCAAGGATTTGCTCGCCGGCTTTCTGCACGGCGTCGAAGTCCGCGACGTCCACCGCGTAGGGGCGCGCGCACCCCGGGTGGGCCGAGTTGATGGCTTCGGCGGTTCTGGCGGAGTTCGATTCCGTGCGGCTGACCACCGCGACCTTCGCTCCCTCATCGGCGAGGCGTTTTGCGACCGCTTCGCCGATCCCCCGGCCCGCTCCCGTGACAATGGCAACCTGATTCTCGAATCTCTTCATATGTTGGAAACAACAGAGGACACGGGCGGGCCGGAGTTGGAAATCTCTTTTTTGGAGAAAATGGCGGGCCGGGTGCCAGAAGTTGCAATCGGCTGGGGGGATGCCAGGAGAGCCTGGAGGCCCCGCCCGTGTGGGTGATTTCCCGTTTCACATTTTCCGGTGAAGCGGTCAGGATGTGATGATTCATGGACCAGGAAGCATTTTATCTCATCAACCATTCCTGGGCCTGTCCGGTTCTGGACATGGTGATGGCGGTGGCTTCGAGCTGGGATTTTTGGTGGCCATTTTTGGTGGTGGGCGGGCTGGCGATTTTGGTGTTCGGGGGGGGGCGGGCGCGCATGATGCTGCTGGCTGTCGGGGTTTCCATCGGCATCACGGATGCGGTGGTGGTGGATTCGTTGAAACGCATCGTGGGGCGTCCGCGTCCGCACGAGGAACTCGTGGGGGCGCGCACATTGGACCTGGCGAAGGCGAAGCCCCGGTTCCTCGCGCTGGCCAAGCCGCTCAAGGAGAAGTATTCGGAGCCCGGCATCCGCCCGCTTCGTGGAAACTCGTTTCCCTCCGGCCATGCCTCGAACAATTTTGCGATGGCGACCGTCGTGGCGGTCTTCTACCGGCGTTGGGGCTGGCTGGCATTTCTGCCGGCGTCGCTCGTTGCCTACAGCCGGATTTATGTGGGCTCCCACTGGCCGGCGGATGTTTTGGTCTCGTGCTTTTTGGGTGCCGGCATCGCCTTGTTCGTCGTGGCCGGACTCGATGCGGCCTGGCGGAAATGGGGCGGGCGGTGGTTCCCGTCATGGCATGCCAGGCTCCCCACGCTTCTCGGCTGATGAAACTGAAATATCTGCTTCCCCTGCTTTTGTTGGTTACGGCATTGCGTGCCGCGTGGGTCCTGACCCATGAGGTCGCGCCCGCCGAGGCCTACTATTGGATGTGCTCCAACCGCCTGGCCGCCGGGTATTTTGACGGGCCCGCAGGGACGGCATTCCTGGTGCGGGCGTTCGGCGGGAATTTCGAGGCGGCACGGATTTTCTGGCCGGTGCTGGCATTTTTCGGAGGCTGCACCGCCTGGCTGTTCGCGCGCCGGATGTATGATGCGGACGTCGCGGGATGGTGCGTGATTTTTCTCAACCTCCTGCCGGCCTTCAACACGGCGTCCGTGGAGGTCGGGCCGCTGATGCCCGCATTGGTTTCGGTGTTGACGGGACTCGTGTTCGCGCGCGTGGCGTGGGATGGCCGACGATGGGCGTGGGTGGGGGCCGGGGTGTTCTTCGGGGCGGCCTTGTTGTTCCGCCACGAGGCCATCCTGGTGCCGGCCGGGCTCGTGGCTGCTGCGCTTTCCAGCGTCCGGCACAGGACGGCCGAGGATCTTCTCGGCCTGCTGTCCATCGTGGTCTGCTGCGTCCTCGCCCTCCTGCCGTCGCTCCTGTGGAACGCCTCGCTGGAATGGATCCCGGTTGCGGGGGGGACATGGAAGACGGCGTGGGAGTTCCGGACGGGCCCCTTTCTGCAAAGCCTCGCCGGTTTTGCGATGGAGTTCTCGGCGGCAGTGCTCGTGGCCATCGTTGCCAGCCTGGTTTTTTTGGCTCGCAATGCCCGGCGGCATGGCCGCGCGGTGTTCATCCTGGCCGCCTGCGGGCCCGCCTGGGCCTGGGCGTTCTACACGTTGCTGCGCGGGGGAGATGCGGTCGCGTCCGGAATCCTCGGGGTCGTTCCTCTGGCCGCGTTCGCCATTTTTTCCATGCGGAAAAACCGCCTGGCACCCGCCATCGGAGGCTCCGTGGCGGCTGTCGCCCTGGTCGCGAGCGGCCACGCCCTGTGGGCGGGAACGAGGGTCTCCTGGAAGGCGGTGGCCGACCAGGTCCGCGATTCGGCCCGCGATCTTCCGGCTTCGGAAGGCGGGGGATTCATCATCGCAGAGGATGCCAGCCGCGCTGCCGTTCTGGGGTATTATCTGCCGGGAGCGGGAAACTACCCGCCGGTGTTCGTGCCGGAATCTCCCGACCTCTCAAGCCAGTTCGGGCTCTGGCCGTCGTATGCCGATTTCGTCGAAGGCGACCGCGTCGCGGACGAGTATTTCCGGGAGCAAAAAGGGGTGGTCCGGGAGCAAATGGGGGTGAATCCGTTTGTCGGACGGAATGCGCTTTACCTGGGGCACGACCTGCCGCAAACGATCAAGGGTGCCTTTCAGGATGTCCGTCCCCTCCGCCAAGTCGCCACTCCCGATGGCCGGGAACTCACGATTTATCTCTGCCTCGGGTATCAGACGCTTCCGCTCTGAGCCGCTTCAGGCCGGGGAGGAGGCCCCGGGGGAAGGGGGTTTGTCCCAGAAGTAGCGTTTCAGGAGCACCTTCAATGTGGCGGTGAGCGGCACCGCCAGCAGGGCACCGAGGAGGCCGCCGAGGATCAAACTCCACGCCAGAACCGACAGGATCACGGTCAGCGGATGCAGGCCGACCGAGTCGCCCACGATCTTCGGGGCGATGAGCATCCCGTCGATGTTGTTGGCCACGATGAAAATCACCGTGACCCAGAACGGATGCGCCCAGTCCCCGTATTGGCAGGCGGCGATGATCACGGCGGGAATCCACGTGATCATCATCCCGAGATAGGGGATGAGCCCGAGAACCCCGACCATGAGGCCGATGAGCACGGCGAAATCGAGCCCCATGACGAGGAGCGCCGTGGCGATCAGCACCCCGTCGATCATGCTGACAAGCAGCTGGCCGCGAAAAAAACTGACGAGATACGAGTTGATTTCACCGACCAGCGAAACGATCTCGATTTTCAGCGGGGAGGCCCGCATCGGAAGGTATTGGCTCCAGTTGTTCACGATCGCCGGGCTTTCCTTCAAAAAGAAAAACAAAAAGATCGGAACGAGGATCAGGCTGAGGAGAAATCCGAACACCCCCAGGAATCCGCCGAGGCTGCGCTGGAGGAATTTTCCCGATTCCAGCGCCAGGTCCGGGACCTTTTGCTGGAGCCACGTCCCGGCCTCGCTGATGCTCTTGGCCGCGAAGGCCGTGAACTGGTCCTTGTTGGTTTGCGCGGGATCATCGGGGCTCTTGAACAGCGGGTTTTCCGAGAGTGCGTGAAGGCGGTTCATGGCGTCCAGCGCGAGGTTCTGGGCTTTTTCCGAGTAGGTCGGAAAGCCTCTGAGAAACACGTTCCCCTGCCGGTAGGCCGCCGGGATGATCCAGATGAGAATGCCGGCAAAGATCGAGATCACCGCCAGATACACGATGATGATGCTGAAGATCCGCGAAATTTTGAAGCGCATCAGCCACCGGACGACCGGATCGAGGAGAAACGCCAGGATCGCCGCGATCGCCACCGGGATGAGAACCGGCTGCAGAAAGGAAATGGCCCCGACCAGGATGCCGCCCACGCGGACGAGGATATATCCGATCACGTAGGCGGAGACTGCCGTGAGCGCGGCCCAGAGAAGCTTCTTTTGGAACGGGGTCGGGTGCATGGACGGCTACTCAGTAACCCCCGGACCGGGGATCATCAAACCATTTCGTGTATATGGGGTCAAAGATACCCAAATCTGCTTCGCCTATATCCACCAATTTGCCAGAAATCTTCGCCTGACCCCATTTTCCATTTCGAGGGCAGGCGGGCGGTGACATTGCCCGTCGCGTCGGAGAGCGCCATCGTGCTCCCCTGCCAGTTGTAGTGGTAGAACGATGTCGTTGCCGAGCCTCCGCCGCTAGGGGGGCGTTTCCTCGTAGATCAAGCCGAGTCCATAGACGTAGCGGGTGACACTACCGTCTGGATTCGTTTTGACCAGAAGTCTGTCAAGTCCGCCACGGCTCCATGTGTAGTTCGTGGTCTGGCTGGCTTTGGTGCTGCTCGCCTGTTCTCGGCGTCGTAAACATAGGTGATTCCGCCCACACTGAGGAGGCGATTGCGGGTGTCCCATGTGACGGTGCCAAGGAGGGTGCCATTGACCGGCACGGAGAGAAGGTTGCCTGTCATTCGCGACAGTCTGCCCGTTCCAGTTGTCCACATAGCACGCGCAGGTCGCGAGTCTCACTCGGTTTCATAAGGAACACCCGGCTGAAAACGCACAGGGTATTTCGCGGGTTGCCGGGAACAGCGGTGGTTTTGGCGGGTCCGGCCGTTGACTTGTCAGGATGATGAACGAAAGCCGCTCCGCCTTTGTTTGTTGCGGACCGTGAGTAGGAAGAAGCTTGCCCGTGTGTATGCCTCTTTTGGTATTGTCTTTGCTATGGTTGGAATTGTCAAGTTCCAACCGCATTCTGCAACAAGCGCTCACCAACCAAAGGCTGAGAGAATACGGTGTTCCTGACATGCGCACATTGTGGATTAAGCTTCACTACGGGCCAAAAGCCCGAGTCTGATTGGAACCGCCCGGTGCGGACCCGCACGCCGGGTGGTGTGGGACCCGTGGCTGACTAATACTCAGTCACGGGGACCCGATTCGCATTATATTTATTCGTAATGTGTCCACAACCGCAATACCTTAACAACCCGCTCAGTCATGAGCACCTGATACACAAGTCTGTGCTGAATATTGATTCTTCGGGAATATGCGCCAGCAAGATCGCCGATGAGCTTCTCGTAGGGGGGAGGGTTCTGGAAAGGATCATCCGCCAGAATATCCAATAGAAGTTGTGCCTTCGGTTTGAGACCGGCGCTTGCAAGCTTCTTGGCGTCCTTCTGCGCTTGCTTGGTGAAGACGAGAAGGTATTTCACCAATCAAGCTTCTTGGCACACGCAGCGACTGGAGTGGCGAGTCCGGAACGAATGGATTCCCGCATACCCGGAATCGAAACCAAATACAGGCTCTCCTGAATGGCCCGCCAGTCGTCCTCGGCAACGAGAACAGCACTGGAGCGTTTGCCAGTGATCTGAATCGGCTCGTGAGAGTCCGAGGCATCGTCAAGGAGCTTGTAGATCATGGATCGTGCTGTGGTGGCTGTAACTGTCTGCATGGGGAAAACGTGCGTGATTACGTGCGTCTAGTCAAGCGATATTCTCTGCAGCCTCCGGAAGAAGTGCCGCGCCGCCGATCTGGCGGACGAAACCGCGCGCAAAACGTGTTCGATGCGCCGCTGCACGCGCCCCAGACCCACAGGTGTCGGCAAGGTTTTCATGTTGATTGAAGCGATCTCCTCATCGCTCACCTTACATCCCACCGGATATTTTCTTCGATCCAGCCGACAGGTAGCCTTTAGTCCTTTTGCAGTGGTTTCCCCTTGCTCTCGCCCGGAGCTCTGTGTCACAGTCCCCTCCCGGTTTCGAGGAGGTCGCAGGCAACCTTCCCCCCGCACAAGATGAGCGGGTCAAAAACTGCCCTGTGGTGTAATGGTAACACAGTGCCCTTTGGAGGCATTATTCATGGTTCGAGTCCATGCGGGGCAGCCAAGTATTTATCAGGGTTTGCGGGCGGTATGCCCAGAAATGGGCCAGCGCAACATTGCGCACGCCCCGCAACCCCCTTCCTGCCAAACTTTTTTTTGGGTTAGTATTTCGGCATCGAGGGATCGACCTTCTCCCACCAGTCGCGGAGCCCGCCCGCGAGGTTGAAGGTTTTCGTGAATCCGGCCTTCTGGAGTTCGCGGACCGCCGTCGCGCTGCGCGGTCCGAGCTTGCAGATGAAAACCATCTCGTCTGCGGAATCGAGCTCGCTCATCCTCGAGGCGAGTTCGCCGAGCGGAATCAATTTCGAGCCGGGAATCCGGGCGATGTCCCATTCGAATGTCTCGCGGACATCGACGAGGACCAGCCTGTCGCCGCAGTCGAGCCGGGACTTGAGATCTTCGGCGGAAATTTCCGGGACCGGCGGTTCGGCCTCCTCGGCTTCTTTCGCCTGCGGGATCCCGCAGAACTGCTCGTAGTCGACGAGTCCGGTGATCGTCGGATTTTCCGAGCAAACCGGGCACTTGGGATCTTTGCGGACCTTGAACTCGCGGAACTTCATTTTGAGCGCGTCGAAATGGACGAGCCGTCCGACGAGCGGCTCGCCGATTCCGACGATCAGCTTGATGGCCTCGATGGCCTGCATTACGCCGATGACGCCCGGAAGGACGCCCAGCACGCCGCCTTCGGCGCAACTCGGCACCATCCCCGGAGGCGGGGGCTCCGGGTAGAGGCAGCGGTAACACGGCCCCCCGAGGTGCGGCGCAAAGACGGTGCACTGCCCGTCGAAGCGGAAGATCGAGCCGTAGATATTCGGCTTTTTCAGGAAGACGCAGATATCGTTGGAAAGATAGCGCGTGGGGAAATTGTCGGTGCCGTCGATCACGATGTCGTAGGGCCCGACGAGTTCCCGCGCGTTTTCCGAAGTGAAAAATGCGTCGTGAAGTTCGACTTGGACGTTCGGGTTGATCTCCTTGATCCGGTCGCGTGCGCTGTTGATTTTTTTCCGTCCGACATCCTTGGTGCCGTGGAGGATCTGCCGCTGGAGGTTCGAGTAATCGACGACATCGAAATCCACGAGGCCGATGGTCCCGATCCCGGCGGCGGCGAGGTAGAGACCGATCGGCGACCCCAGCCCTCCGGCCCCGATGCAAAGGATCTTGGCCGCCTTGATGCGGCGCTGCCCCTCGAGTGTCACCTCGGGCATGATCAGATGCCGGGAGTAGCGGGCGACCTCATCGTTGCTGAATTCCACGGATTCCCACCGGGATGGATCCAAAATGCTCTTGCTCATATCGGTCAATGAAAGGGTGGTGCGCCGAGAACCCCTCCGGCTGCTGCGGCGATGGCCAGTTGGCTCATGGTGACCGGACCGCTCGATTCCAAAAAGACCCCGTCCTCCAGGCGCTGCTGCGAGAGGATCACGGGCGGAAGGTGGCGGGAGATCGTGCCCATCTGAGGCAGTTTTCCCGTATCGATCATGTCGGCGGCACCGGGCATGACCTGGGCCCCGAACAAAATCACCGGGCGCAGGACGGTGTAGGCGCGTTCGAAGACGGAACGCGTGTCGATGAAGGCGAACACCTCGTTCGCCGACCGGAAGGCGGGGATCGCCGGGGCAAACGCCGGGAGCCCGTCGATCGCCGCACCCTGCGAGCGGGCCGCCTTGGAAACGCTCGAGGGATCGATGCCGAGAACCAGAAATTGGTCGGTCAGGGTCAGGGTGGGGGAGGCCAGGGGGGTCGAGACCGAGGGGATGCTGTAGAGTTTGATCCCTTCCTCTTCGACAATCCGCGTCTCGGGGAAAAATGCCATGAGCTTTTTCAGGGCGTCCGCCGCCTTGGCCTGGTCGCGGATTTCAACGGCGAGCACCCCCGAGGGAGCCATCTGCCCTGCCCCCCAATTGACGACCACCGCGCATTCCGGCCCGCACGCTGCGGAGGCCAGCTCCGCAAACTCGACGATCGATGCCTGCGGGGCGGCCCCCTCCATGGCTTTCTGGAGAAGGGTCGGCAACCCCGTGAAGCGGGCCAGGAAATCCACGAACACGACGGTCTCGGGAGCGGTGAACCGGGCGGTTTTGTGCGTGAGCGTGTCGGCGGATTTCTGGCCCTCGCGCAGGAGGAAGAGCGCGTCGCGCTGGAGCTCCCCGTCGAATTTCAAAGTGCCGCCCACCGCCTCGGTGGACCTGAGATCCTCCACCTGCTCGGGAATCGATTCCGCCCCCAGTGCCCGCCCGGTCTCCAGGAGCACGTCAAGTGCTTTTTGCGGCTGCAGGAAAAAGGCGAAATCCGGGGCTTTCAGCATCCGCTTGGAAACTTCCCGAAACCGCGGGTTTGCGGCGAGGGCCGGGGAGCTTCGCTTTCCGCGGACCCTGTCGAGCGCCGATTTGATCAGGTCGCCGTCCGTGGAAACAAACCCCCACCTTCCCCGGGTGCCCGTAAAAACCGCGAACTTCCCGTGCTCGCTGCGGACGATCTCCCCGCCGTCGTGGGGCTCCCTCGTCGTTTCCCCCGGCGGAAGCTCCCGCCGCATCCTCGCGACCGCCTCGTCGAAATCCTTCTTGCCACCCCAAAATTGAAATCCGACCAGCGCATCCGCCCGCTCGGTCGTGACCCTGGTGACGGCGACAAATATCCTGCCGGGCTTGAGGCCGGCCAGAATCCTGCCGGTCTCGTCGGCCCCCGGGGCCGCCATCAGCCTGGCCAGCGGTTTTTCGAGGAACGCCTTCACTTCCGGCTCCTTTCCGATCATGGCCAGGCAGCTTCCCTGCCAGCGCAAAAACGAACGGGGCAGATCGGGAAACGAGGCCAGCAGGACCGTGTCTTCGGGGACCAGCATCGCCGCATCCGACGGCCCGGCCGTCCTCAGAAAAAGCGTGACGGCGACAAGAACGAACACCCCGAGCACCGCCGCGGCAACGGACAACTTTTTGATCATGGCACGGTGTTTAAGGCAAATCGGTTGACGCCGCAAGCACGAGGCGTAGGCTGGAGATCCTATGGACACAACAAAACTCCAAGAATGCCTGAAGCCCGCCTGTTGCTGTTGCAGCAAGGACAACGTCCGTCTGGTCTCGGACATCTGCCTTTACCTCGGGTTTCTCTCGATCATCGCCTCGGTCGTGACCTGGTTCGCCGCCTCCCGCGAAAACCGCGCCTACGGCGAGCGCTTCGGGATTTTCATCGGCCTCTGGGTCCCGAGCTTCTTCATCCTCTCGAACCGCCTCTCGCGCATCGCCGACGAGTTGCCGGACGCGGTCGAGGACGAGGAATAGCCCCGGCGCACGCCCGGAAAAAGGCGTTTCCGGTGCCGCCCGGTCCATGCCGTCCGGGCTCAGGTGTATTTGACGACTTCCTCGATGGTGGTGAGGCCGTCGTAAATCGATCGCATCCCGTCCTCGCGCAGGGTGGTCATGCCGAGCTCGATGGCCTTCTGGCGCAGGAGCACGCCGGGGGTCCGCGCGTTGATCATCTCGCGGATCGGGTCGGAAATTTTCAGGAGCTCGTAGATTCCCTTGCGGCCTTTGTAGCCGGTGTTGTTGCAGGCTTCGCAGCCTTTCCCGTAGTAGAAATGCTTGTCCCCGATGTCGTGGATCCCGAGCCCGAGCGAGGCGAGAACGTGCTCGTTCGGCTCGTAGGCCGTCCGGCACGAGGTGCAAATTTTCCGGATGAGGCGCTGGGCGAGAATGCATTCGAGCGAGGCGGAGATCAGGAACGGCTCGACCCCCATGTCGACGAGGCGCGTGATCGCTCCCGTCGAGTCGTTGGTGTGCAGGGTCGTGAAGACCAGGTGGCCGGTCAGCGAGGCCTGGATGGAAATCTGCGCGGTCTCGATGTCGCGCGTCTCGCCGACGAGGATCCGGTCCGGGTCCTGCCGGAGAAACGCCCGGAGCACGCGGGCGAAAGTCAGCCCGATCCCCTCGTTGATCGGGACCTGGATGATGCCGTCGATCTCGTATTCCACGGGATCCTCGGCCGTCAGGAGCTTCGCGTCGATCGTGTTGATTTTTCTCAGGCAGGAATAAAGGGTCGTGGTTTTTCCCGAGCCGGTCGGGCCGGTGACGATGAAAATCCCGTTCGGCTTTTGGAGGACCTGGAGGATGTAGTCGTAGACGTTCTCGGGCACCCCGAGGCTCTCGAGGTCGAGATTCACGCTCGAACGGTCGAGCACCCGCAGCACCACGCTCTCGCCGAATGTGGTGGGCAGGGTCGAAACGCGCAGGTCCACCTGCCTGCCGCCGATCGTCCGCTGGATCCTGCCGTCCTGGGGCAGTCGGCGTTCGGCGATATTGAGATTCGACATGACCTTCACGCGGGAGATCACCGGGAGCGCGAGGTGGAGCGGCGGCGGATCCATCTCGTAAAGCGCCCCATCCACGCGGTAGCGGATCTTGAACTCCGCCTCGAACGGCTCGAAGTGGATGTCGCTCGCCCGGGCCGCGATGGCCTTGTCGAGGATCAGGTCCACGTATTTGATGATCGGGCCGGTGTTCGCCTCGGCGGTGACGGCCTGGAGGTTGAAGCTGTCGGCACCACCTTCCGTGACGACCAAATCCGAACCCGCGCCGAGCTGGGCGATGATGTCGTCGAAATTCGTGACCTCCGAGCCGTAGTGCTGGCGGATGAGGTTTGCGACGCGCGAAGGGAACGCGACCATCACCTGGATCTCGCGGCCCAGCGCGAACCTCAAATCCTCGATGGTCTGGGGATTCAGCGGGTCGGCGAGGGCGACGATGATCGTGTTTCCCGACCCCATGACCGGCATGGCCCCGTGCAGGCGGGCGAGGCCGGAGGGAATCAGCCCGAGGACGGTGGTGTCCGGGGAAAATTCCTGGAGGTTGTAGGCTTCGGCTCCGATCGAGTCGGCGATCACGCGGATGAACCCCTCCTCGTCCACGACCTGCTGCGAGACCAGCAATTCCTCGATGGGCTTCCCCCCGGCTGCGGCCATTTTGACATACTCCTCCGCCTGCTCCTGGCTCAGGAGCATGCGTTCGACGAAGATGTCCGTGACTTGTCGTGCGTCCATACTGTTAGTCGAGGTCGGTCATGGTGGTGGTCAGCACTTCCTCGGCGGTCGTCATTCCGGCCAGGACTTTCCGGATTCCGTCCTCGCGCAGCGTGCGCATCCCGAGCTCCCTCGCCCGCTGCCGCAACGCGATGGTGGAGGAGTTGTTGTTGATCATGTTGCGGACCTCGTCATCCACGGTGAAGAGCTCGAAGATCCCCATCCGGCCTTTGTATCCCTTGCCCCGGCAGAGCTCGCAGCCCACGGGGCGCATGATCTGGGCACCGCCGATCTGGCCTTCGTCGATATGGAGCATGTTCATCTCGTATTCCGTGAGCTCGGTCGGAGCCTTGCATTTCGGGCACAGCCTTCGCACCAGGCGCTGCGCGAGCACCGAGCGCACCGACGTGGAAACCAGGAACGGTTTGATGCCGATGTCCACGAGGCGGGCGATCGCGCTGGGCGCGTCGTTGGTGTGCAGGGTGGAAAGCACGAGGTGGCCGGTGAGCGAGGCGTTGGTCGCGATGCTCGCCGTCTCCATGTCCCGGATTTCCCCGATCATGATGATGTTGGGGGCCTGGCGCAGGATCGACCGGAGGGCGGCGGGAAAGGTCATCCCGATGCCCGCATTCACGGGGACCTGGTTGATCCCGCTCATCTGGTATTCCACCGGATCCTCGACCGTGATCAGCTTCCGGTCCGGCTTGTTCATGTAATTCAGGCAGCCGTAAAGGGTCGTGGTTTTTCCCGAACCCGTCGGGCCGGTGACCAGGATGATCCCGTCCGGCAGGTTGATCTGTTTCTCGAACTTGGCCTGGTCATCGGAGAGAAACCCGAGGTCCGGCAACCCCAGCATGAGGGACGTCTTGTCGAGGATGCGCATGACGACACTCTCCCCGTGGACGGTGGGGATCGTCGAAACGCGGAGGTCGATCGCCTTCTCGCCGAGCTTGATCTGGATGCGCCCGTCCTGCGGCAGACGCTTTTCCGCGATGCTCATCGACCCGCTCATGATCTTGATGCGGCTGATCATCGCCGATTGGAGCTTTTTTGGCGGGCTCGGCATTTCCTGGAGCACGCCGTCGATGCGGAAGCGCACGCGGAATTTCGATTCCAGGGGCTCGAGGTGGATGTCGCTCGCGCGGTTCTGGTGGGCCTCCACCAGCAGGAGCGAGACCATCTTGATGATCGGGGCATCGTCGGCCGCGACCTCGTCGGAGCCGGCGTCCATCTCCTGCCCGTATGTCGCGGTCGCGTCGCCGCCATAGTATTGGATCAGGCTGTTCCGGATGGCATCCGGCGTCGCGCAGACGAATTCGACCTCGCGGTGGAGCTTGAAGGCGAGGTCGTCCATTGTTTGCATGTCCATGGGATCGCCGATGGCCATCAGGAGTGCGCCCTCCCGTTCCCCGACCGGAACAGCTTTCCAGCGTTTCGCATCCTCGGCGGGAAGCATCTCGATGATGTTCGGCGGCACCACGATCTGCGCCAGATCCATGAACTCCATGCCGTTCTGCGCGGCCAGGGTGCGCCCGACATCCTCCTGGGTGATGAACCCCTCATGGATGAGCGAATCGATGACGCTGTGGCCGGTCATGTGCCCCCGGGCGTATTCCACCTGCGTGCGGGTGACCAGCCCGACATCCATCAGGATTTCCACGATATAATCTTCGTTCTGGGCCACTGGTCGGGAGTAAGGTGTGTGAAGTGATTAAGGGAGGGGCCTCACAAAGTCAACGCCCCTCGCGAAATCTTCCCAGATCCGCGCGTAAGGGAAGAAATGAGAGGGGAGAGGTTCGACGACCTGTCGATAACGCGAGGGAGGGCGAAGCTCCGTCTGAGCCGTAATAAATGGGCTCACACGGAGGTTCGCCCTCC
>Ga0172380_10002667_pt1 | contig 26744 bp, 22 predicted proteins | sample Leawe162metaG_FD_119747 | JGI IMG/M metagenome (GOLD analysis project Ga0172380, IMG submission 119747) | Leachate microbial communities from a municipal landfill in Southern Ontario, Canada - Leachate well 162 metaG | ecosystem: Engineered > Solid waste > Landfill > Unclassified | place...
CTGGCAGTGCTGCAGCGGCTGCGCGGCCCCTTTGAGAACTACGGCCAGACCCTGCCCGAATTGCTGTTGCTGATCGCCATCGTTTTCGCCACCGAGCAGCGCTGGCCGATCGCCGTCGCTGCCCTGATCGGACTTGTCTCCGGCTGGTATCTGAAGTTTACCCTGGTCACCCGGGCGGCCTACAACCAGGGCTTCGCCCTGCCGGTGCTGCCGATACGCGGAAGGGGGGATGTCCTCCCCGGGGTCAAGCCCGGCTGGAAAAAATAAGAGCTGATGCAATTGGCGCCTGCGAATAAACCGGTACAGCTTTGAAACCTGCACGTTATCAAAGTATTTGATCGACGTTATCAGGGAACTAGAATCGACAGATTTCACGGATATGAATATATTCGGCGGCAGAGCGGCAAGTCCAAGTATCAGGTGCGCGCAGGCGGCTATTTCTGTATAGTCGCCAGCAGATCAGGAAGTCCAAAAAAGCAGGTGCGCAGAGGCGACTTTATCTGGCCACTGCGCCATCTCTGATGATAATAGCGTCAAGCGTTTGCTCAGCAGCTATCAGGCGACGGGGCAAGCGCTGCGCAGGAGACCGAGGAGGTGCCGGATGGCGACACAGTGGTCAATGGTGATCGACCTCCAACGCTGTGTCGCGTGCCACGCTTGCACCGCTGCCTGCAAGCAAGAGCACGATCTGCCCCTCGGCATGAACTGGAATCCGGTTCTCACCGTTGGTCCGGTGGGGAGCTATCCGAATTTGTCAGCCTGCTATGTGCCCAAACCCTGCATGCAATGCAGGGACGCTCCCTGCATTGAGTCCTGCCCGACCGATGGCCTGAAGAGGAGAACGGACGGCATCGTCGAACTGGAACAAGACGAGTGCACGGGCTGCAACGCCTGTGTAGACGCGTGCCCCTATGGCGCCATCACGATGAACCCGCTTACCGGTCTGGCCGAGAAGTGCACATTCTGCATGCACCGCGTGGACCAAGGGCTCAAACCCGCCTGCGTCTTGACCTGCGTGGGCAAAGCGATGTTCTTCGGCAACGCAGCTGACCCAGCAGACCCGGTCGCTCGCCTCCTCGAGGAGCAGTCGGCACGCGCTTTCCGACTTTGGCCGGAATTGAATACCGGGGCATCGGTCGTTTACCTCAAAGCGAAGAACCATTCCGCTGACATTCCACGCAGCATACTCGCGCAGCAAACTGCAAATCCAATCAGGAACGTCGATTGGATGCCGAAGGCCTGGCCACGGCACGAAGATGGCGCAGACCGGGTGGTGAAGACCGCGTGCCTGGACTGCCACAGCCGCTGCGGCGCCCTGGTCCACATCAAAGACGAAAAGGTCGTCAAGGTCGAAGGCAATCCGGACCACCCGTTGAGCCGGGGCATCATGTGCGCCAAAGGCAACGCGGCCAGGCAAGTAATCTACCACCCGGAAAGGTGCAACTACCCGGTCAAGCGCACCAGGCCCAAGGGCGATGCCGACCCTGGCTGGCAAAGGATCACCTGGGAAGAGGCCTTGGCAACCATTTCCAGCAAGTTGCTCGACTACAAGGCGCGATTCGGGGCTGAATCCGTATGTTTTGGCTTTGGCACGGGCCGGGAGACCAATCAATACAGTTTCAGAATAACCAACACCTTTGGCACACCGAATCGCACCGGTGTGACGAACGTCTGCACCGGGCCGCAAACCGCTGCCGCACGCCTGGTATGGGGTGGCGGCCTGCATGGTATCGAACCCGACTTCGCGCATACCAAGTGTGTGGTCCTTTGGGGATTCAATCCGTCGCATTCGTTCCCGGCGCAGGCCCAGCATATCCTCGACGCACAGGAGAAAGGCGCCAAGCTGATCGTCGTGGACCCGGTGTTCACGCCGCTGGCCTCCAAGGCCGACCTGTGGCTGCCGATCCGCCCCGGCACGGATGGCGCGATGGCACTGGCATGGATGAACGTGATCGTCGACGAGGATCTTTACGACAAACAGTTCATTACGCAATGGAGCAACGGACCGTTTCTCGTACGGAGCGATGACGGCAAGCTGCTTACGGCGGCGGACCTCGCCCCGGATGGCGATCCCAAGAAGCACATCGTCTGGGACGAAACCGGCCAGCGAGCTGTTGCCAGCGACGCGCCGGGGATTCGAGCCGCGCTTCTCGGCAGCTTCGAGGTCAACGGCATCGCCTGTCGTACTGCCTGGCAACACTTTACCGAACGACTGTCGCAATACAGTGCGGAGGCGGTATCGAGCATCGTCCGCGTCCCGGCCGAACTGATCAGAACCGCGGCGCGAACATACGCCAGGGCCAAGCCAGCCGCCCTGGGCATGCATCTTGGCCCGACCCAGCACAGCAACGGCTTCCAGAACAATATTGCACTCAATCAACTCGTCGGCCTTTGCGGCAACATCGACGTGGTGGGTGGAAATGTCGATTGGAACGTCGGCATCTCGCGCTGGTTCGCGATGGGCTGGCCGGCTCTTGACAAACTACCCCCGGGCATGGCCGAGAAGAGACTGGGCTCACAAGGGGCGCCCCTGCTATCGAGTGGTGTCTTCGCCTGCGCACATTACACGGAGGTGTGGAAGGCGATACTTACGCAAGAGCCCTATCCGGTCAAAGCCATGGTGCTCGTCGCTACCAATCCGGTCGTTTCGGTGGAAAACTCCAAGGCTGCCAGGCAGGCCTTCGAAAAACTCGAGTTCCTGGTGGTGATGGATTATTTCACCACGCCCACGGCCGAACTTGCAGACATCGTCCTGCCGGCGGCGCACTGGACCGAACGAGAGAACCTGAGCGAAGAAATCTGCAAGAACTTCATCACCGCGAGACAGAGATCGATTGAACCCTTGTACGAGCGTTGGCAGGACGAGAAGTTCTACAACGAGCTGGCGAAGCGACTGGGCCTGGCCGATCTGTGGTGGAAGGATGTCGAAGAAATATTGAATTGGGAACTCGAGCAGTTCGGCCTCACCTGGCAGCAGATGAAGGAAAAATACATCTTCGAGGTTCCGAAGACATACCGCGCCTATGAAGCCGCCGGCTTTCGAACGCCTACGAAACGGTTTGAGGTCTATTCGACGACGCTGAAGGCCATGGGATTCGATGCGTTTCCCTATTTCGAAGAGCCGCGCTCCAGGCGTGGTGTGCAGTCGGAGCTGGCGCAAGGATTCCCTCTCGTCTTGACGATTAGCGGCCGCATCCCTGGCTACTACCATTCAGCCTATCGCACCATTCCGTGGCTGCGGGAGTTGGCGCCCGATCCACTGCTCAGCATTCATCCATCGACCGCAAAATCATTGGGCATCAACGAAGGCGAATGGATCACGGTCGAGACCCAGATGGGCCGAGTCAAGCAGAAGGCCCATTTGACCGAAGGAGTGGATCCGGGCGTGGTGCAGGCATACCATGGCTGGTGGCAGGGCTGCAAGGAGCTGGGCATTGCCGCCTATGGCTGGGACTCCGCCAACGCCAATGTTCTGGTCGACAATGGGCGAAACGATCCATACACCGGAACGCCGGATCTGAGAAGTACGCCCTGCCGTATAGTCAAGATGTAGATCCGCTGCACAGGCAGCGAAGTCTCGATTTTCGCAAGTTCGCAGACATAACAGGAGGAGATCATGAAAATTCTGATACGTGCCACCCTCGCGGTGGCGGCATGGTTGCTGGCCGCGACCAATGGCTTGGCGGCGGAGCCGATCAAGATCGGTGTGGTGCTGTCCATTTCCGGCCCGGTAGCCTTCATGGGCACGACGCAGCTGAATGCCGCCGAGGCTTTCGTCAAGCGGGTGAATGCCGAAGGTGGCGTCCTCGGCCGGCCGCTGCAACTCGTCACCTACGACGATGAAGCCGATCCGGCAAAGGGCCATACTTTCGCCAAGCGCCTGATCGAGAACGACAAGGTCGATTTCATCATCGGCAGCTCGATCACCGGTTCATCGATGTCGATGATTCCCCTGGCTGAGCAAGCGGGGATGCCATTGATCGCTCTGGGCGGTGGCTCGATTATCGTGGAGCCGACGCGGAAATGGGTCTTCAAGTCGAACCACCCCGACCGCATGGGGATCGACAAGATCTTCGAGGACATGAAGAAGCGTGGTATCTCGAAAATTGCCGTTGTTGCCGAGGTGTCGGGCATGGGCAAATCCTTCCTGAAGTCCTGCGAAGAGGAGGCTCCCAAGTACAACCTTACCCTGGCGCAGATCGAGAACTACGGCGTCAAGGACATGGATGTGACGGCGCAGCTGACCCGTGTCAAGAGCAATCCCGCGGTGCAAGCGGTGTTCGTCGTTGCCGTTGGCCAAGGGGCCGTCGTCGTCACCAAGAACTATCGGCAATTGGGGATCACGGTGCCGATCTATTATTCTCACTCGATTGCATCCGACGAGTTCATCCACCTCGCCGGCCCTGCCAGTGAGGGTGTCCGTATTCCGTCGGCGGTGGGGCTGATGGGCGATCGCCTGCCGGCCAATGATCCGCAGAAGCCGGTCGTCACGGCATACCGGAAGGCTTACCTGGCGCTCAAGCCCAACGCCGATCCCGATACCTTCGGCGCTCACATGTACGATGCCATTTCGCTTGCCGCAAACGCCATGAAGCAGGTCGGTTCGACCGACAAGACCAAGGTGCGCGATGCCCTTGAAGGCACGAAGAACTTCATCGGCGTCAATGGCGTGTTCAACATGTCGCCGACCGATCATAACGGTCTTTCGCTCGCCGGCTTCCGCATGTTCGAGGTCAAGGGCGGCAAGTGGGTGTTCCTCAACTGAGGTAGGACCTGGATCGCAACGTGGCCCGGGTATTCCCCGGGCTGCGGTGCTTGCGTTGCGACGGTGGCGGTAACGAATCGGGCTGGAAGTTTGAGTCAATTTCTGCAGTTTCTCTTCAGCGGGGTGACGACGGGCGCGATCTACGCGCTATCGGCCATCGGTTTCACCCTGATCTTCAACGCCAGCAAGATCGTGAATTTTGCCCAGGGCGAATTTATCATGCTCGGGGGCATGCTGACTTTCTTCTTCCTGCAGATTGAGCTGCCGCTGGCTTGGGCCGTTCTGCTGGCGATACTGCTGCCGGCCGTCATCGGCACGCTGATTCAAAGATTCGCGATCGACTTGGCGAAAGGCGCCGACGACGTCGTGCTGGTGATCATCACCATCGGCGCGGCCACGTTCATCCGCGGCATCATCAAGGTCTGGCTCGGCAAGAATGCCCATTCGCTGCCGCCGCTCCTGGACAATGCGCCGATCGAAGTCTTCGGCGCCTCGATTCTGCCGCAGAGCCTGTGCATTCTCGCCATCACTGCGGTGTTGGTGGTCGCGCTGTGGTACCTGTTTGGCCGTACCATGACCGGCAAGGCGATGCTTGCGACCTCCTTCAACCGCACCGTGGCGCAACTGGTTGGCATCAACACCGGCGGCGTGCAAGTCGCGAGCTTCGCCGCCTCCGCCGCTCTCGGTGCTCTCGGCGGTGTTCTGATCACGCCGATTGCGCTGACCGCATACGATGTCGGCATCATGCTGGGCCTCAAGGCCTTCGTCGCTGCCGTCGTCGGCGGCCTCGGCAATGGCCGCGGTGCGATCATCGGCGGCCTGCTCGTCGGCATTTCGGAGGCCATGGTATCGGGCTACATCTCCTCGGCTTACAAAGACGCGATCCCGTTCATCTTGATTCTCGCCATACTGTTCTTCAAGCCGAGCGGCATCTTCGGGGCAAAGAGCGCGGAAAGAGTTTGACCATGAAGCGCTCGCATTACCTCGGGCTGTACGTGATCATCGCCATCGCGGCATTGCTCCCCTTCGTCCTGCCCAACGACTTCTATCGCGACCTCGCCACCCGCATGGCGCTCAACGCCGTAATCGTTCTCGGCCTTAACCTGCTGGTCGGCTACGCCGGCCAGGTGAGCCTCGGCCATGCCGGATTTGTCGGTATCGGTGCCTACGCGACCGGCATCCTGACGTCGCAGTTCGGCTGGAACGGCGTCGTCGCGATGGGCGCCGGCGCCTGCCTGGCCGGCATTATTGCGCTGGTGGCAGCGCGGCCGATCTTTGCGCTCAAGGGCAACTACCTGGCGATGGCAACGCTCGGCCTGGGCATCATCATCTCCATGATTCTCGCCAACGAGAACAAGATCACCGGCGGACCGGACGGCATGCCGGTCCCGGAGCTCGTCCTCTTCGGCATCCGCTGCGCCGGTGCAAGCACGTGGTACTGGGTGGTGATGGTGGTATTGGTGCTGAGCATCTGGGCCTCGCTGAACCTGATCGATTCGCCTTTCGGTCGCGCCTTGCGCGCGCTGCACGGATCGGAGATCGCGGCGCAGGTTGTCGGCGTCGACATCGGACGCTACAAGCTGGCCATCTTCGTCCTGGCCGCGGCCTACGCCAGCCTGATGGGGAGCCTGACGGCGCACTACGTCGGATACATCTCTCCGGATATCGCCGGCTTCCAGCATTCCATCGAACTGGTCACCATGGTGGTGGTCGGCGGCATGGCATCGGTATATGGCTCCGTCGTCGGCGCCGTGCTCCTCACCATGTTGCCGCAGGCCCTGACCGCCTTCGAGGGCTGGGATACCGCCGTCACGGGGCTGGTCCTGATGCTCACCATGATCTTCCTGCCGCGAGGCCTGGTGCCGAGCCTTGCCCAAAGGCTCGCCAAGCTGAGAAGGGGCGGATGATGGATTTGCTGGAAGTCCGCGGGCTGTCGAAGTCTTTCGGTGGTGTCAGGGCGGTGGACAACGTCAGCTTCGCCGTCGACACGGGCATCTACTCGGTGATCGGGCCCAACGGCGCGGGTAAGACGACGCTATTCAACCTCATCACCGGGCTCTACAGCCCCAGCGAAGGCAGCGTCTGCGTCGGTGGCGTCGACATCGTCGGCACGGCTCCGCACGCAATGGCCCGCCTGGGTATCGCCCGCACCTTCCAGAACCTGCAAATCTGCATGAACATGTCGGCGCTCGAGAACGTCATGGTCGGCGCCCATCTGCGCCTCAATCGCAACATCATCTGGTCCCACCTGCGATTGCCCGGATTGAGGCGCCGCGACCGCGAGTTGCGCCACGAAGCGGCCGAGATGATGCGCTTCGTCGGCCTCGGCGATTACGTCGATGCAGCGGCCAGTGCGCTTCCCTACGGCGCGCTCAAGCGGCTCGAGATTGCCCGCGCGCTGGCGGTAAAGCCGCGGATTGTGTTCCTCGATGAGCCCGCCGCAGGTCTGAATCCGACCGAGACGCTGAAGATCGACGAACAGATTCGCAAGGTCGCCGACTCCGGCGTCACCGTCGTCCTCGTCGAGCACGACATGAAGATGGTGATGAACCTGTCGGACCGCATCCTCGTTCTCGACTCCGGCAAGAAGCTGGCCGAAGGCACGGCTCAGGAAGTGCGTAGCAGTCGTGAGGTCATCGCTGCCTACCTCGGCACGCGGTCTTAGGAGGCCATTTTGCACGGACCCGGCAGCGACGAGCAGCGACACTCCCGGCAAGGCGCGCCAGCCCCGGCACTCGGTGCCGCCACGCCGGTGCTGGCGGTTTCCTGCCTCGAAAGCAGTTACGGCCGCATCAAGGCACTGAAGGGTGTCGACCTGGAAATCCGCTCGGGCGAACTGGTCGCCCTGGTCGGTGCAAACGGCGCCGGAAAGACCACCTTGCTGCGGGCGATTTCCGGCGTGCAACCGATCGACGCCGGCAGCGTCCGTTTCGGCAAGGATGACATTACGCATCTGCGGGCCGACCGCCGGATGCGACGCGGCATTTGCCACGTCCCCGAAGGAAGGCAAGTGTTTGGCCCACTCACTGTCGAAGACAACCTGCGATTGGGCGGCTATACGCGGCCGCCAGCCCAAGTCGAGGACACGCTCGAACGCATGTGGAAGCTCTTCCCCGTGCTCGATGAACGGCGCAATCAGACGGCTGGAACACTGTCCGGCGGGCAGCAGCAACTGCTCGCGATGGCGCGGGGATTGATGGGAGACCCAAAGCTGCTGTTGCTGGACGAGCCTTCAATGGGCCTTGCACCGCTGCTTGTCGAGGAGATATTCAAGGTCATCCGTTCGCTCAAGGACCACGGCATCACCATCTTCCTGGTCGAGCAGAACGCTTTCTATGCGCTCGAGATCGCCGATCGTGGCTACGTCATGGAAGTCGGCCGCATTGCGCTATCGGGGACCGGTCCCGAGCTGTTGGAGAATGACCAGGTCAAGGCAGCCTATTTGGGCATGTGAGGTCGCGGAGTTGCCTGCGGCTTTTGTGCTACGATCGGCACAGTTCCCGATAGGCCAGAGCATGGACAACATCGACCTCAAGTTGCTGATCGTCTTTGACGAGGTGTACAAGGCGCATAGCATCTCTCTGGCTGCGGAGAACCTCGGGCTGGGACAGCCAGCCGTGAGCATGAGCCTCAACAAGTTTCGCAGCCACTTCAAGGATCCGCTTTTTGTGCGAACGTCCTCCGGCATGGAGCCAACGCCGCACGCCGATGAATTGATCTACCTGGTCAGAGAAGCCATAGACCTGTTGCGACTGACCCTGGGCCACCAGGCGGTCTTCGACGCCAAGACTTCTTCGCGGACCTTCAACATCGCCATGACCGACGTCGGCGCGAGTATCGTCATACCGGCGCTGCTCGAAAAGCTGCGCGAGGTCGCGCCTAACGTCAGGATCACCCACATAGAACTATCCAAGGACACGCCGCGGCAACTGGAATCCGCCGAGGCCGATCTGGCGGTGGGATTTCTGCCAAAAATGGGGCCGGGATTTTTCCAAAGACAGATATTCAAGGAGTGGTACGTTTGCCTGATTTGCGCCAGGCATCCGCGGATCAAGGACAAGCTGTCGCTGGCGCAGTTCAAGAAGGAACGCCACATCATCGTGACGGTAAAAGGCAGCGGCCATAGCGCGATCGACCGGACGTTGGCGGATCTCAACGTCGAAAGGCCGGTCGGCATTCGCATTCCCAACTTCCTGGGAATTCCGACAACCATCGAGAATTCGGATTACCTGGCGATGGTGCCCAACCGGTTCGGCCTGGTCTTGGCGCGATCAGGACGGTTCAAGATCCTGAAACTCCCGTTCAACGTTCCCGTCTTCAGCATAATGGAGCACTGGCATGCCCGCTTGTCGCACGATCCCGGCATCAAGTGGCTACGCGAACTGCTGATCAGCGTCTTCCGGGATTAGAACGGCATTCGCTAGCTATTGCACAGCGTTGCCGTAAGACCGAGCGCCTCGGCGCAGGCGCGGACTCCTGAATCAACGACCGAACTGCTCACCTTGGTCACGACGGAAAGCGTGACCGCTTCGTCGCTGCCTCCTGCAGAGGCAGATTCGGCGATCTCCAGGTCCGTCCTTACCCCGCGATCGTATCGGTGCAACCTCTCGCGGACCGCCTTGGCCAGCGCTTCGACGTCTCTCTTGAGCACCTGCGGCGCTTTTGCCGCCGCGCTCCTACCCGCTGCGCGCGAAACGATCGAGTACCGGCATTCGGCGGGCGATCGGGAATCAAAGAACTGCATCGATCCTCCCCTGGCTTTCCATTCATATCGCATAGCACCTTCTCGCCTGAGTATACTGAGGCGCCCGGTAAGCGTCGACATGATGGGCTTGATAAACTAAATCATCAAAGCTGATAGTCCCGCCCGGCGATTCATGGCATCATATTTGCGCCCAGCCCAATCGCTTGCGGGCCGGCGCAGTCGCTTAGATCCAGGAGGAGACCATCAACGAGGAGAGGAGCATGACCAATATGGAATCGTTTCTGAATGCTTGGACACCGCGCATGCAGGGGCTGTTGCGCATCATTCTCGGCTTCATCTACCTGCCGCACGGTACGTCGAAATTGTGGGGTGTGCCGCATGCACCCGCAGCCAACAATGTGGAGCTATTTTCGCTGTTCGGTTTGGGGGGCGTACTGGAAACGATCTGCGGCGTTCTGCTGCTGATAGGCCTGTTTACGCGCTCAGCCGCTTTCGTTGCCTCGGGCACGATGGCGGTCGCTTATTTCATGTTTCATTCACCCAGCGCTTTCTTGCCGATCGTCAATAAGGGTGAGTTGTCCGTCGTGTTGAGTTTTGTGTTCCTCTATTTCGTCTTTGCTGGCGCCGGCGATTGGAGCGTCGATGCCGCACGCCGCAAAGGCTGAAACCGCAACAGGCCCTGTTTGAGCAGTGCCCGGGGCTCGGCGGGTTCATGCCGGGTCCTGACCTTGCCCGCGCGCAAGTCACTTTGCCGCAGAACGTTTCCCTGAGAATTGCCTGACTCGATGCAGCCATCTCGCTAGCTCAGCGAAGATCACTGCTCTTCCACAGACCACGGCAATAGATCGGGATTGGCGAGCAGCCAGTCGCGCAAGACGTGTTTCTGCAACTTGCCGGTGCTGGTTCGCGGCAGTTCGTCTACGAATATGCAATGCTTCGGGCATTCGACCTTGGCCAGGCGCTGCCGGCAAAAGGCGAGCAGTTCGGCATTGTCCAGGGCCTTGGCGCCTTTCTTCAACTTGGCGACGGCCAAGACCGCTTCGCCCCATTCGTCACTGGGCACGCCAAGCACGGCGACCTCCTCGATCGATGGATGTTCAATGATCACGGCTTCGACCGCGCTGGGAAAAACGTTGACCCCGCCGGTGATGATCATGAACTTCTTGCGATCGAGTAGAAACAGGTAACCATTTTCGTCCAGGCGACCGATATCGTTGGTTCGCAACCAGCCATCGCGCAGCGCCTCCGCCGTCTCGGCGGGGAGATTCACATAAGCCTTCATCAACGTGGTGCTCTTGATCCAGACTTCGCCCACCGAACCTACGGCCAGCGGCTTTCCTGCTTCGTCGCGGATCGATAGCTCGCTCAACACGCCGACGCGGCCAGCAGCCTTCAGCAATTCAGGGGCGTGCGCCAGCGCGTGGCGATAATCGGCAGATGTGAGGCAAACGTGCCAGCATCCGGCGTTCTCCGTCATGGCATAGGATTGCTGCAACTCGCAGCCCAAGGTCTCGTAGGCATCGCGAATCAGCTTCGGGGTAGAAGGCGATGAACCGAGACTGATGACGCGCAACGAGGAGATGTCGTAGCCGCCGCGGCGATATTCCTGTATGACGCGCGACAGCATCACCGGCGGCAGTACCGCCGTGGTGACTCGCCAGCGCGCTACGTCGCGCAAGAACTGGGCGGCATCGAAGACGTCGTGGGAAATGACGTTGGTCATGCCGTTGCCCAGACCGTAGATGGCCATGATCACGACTATCCAGGCCGACTGTGCTGGCATGAACCAGACGTCGTCCGGTGCGAAGCCACGATTGATCACGGTCTGGAGAATCGAATCGGCGACTGCGCCATGCGAAATCAAGGCGCCTTTCGAGCCGCCGGTGGTTCCCGACGTATAGCTGATCAAGAGATCATCGTCGCGCGTTAGCGCGGGCAATGCGGGTGGCTCCGCTACGTGTTTGGCGAGCAGCGTTTCGTAATCGAGAGATGACGCATGCCCGGCGCCATAGCCGACCAACTTGATGCCGAGCGCCGCCAACTCTTCGCGCGGCGGCGCAAGTTGCGCGCAGTCGGCGCGCAGCAGCAGCACCTTGGTCGCGCTATCGCGCAGGACATGCAGTATCTCGGGCAGCGAATAGCGCCAATTCACGCCGACGCGAATGGCGCCGATCTTCATGCAGGCGAAGAAATGCTCGTAGACCTCCAGTGATTCCTTGCCGAGTATGGAAACCGTATCGCCCTTCTTTACGCCCAGAGCCTGCAAGGCGCTGGCCAAGGCGTCCGATCGTCTATCGATTTGTTGCCAGGTGCGGCTGTCTTCGCCACAGCAAAAGGCCAGCTTGTGCGGAAAATGACCGGCGCAGCCGGCAATCATGTCTCTGGGCAGTATGTTCACCGGCGCTTATCCCGTGGCAGGTTTTGCGCACGAGTATACTGAGAGGCCGCACAAGCGTCGAGTTAATGGGCTTGATAAACCGAATCAGCAAAGCTGATACTGCCCCGCAGCAGGCAGTGGCCACGGGGCGGCGCAAGCGCCGCGCAGCGACCTAGGCCAAATTCATGTGCATACCGCCGGCGACCGGTATGATCGACCCGGTGACGTAGCTGCCTGCGCGTGAGGCCAGATAGAGCGCGACACCTGCCATGTCCGGCGGCTCGCCGAGCCTGGCCAGCGGCACCATGGCAATGATCTGATCGTGCATGGTGGCGATCGTTTGCGCCATCATCTTGCTCTCGAAAGGTCCCGGCGCGACCGCGTTGACGTTGATGTGATCCTTGGCCAGACGCGCCGCCAGCATTTGCGTCAAATGATGGATGCCGGCCTTGCTGGCCGCGTAGGCGTAGGTGTCTTGCGCTGGAACCTGGATGCCGTCTGCGGAACCGATATTGATGATCCGTGCCGGATCGGCGTGCGAGGCGGCGGCACGCAACTGCGGCAGCAAGGCCTGCGTCAGGAAGAAAGGTGATCTGACGTTGAGGTTCATCACCTTGTCCCAGCCGCTCAGCGGGAACTCCTCGATCGGCGCAGACCAGGTCGCGCCGGCATTGTTTACCAGCACGTGCAGGGCCTGCTCGCGCCCGGCGAGCTGCGCCGTCAGGGCCTTGATGCCGTCCGGCGTCGAAATGTCGATCGGCAGCGCGATGCAACTGCCCAGTGGCGCCAGCTCGGCTGCCGTGGCGGCACAGGCTTCGGCGCTGCGCGCGGTGATGTAGGTTTTGGCGCCATTCTCGACGAAACCTCGGGCGATCATCTTGCCGATCCCCCGCGAACCACCCGTGACCAAAACGACTTTGCCTTCAACCGAAAATAGCTTATCGATCTTCATTTCTTTCTCCTCTCTCACTCGGCCGCTCTATTGTACATTACCGTACCAATGGCGTAGGGGCTGGGATAATATCCGTGAACCCGATAGCGAAAGGACTGTCATGAAAGCACTGTGGATCTACGCGGACGCCGGTGGCAAATCGCGCATCAAGCCGCTGCCGCTCGCCATAACCAAGATCAAGAAGCCACTCGACCCGGAAATCTTTCGGCGCCAGGCCCGTGGCGAGAACGTGGGGCATCCCCGGCTGTTTCCCTCGACGGGGCTGCGCAGCATGCGTGTGGTCGGGGAGAGGAACGATGCCTGGCACAGCGCAGAGTGCAGGCAACTGGTGTTCGTCGTCGCCGGTCGCATAGAACTGACGGTCGGCGACGGCAGCACTTCGGTGCTTGCGCCTGGCGATCTCTTCTTCGAGGACGACACCAGTGGCCAAGGCCATCGCCTGCGCTACATTGGCGATTGCCGCTTGTTGTTCCTCGGCGTCGCCGACTCCTGGCTGCCGGAGGGAGAATTCATCGCCGAGACAGCCGAGGCTTCATCGCACCAGGACAAGGAACCGCTGCTGCGCTGCATGTATACAGCCGCGGACAGCAAGGCCTACTTCCGGCCTTTTGACGAGTTGTTTGCCGCCGCTTCCGACCAGTCGTCCGGCGCACGCCCGACCGTCGGCTTTCATTTCGTGCACTTTCCGCCGGGATCCTTCATCGATTGGCATCCGGAGGGCGTCAACAACTTCGTCGTGGTCATGACTGGCAAACTGGAACTCGAAGTGTCCGGCGATCGCGCGGTCGAGACCTTCGGCCCCGGCGATGTCTGCCTTGCCGCGGACAGGACGGGTGAGGGGCACATCGATCGCGCTCACGGCGACCTGCGGGTGGCGCTGGTCGTCCTAGAAGACCAGCATCTTTGGATCGCGCCCGGCGATACCAGGCATCGGTGAGCGTTACCGGCTCTATCGCATCAACCTGCGTACTTTCGCGCTGCCGAATACATGGCACGCAGGTTTTCCACGGGGGGTTTCGTCGGGAATGCCGAAGGCGGTGTCGAGCAGCAGGCTGCCCCTTGTTCCAAATCCTGTCCACCAGATTCTTAGGCCGGCATCAGGGCCGGAGTCAGGCGCCCGCCGCATTCAGTTCGATAAGTTCCGGCGAGCACGTGGCCGAGGTGGTCACCGCATAGACGACCGCCTCCGCCACATCCTGAGGCGTGAGCGGCACGTAGGGCAGGTTCTTGAACGCCGCGATGGTGTCCGGATGGGTGCTCGAATTGCGAATCTCCGTATCGACCATCCCCGGTGCGATCTCTGTGACCTTGATGCCGTACGGCTTGAACTCGATGCGCATGCCTTTGGTGATTCCGGCAAGCGCGTGCTTGGTCGCCCCATAGACCGAGCGCAACGGGCCCATAGCGCGCGCCCCGATCGACGTCATCATGATGATGTGCCCGCGCTTGCGCCGGGTCATGATCTCGCCTATCCGCTGGCCGACCTCGATCGCCGCCAGCACATTGACCCGGAACATGTCTTCGCACTGGGCCGCAGTCAATTCGAGGAATGGCGCGTAGGTGAGGATGCCGGCGTTGTTGACCAGGATGTCGACGTCGCCGGCGAAGGTCGCCAGCTCGCGCACGAAGCCGGCGTCGGTGATGTCGCCGGCCAGGTAGCGAGCGCTGCCGCCGGCCTGCGCGCATTGCTCCGCCAGGGAGCGCAACTCCGCCTCGCGGCGTCCCGTGGCGACGATGCGGGCGCCCTCTGCCGCCAGGGCGATCGCCACGGCGCGGCCGATTCCGGCACTGGCACCCGTAACCAACGCCACCTTGTCGGCAAGCCTTGGGCGGTCCAGCCTAGATGCGATCGTCACGTCTCACCTCCTCCAGTTCGAAACGTAGGCAACAACCGCGCTGCGGCATGCAAGCTTGTGCTGCGCTCATCTGGCGCACGCAGGCAGTTCGCGACATCATACTGGCGCAGGATCGGCGCTGCAAGCGACGGCAGCGCCCGATGTCCGGAGAGGAAGAAATGAACGAGGAAGAAATGAACGTTGACAATCTGAAATGAAAACGCTTAGTCTGCCAGTTAACGAGCAGCGCTGGCTGGGCGTTCGATCTGCCGGCCCAGCGACCAAAAAAAGCTTGACGCGATTCCCCAGAACTTGACATGGTTGAAGAAGACGTCGGCGATGCATTGCGCGCCGTCATCGATGCGCAAAGTGAGCTTGCACCTTGTGCCATCTTGAAGACCGCTTTCGCTTCGAGCAAGGCAGTGTGAGGAATCGGGGCAGCGCCGTTCAGCTGCACGGGAGGTAGATGGCAGAGCTTGAAGCCGCCGACTTGCTGTATTGGCGGATGAATCTACTTTGGAGGAGGGCGAAGATGAAGATGCTGCTGAAGAGAATATTGGCGGTGATGTTGCCGACCTTGGGTTTGGTCTGGGCCGGCGCAGTTGCGGCGCAGACCGAGACGCTGAAGATAGGGGTTGTGACCGCGCTGTCCGGTCCCGGCTCCGAGTGGGGTCTGGCGATGGACGGGGGCATGAAGATCGCCGCGATGGAGGTCAACGCCAAGGGCGGTCTCAAGGTCGGCAATAAGACCTACAAGGTCGAGGTGGTCTCCTACGACGACCAGTACAAGGCGGCGCTCTCGGTCACGGGTGCGACGCGTCTGATCGAGCAGGACAAGATCAAGTTCGTCATCGGGCCGCTGGGGTCGGCCGCGCTGCTGGCGGTGAAGCCACTCTACGAACAGAACAAGATTCTGGCGATCATCGGCAGCTATACCAACAAGGCGCTCGACAAGGACACCAAGTACATGTATCGGGGCTACCCGACGCAGACGGAGTTCGCGGGTCCGATCGTGGCGTGGCTGAAGAAGAATAAGCCGGCCCTGAAGACGATTGCGCAGATCGACATGAACGACGAATCGGGATGGGGTGCCCAGAAGCTGGTGAAGGAGTTCCTGGACAAGGAAGGGTACCAGATCGTTTCCGGGGAGTTGATCGAACGCAGCCTCAAGGACTTTCAGCCCGTGCTGACGCGGATTCTGGCGACAAAGCCCGATATCATCGAAACGGGTTCGGTCCCGGCGGCAACGCAGGGTCTGATCATCCGTCAGGCGCGCGAACTCGGCTTCAAGGGCCAGTTCGTCAATCTCGGCGGCCCGGGCGTGCCGCTGATCGTCGGGGCTGCCGGAAAAGAGTTCGCCGAGGGCCTGATCACGTACGCCGCCGCGGACACTTCGACGAAGGCATTCAAGGATCTCGAAGCGCAGTATGCGAAGGTCCTCAAGCCGCCGATGAACGAGTTCGCGGTGTATTTCTACGACGGTGCCCGCATGCTCCTGGCGGCGATTCAGGCGGCCGGAACGGTGGACGACACGGACAAGGTCCGGGCCGCCCTGGAGAAGGTGCCGCCCTTCAAGGGTATCCAGGGCACCATACGCTGGGGCGGCATGAAGGACTACGGGTCCAACCACCAGATCCTCACCCCGATATTTATCGGGGTGATCAAGAACGGCGAGCAGGCGATCCTGGGCCGCATGGACTAGCCGTCGCGTCCGCCGGGATCTTCCCGGCGGACGGATGGCCATTGCTGGAAAGGCCCGAATTGTTCGAACTCGCGATCAAGATCGTGATCAACGGCCTGACGTCGTCGTTGGTCTACATACTGATGGCACTTGGCTTTACGCTGATCTTCGGGATCATGCGCATCGTCAACTTCGCCCACGGCGAACTGTATATGATCGCCGCGTTCCTGGTCTACGTCCTGGCCGGTTCCCTGGGCTGGAACTACTATCTCGTCGTGATCCTTGCGGCGGTGACGGTGGGACTGTTCGGAGCGGCATTGGAGCGCGTCCTCTTCCGGCCCTTCATCGGACGGGAACTGAACGGGATGATCATGGCCCTCGCCGTCTCGATCACGCTGCAAGCCGCGGCGTTCATACTCTTCGGCCCCGAAGATCATTCCGTGGAGCGCCCGGTTTCGGGAGTCATCCAGATGGGGACGGTGATGGTTCCACGCGACCGTCTCGCAGTGGGCTTGATCGCGCTCTTCATCCTGGGCTTGTTCTACCTCTTCATGCGCTATACGAAGGCGGGCCTGGCGATGCGTGCGGTGGTGCAGGACGAGGAGATCGCCTCGATCCACGGCGTGCGTCCCAGGATCATCTACCCCCTCGCTTTCGGGCTTGGCGGGGTGCTCGCGGGATTTGCCGGCGCGCTGATGGCGCCGATATACACGATCTACCCGTACATGGGCGCGCAACCCATGCTCAAGGCCTTCATCGTGGTCATCCTCGGCGGCCTGGGCAGCATTCCCGGCGCGGTGCTCGGCGGGGTCGTCCTGGGACTGGCGGAGTCCGTATTCGCCACGCTGATCAATTCGACAGTGGCGACCATGGTCTCCTTCGCGATCGTCGTCGTGATCCTGCTGATCAAGCCAACCGGCCTTCTTGGGCGATGAAGCCGAGCCAGTCCCTCATCAGCTATTTGCTCCTGATCGCCGCTCTGGCGGTGCTGCCTTTCTTGTTGCGCAATCCCTTCCTCACCCATATCGGCGTCATGATCGGCCTGTACACCACCCTGGCCTTGAGCATGAACCTGATGTTGCGCATCGGCCAGATATCCTTCGCCCATGGCGCGTTCTTTGGCTTGGGGGCTTACGGATCGGCGCTGTTCATGATGCGCCTCGGCCTGCCGTTTCCCGTTGCCTTCGTCGGGGCGGCACTGGGCGTGACGCTGCTGGCCTGGCTGGTAGGCCAGGTGTTCTTGCGCATCAGGGGCGTCTATTTCGTACTGCTGACCTTTGCCTTCGGCGAGATCATCGTCCTCGTGTTCATCGAATGGGTGAGCCTGTTCGGCGGCAGCAACGGCCTGTCGGGAGTGCCCCGGCCAAGTTGGTTCGGCCACGAGATACAGAGCCGCGATGGCTTCTACCTGATGGCCCTGGCGCTGGCGGCGCTTGCCTTCGCGTCTGTGCGTGCGCTGTATCGGAGCGAACTGGGGGCTGTGATCACCTCTCTCGACGAGAACGAGGCGCTGACCTGTTCGCTCGGCATCAATCCACGCCAGTATCGCCTGCTGACCTTTTGCTTCAGCTCATTTCTGGCCGGACTCTCAGGCGCGCTGTATGGTCACTACATGACGGTGGTGACGCCGGAGGACTATGGATTCTGGGTGCCGGTCAACCTGGTGGTGATCAACGTGATCGGCGGAATTGCCAATCCGATCGGTGCCGTTCTCGGCGCTCTGCTCATCGTTCCCTTGCCCGAGTTCCTGCGCGACGCGAAGCAATATCAGATTCTGCTCTATGGAATTCTCTTGATCGTGTTTCTGCTGTTCATGCCCGACGGCTTGTACGCGACGATAGACCGGGTTCGGCGCCGGAGAAAGGGCAGGGCGGCGTGAGCGAGCTGGTTCTGGAAGTCGAGGCCCTGAACAAGACCTTCGGTGGGCTGCGCGCCATCAGCGACGTCTCCTTTCGCACGTCTCGCGGGGAGATCCTCGGCGTGATCGGACCGAACGGCTCGGGTAAGACGACGCTGTTCAACCTGATCACCGGCGTCTTTGCCGCATCGAGCGGCAGCGTGCGCTTTCGTGGCAACGCGATAAGCGGTCTGCCGACCGATGCGATCGCGCGCCGAGGACTGGCTCGTACCTTCCAGTCCGCGACCGTGTTCAAAGCGGAGTCGGTATACGAGAACATCCGCCGCGGCAGCATGTTCGGCTGCATAGGGAATCCGGCCTGGTATTTCAGAAAGGGGGTCGTCGCGGCAGGGGCCGATAAGGCCAGAGCGGCCACCGTGGAACTGCTTGAATTTTCCGGCCTCGCCGACGTCGCAGCAAACCTGGGCGGGAACCTGCCCTACGGCAAGCAGAAGATGCTGGGGGTGGTCATGGCGCTGGCGCAGCATCCGCTCCAGCTGCTGCTGGACGAGCCGGCGGCGGGCCTCAATCCCGCCGAGACCGAGGCGATGGGGGAACTCATTACAAAGATCCGCTCGCAACGCGGGATAGACGTGATTCTGGTGGAGCATGACATGAAAATGGTCACCAGCGTCTGCGATCGCATCCTCGCCTTGAACTACGGCAAGATGATTGCGATCGACGTGCCGGAACGAATCGTGGCTCACCCCGAAGTGATCGAGGCCTATCTGGGAGCCGACTTTGAGTAGCCTCGAGGTGCGCAATCTGAGCGTTGCCTACGGATCCGTCGTGGTTCTCGAAGGCATCGACCTCGCCGTGGAGGCATCCTCGGTCGTGTGCATTCTCGGTGCCAATGGCGCCGGCAAGACATCTTTTCTGAAGTGTCTGGTGGGACTGGTGCCAGCGATATCGGGCCAAATCCTCTGGGAAGGTGAGGACATAACCAACCTCAAACCCTACGAGGCCGCATCGCGTGGCCTGGCCATGGCGCCGGAGGGTCGCCGGCTGTTCCCCGATCTATCGGTGTACGAGAACCTCTGCGTCGGCGGCTATCTTCGCCGTCGGGACGCGAGCTTTCGCAACGACATCGACAGGGTGCTGAACTATTTCCCGCGCCTCAAGGAACGCCTGCAGCAGTCGGCGGGAAGCCTCTCGGGCGGCGAGCAGCAGATGGTCGCCATCGGCAGGGCGCTCATGACCCGGGCACGCCTGCTGCTGCTGGACGAGCCTTCGCTCGGCTTGGCGCCGTTGATCGTCTCGCACCTGGCGGGCATCATCGCGGCGATCAACCGCGAAGGGATGACGATCGTGCTGGTGGAACAGAACGCCAGGCTGGCGCTGCGCTTATCGGGCTACGGCTACGTGTTCGAGACGGGCAGGCTGGCCCTGCAGGGACCCAGTGCGGAACTGTCGAACAATCCCTACGTCAAGGATATCTACCTCGGGGGTGGTGTTGCGCGCGATCAGCGCACGGCACAATCCACGCGGGAGAAGGAGATGTGAAGCGCCCGGCCCGTTGTCTCGACGTCGCGCGTATCGAATCGCTGGCTGCTGGATTGAGGAGGTAGGCTCATGTACACCAAGACGAGTATCGACCAGCTCAAAGAGGCTGTGGCGGCGTGGTCGAAGACCAATGAACAGAAGTTCAAGACGGAACGCCGGGAGTTCGTGACGGAATCCGGGATCCCCATCAAGAGGGTCTATACGCCGCTCGACCTGGAAGAAAAGGGCATCGATTATTTGCGGGACATCGGGCTGCCGGGAGCCTATCCGCATGTGCGCAATAACAGTCCTGTCGGCTACCGCGGCAAGCTCCCCGACGTCACCGCTTATGGCGGCAAGGGCACGCCGGAAGAGTCCAATGCCCTCTGGAAGTCGCAGTTGGCCGCCGGCGCCAACAGCGTCTATGTCGCCTACGATTTGCCGACGCAGTTGGGCTTCGACCCGGAGAGCCCCAAGGCGGCGGGTGAAGTGGGCCGGGTCGGGATTTCGATGGTCAGTCAGCGCGACTGGGAGGTCGCCTTCGACGGCATCGACTTCGCCAAGGCCGGCGTGAATCAGGTCATCAACGCTCCCACCATCGCCGGGCTTGCCAACCACATCACCCTTGCCGCCAGTCGCGGCATTGCGGTCAAAGACATCAAAGGCTTTCAGCAGAACGATGTGCTGAAGGAATACATGGCGCGGGGCAACTACATCTTCCCTCCCGGACCCTCGATCCGCTTGACCGGCGACATCCTGCAGTACGTCGGTCTCAACATGCCGCGCTATCAGGCCACCACGGTCTGCGGCGCGCACCAGTCCGAGCGGGGCGCGAACAACATCAACGAGCTCGCTCTGATGATGGTCAATGCGACCGCCTACCTGCAGGCAGCGGTCGATCGCGGCGTGGACATCGACGTCGTCGCCCCCGGTGTCATGTTCCTGCCGGGCTGCGATCACTATCTCTTCTTCGAAGAGATAGCCAAGTTGCGAGCGATGCGGCGGATGTGGGCCAAGATCCTGAAGGAGAAATTTAAGGCCAGGAAGCCCGAGTCGCTGCAATGCCGCATGTTGGGCGCCCACGGCGGCATGGGACTGCACCGGGAGCAATACCTGAACAACATCGGCCGGATCGCTCTGGCCGCGCTCGCGGGCGCCATGTCCGGGGTGGAGATCATGGACACGCGATCGTACGACGAGCAGTTCGGCATTCCGACCACGGAAGCCCAGGTCAACACGATCCGGATACAGAACGTCGTCTTCTACGAGACCGGCGTCGATGCGACGGTCGACCCACTGGGCGGCTCCTACTTCGTCGAATCGCTGACCTCGGAAACAGAGGAGAGGGCGTGGAAGGTGATAGAGGAGATCGAAAAGCTGGGAGGAATCGTCCGCTGCATCGAAACCGGCTACGTGCAGAGACTGATCGCAAAGGACGCTTACGAGTGGCAGAAGCGCTTCGAGAGCAACGAGGTCCTGCGCGTGGGCGTCAATATCTTCCAGAGCGGAGAAGGCGAAGCGGAGAAGCCCGTGCGCATCTATCGCTCGAACCCGGCCATAGAAAAGCAAAGGGTAGACGCCGTGCTCGAGATGAAGAAGAAGAGAGACAGCCGCAAAGTCGGGAAGTCTCTCGATGAGTTGACCGCCTTGGCACGCGAAGCGCCAACGGCCAAAAACAACATGGTGCCGGCCGTGATCGAAGCGGTGAAGGATTACGCCACGGTCGGCGAGATATGCGACGCCTTCAGAAAAGCCTGGGGAGAATTTCGCGAGCCGAACGCTTTCTAGGCCAGCGAGGGGTTGCCCGCACGCCAGCCATGATGAAGGTCCGCCGCAGAAAAATGCTCTCTATGCTATTTCCAAACCGATCACCAAACGGTGTCCCAGCGCGCTGATAGCCTGGGCTATGCGCGGCAACTTCGAACCGTAGTGGGGATCAAGAAGGCGGCGTACCTCCTTCGCTAAGACTGGGAACGAGCTTCGGCTGAAGCAGCGTTGGAAAAGCAACGGACGCCGCTGGCCCGGCTTGTGACGTTTGCATTGGAAGCCTCCCGAAAGTTCGGTAATATGGAAATGCCATCGGAGCAAGTCCATGCCAGACAGTCTGGATAGGGAGGTGGCTCGTGGCGTGAGCCAACAAGTCCGATCAAAAAAGTAAACGGACAAAAGGGGGGGTGATAGTGGACATTCGACCGGCGATAACGGACATGGCCGACTCAAACGGACATCCATGTCGTTTAATTCAAAGTTAGACCGTGTAAAGCATCGATCCTACTAATCACCCGGGTCCGCTACGATGAATGAGAATACCGTAATGGCATCTTCCACACCTTCTCCTACCATAGCTGCCTCTCACCCAGAATCAGCCAAACTTGCTCCCGATACTCAACCACCACATCGCAAGGTCCCACCTATTGCTAATGCGGTTGAGCGCTACTTCGCCGCAATTCGGGGCATTGGACAGACCGCACAGATAGCACTTCCACACATAGCTAAGTGGAAAGTTGCAGAGATGGAAAAGACCAAGAAGAAGATCGAGAAGTATATGCCTGACCTGGAAAGGGAAGATCACGGACCCAAGACCTTCACTCTTGATTCAGCACGAGACTTTGCCGAATTGTCGAGCACTATTCAGCAATTTGAAGAACTCCGCAGCCAGAACTTCACGGCAATACTCGCAAAGAGCCTATTCACCCAACTTTTTGCTGAATTCGATGCCTATATCGGTGAATTACTAAAGGTCATTTATCTAAAGAATGACAAATTGCTGAAGGGAATTTTGCGCGAAATTGCACTGTCCGATCTACTCGATTTCGACGATCTCAACGCAGTTAAACTATCGATGCTTGAAAAAGAAATAGAAACATTTAGGCGGGACAGCTATATTGAGCAATTCTCCACGCTTGAGAAGAAATTCAATCTGTCACTAAGGAAGTTTAACGAGTGGCCACAGTTCGTAGAACTATCGCAACGCCGCAATATTCTGACCCACAACGGAGGCTTGGTAAGCGATCAATACTTGGTCGTATGCGATAGAGAAGGACACAAGTTCCCATCGAAACCCAAGATTGGCGAATCGCTCGGAGTGACATTTGAATACTTTCTAAGTGCCGCCCGACTGCTTTCAAAGGTTGGCTTAATGCTTGCCTACACACTTTGGAGTAAGGTATTTCCTCAGGAATTAGGGCAGATGCATGGTGCTCTCAATGACACACTCTTTAAGTGCCTGCAACAGAAGCGCTGGCACCTTGTGGCAGAACTTGAAGATTTCGTACTGAGCATCCCAATGCGCAAAGACGTATCGGAGATTGACCTAAGAATTAGGATTGTCAATGCTGCCATTGGGTTGAAATTCTCTGGAAAAGACGCTGAAGCCGTACGGCTCCTTGAGTCGGTCGACTGGAGTGCTAGCTACAGAGACTTCAAGCTTGCCATTGCCGTTCTCCTCGAAAAATACGATGAAGCGATAGTAATAATGAAGGGTATTGGCAAGACAGGCGAAATACTCGAGCAGCATTCATATCATTCTTGGCCTTTGTTTACGCGATTCCGTGAACATCCGGAATTCTACGAAGCGTACGCCCATATCTACGGAGAAGCCTTCGCTGAGAAAGTCGATACGGGCAAAGGCTCAGTTGAAGCGCATGCCAAAGCCCCAGCCTCGGGGATTTCGGATTCGGCAATCGGTGCAGTCATTGATGGGGTTGCGCATGAAGTCTCAACGGAGGCGCGAAGAAGGAAGCGTTCGGCGCCTACACAAAAGAGTACGAAGTCCAAGCCGCCAGTGGTGCGCAAAGCAAAATTGTCTAACCCGGCGGTGCGGGGGGCGTTGCGCAATAAGACCGCGCAGCGCCCCTGACCTTGAACGCTAGGGCTATTCACCATTCCACTTGGAACGCACACTATGACACCCGAATAAATCGCTCTTGCGCAACTGGAAGTCACAAAGCTCCAAGCGTGGATCACCGCCCTTGCAATATTTCTCGGCCCCCTCGCTGGCGTCATATTCACTTTCTGGTTCCAATCCCGCAAAGATAAGTCGGCCGAGAAGCACCGCCTGTTCGTCACGCTCATGGGAGAACGCAAAAGTCTGGCATTCTCACAAGAAATGGTTAAGGCGTTGAACACCATCGATGTTGTCTTCTCCGACAACGCTACTGTTGTAGCTCTCTGGCACAAGTATTACTCGCTGCTATCTCAGCCTCCTGGGCAAGAGAGAGATCACACCTGGCTGGAGCTCCTAACGGCAATGGCAAAGGACTTGCGGTATTCCAGTCTGAAGCAAACTGACCTAGACAAGTTCTACGTTCCCCAAGGCCATGTCGATCAGTTGGAATTTCAGCGCGAGGTTCAAGGCGAATGGCTCCGCGTCCTAAAAGGGACAGAGCGTTTCTTAGTCGAGCCAAGAAATGGGCAACCATAGGCCTAACCATCGCTTCGAGGGGACCGCCGAGAAGCTGCGCTTCTCGGTTCCCGGTCGGCTTCGCCGCCGGGCGGCCCCTCAAGCTGAACGTTGGGGGTCTTCACAGTGACCGAGCAGCTTGCCTTTACGCTGGCCGCCGCAACAGTCGTTTTTGCTTCTGCTGTTTTCTTTTGCATCGGTAATGCCTCCAACACGTCCGCGAAGATCATGCTCCAAGCCGCGCCGTTCTGGGACTTCAGTCAACCCGCGGCCCGCGCATTAGCTGCGCAACGAGCACAATACGTAGCTGGCGCCCTGTTGCTCGTTATCGCCTTTCTTCTTCAAGTTGCGGCAGCCTTAGCGCCCGCAACCACTCTCGCAGCCCTTCCTCAATCGCTTCACACTTGGCCCTATCTCGTTGCCGCAGTTCTTCTGCCCACGCTGTTTGTCGCTTTTCTTGCCGCTCGGTTGCTCTACGAAAGAACCATACGCAAAGTGCTCCGGCTAGAAGCAGAGCAGCGAGAGGGAGACAAGCGTCTTGCAAGCACACAGGGGAAGTCATGAGCCGAGACCCCCAACCCTTCGTTGCAGGGGACGCTCCGCCGGCAAGCTGGCTCCGCGCCCCTGGACTTCAACTGCGCCGGCTCCTATTTTTCTGGACACGAATTTGGGGTAAAAACGTGTCAGAAGAGAGGGGCTGGAAATGTCAAAAGAGAAGGATGCAGATGGGGTTGCGCCGGGGTCGCTGGAAGGAGCGCGTAGCGCGACTGGAGGCGAGCCCGGCGCGGACGTGAAGCGTTGGTCGACCGGCCGGAAGAAGGCGGTCGTTCTGCGCCTGCTGCGGGGCGAGTCCGTTGATGCAATATCGCGGGAGTTGTCGGTGCCGATATACAAGCTCGAGCAGTGGCGTGATCGAGCCCTGGCTGGGATCGATACTGGCCTCAAGGAGCGCGGGAATGATCCGCTCGAGAGGCAACTCGACGATGCCAAACGGCGTATTGGCGAACTGGTGATGGAAGTCGAAATATTGCAGAAAGAAAGGCGGGCGAAGCGCCCTTTGGTCGGCCGGAGGTCGTCGCGATGAGCCGTGAGACCTCCACCGGGACAGGCAAGCTCTATGGCCTGGAACGAATCTGCCGGGTGCTCGAATTTCCCCGCTCGACGGTCTACGCGCAGCAAACACGGGAATCGGCCAAAGTAGTGCCGCTCCTTCCGCAGCGTCGCGGCCCGAAGCCGAGGTTGCCGGATTCCGACCTTCTGGTTGCAATTCGCGCCGACCTGGAGGCCTCGCCCTTTATCGGCGAGGGCCACCGCAAGGTATGGGCACGATTGCGCATCCTGCGCGACATTCGCGTCTCCCGCGCCCGCGTGTTGCGCCTGATGCATGAGAACGCGTTGCTGTCGCCGCATCGGCGGCCTCAGGGTGATCCGGTATTGCACGACGGCAGGATCACTACGGACCGCCCCAACGATATGTGGGGAACCGACGGCATTCGCATTGAGACGGTGGATGAGGGTTGGGTTTGGGTGTTCTCGGCAGTAGATCATTTCGATGCTTGCTGCGTCGGCATCCATACCGTCAAAACTGGCAACCGATTCGCGGCGTTGCAGCCAATTGCCCAGGGACTCGGGGCTGAATTTGGTGCCACTAGCGCCGACGTCGCACGCGGCCTGACGTTGCGCATGGACCACGGCACGCAGTACATGGCTGATGATTTCCTCAACCAGATCAAGTTCTTGGGAATCGCTCCTAGCTTCGCGTTTGTCGCCGAGCCGGAAACAAATGGCGTCGCCGAGCGGTTCAACCGGACCCTGAAGGAGCAGGCGATCTATGGACACATCTTCAAGAACGTCGAAGAGGTCCGTGCCGCTGTCAATAAGTTCAAGGATCGCTACAATCGTCATTGGCGTCTCGAGAAACTGGGCTTCATGTCACCCCTTGAAGCCCGCCAGGCTCATGCCATCCGAAAGGCAGCCTGAGCTGCAAAACCGTGTCCAGACAATACGAGCCGGTACACCCTGGACTTCAACGTTAAGCGTCATCTCTCACGCTCAATGTCTTCCCCTTCCCCGTATGAGATCGCTAGCGCAATTGCTGCAATAGTGAGTGCGGTCGGCGGAGCTTTCGCCGCTGTAGCTGCATTCCGGTCAGCCGGCGCTGCCCGCGAGGCGGCTCTTTCCGCCGAGCATGCAAACCGCCGCGCGATGCTTCGAGAAGTCTCGGCTGTTGCTGCTTCGATACTCGGAGCTGTGCTTGGTGTGAAGTCGCGGGCCGCAGAGCTAATCACCGAGTACAAGTCTGCGGAAGTGTTTTCTGGAACGAGAGAGAACTCCAGCCTGCAGAAGCTTCAGGAAACCACTCGCGAACTTCAGGGTAAAGCAGAATCGTTTGTGGCCGATGCCGGCCTTTTCGCAAATGGCGCAACGCAACTTGCAGCCTCACCCGTCGAAGAAATTGATCGCGTCTTGGTGCGCTTGACTGGGAATTTACAGTTGATTCTAGTCGACGACAATTATCTTGACCGGTCGACGACAATTATCTTGACCGGTCGACGACAACTATCTTGGCCGGTTGGACCGCCAGCCCGGGAAGATCCGGAAGCGAGGGTTACAGTGACCTCTGACGACAAGCGTTGGGGGAAGCGAAG
>Ga0172380_10002668_pt1 | contig 26743 bp, 60 predicted proteins | sample Leawe162metaG_FD_119747 | JGI IMG/M metagenome (GOLD analysis project Ga0172380, IMG submission 119747) | Leachate microbial communities from a municipal landfill in Southern Ontario, Canada - Leachate well 162 metaG | ecosystem: Engineered > Solid waste > Landfill > Unclassified | place...
CCTTGTACTTTTTCTCCACATAATTCATAAGTATTATCTCCCCATTTTTCTTTTTTATCAAAAGCTTGAAAAGCCCATCTATCTTGAGGATTATTTCTATCACATTTAATCCAGTGGGGCCAATGTCCAGTTATAGAATCAGGGTCATCGCAAGGTATAGCACCTTCAGGAGGGACTTTCCCTTTTTTACAATCATAACGTCTATATAATTCACCATTAATTATTGCCATTGCAGTCCCGTCAAATTTTCTAGTCGGAATACCAAACTCAAAAACCCAACTATTTTCTTCATTTATTATATTAATAACCTTGCTTAAATCATTTGGATCTTTTTTATAAAGTGTAGACATCTTTTTCATTTGCATTTATCTCCTTTTAATGGTTTATTGCACATTGGGCACATTGAAGGTAATTCTTTTTCTAATTCTATAATCTGTACTTCACAAGCTTCTTTTTCCATATATTTAGCTAAATATTGTTCATTGCTTTCTTTCAATTCCTCATATTCATTTTCTTTTGTTTCTATCTTATCATTCAATTCATCTATCTGCTTTATCAACTTCTCTGCATTAGAAAAATCCGCCATCCCTATAATCTGATTTTGTTCTAGATACTCTTCATACAGATTTTGTAATCGCTCATATTTTTCAATTTTTTCTTCTAGCGATTCCTGTATTAAATCTATTTTATTTATGATAGGGATGGCTGATAGAATAACCTCCTGCTCTTGAATAATAAGCATAGAACTTTCATAAGCGTCTTTTTGAAACTCTAGTTTTTCTTTTATTTCATTATTGCTTTCAATCCTATTTTCTATCTTCACAATCCTATCAATCAATATTTCAGCATCTTCTAGCCAATCAAACTTCGCTATTTCATTGTTTATGATATCTTGTTCAATTTCTAATTTCTTTTTATCTTTATTTGTTTCTAGCCTTTTGCTATCTGCCTTTGACAATATTCTATCAATTAAATCTAACCTAATTGTTGAATTGAAAAACCTAGCCACTTCTCCCGCGCTATTTGACAATAAAAAGCTAGGATCAAATTGCCCTTGGAAATTAACTTCATCTAGATTAAACATTTTAGTAACTATATCAGGAACAGAAGTGCCAACAGCTTCTAAATAATTCCCATCGACTATATATCCATTAAACTTTTTACTTTCATCTGAAACTTTTACTTTACCTTTCCTTCGCTCAATTATTCCTTTATCTGTAGTGATTCTTACAAATGTTGATTTTATTGACTCTTCATTATCATCTTTATTCCAATCAGAAATATCGGCATTGCCTAAAGGACGATTATTTATTGCCCAATATAAAGCACGTAGGATCGCGGTTTTCCCTGAATCAGAAATCCCAACAATTGAGTTGATTCCATTAGAAAATGAGATATTTGTCTTTTTGTGAGATTGGAAATTTTGAATAGATAATTCGTTAAACATTGTTTTTCTTATATCTTTCTAAACATTTAGGGCAAAGGTATTTTTTATCAGATTCATGATTTATATAAAAATGTAAATATTCAACGGCATTACTGCTTTCACAATGAATATGGCAATATGCCTGTACTTTTTCTGATTTTGAATTATACGGAAAAGGAGGGTTTTGAATTATCTCTTTAATTATATGATATTGATTTCCGCCAGTCGTTTTGAAACATTCTTCTATTTTATCTAAATCCATTATTTTCTCCTTACGGTATTCCGTTCAGGCAAACATAAAGTATTATATATCAATATTCAATAAAAGAAAAGTGGCCGGTTACGTTATCCGGCTTGCTATTTTCTCATCGCTATAAGCGAATTGATATTGGGTTTTGATCGTAAAAAGACGATCTAACCGCAACGATTTCATAAGGAGGCATTGAAGGCAGGTACGGTATCATCCGTTAACGCACCAGCTATGATCTATCCATGGTTTCATAGCATTTCGCGGCATCCCATGTTCCTTTTACTTTCCTTACCTTCATTAGCCTCCATTACTATTATACATCATCTTTCAAAAATTTTTCAACCTTTTTTGCTTTTATTTATTATATGATAATCGATATATCCAGCATGAACTCCTATTTTTATTTCTTCTAATGTAACTAGCCTAGTGAACTTTTCCCTAGGATTTCTTTCACATTCAACAATACATAGATTTTTTGATTTTATCTTAGTTATCATTGCCTTTGTTTTCTTATCGTCTAATAAAATCATATCACCTTTTTTCATACTTCCTCGATTATTTCAAAACAATTATCTGCAAAAGGTGTTTCAATCATTTTTCTACCAAAAATATCAAATGCTGATAATAACGGCATAATCACTTCGTTATTTTCATCTATAGGGAATTGTTTCATGACTATATAAAAATACGACCCTTTTAATCTTGATACTCCTGTATCGGTCAATTTTATTTTTATTGTTGAATATAAATTAACTATCATTATTCACTCGCCTTTTCCATTAGTTTAACTATTTTGTTTTTTAACACATTCATATCTTTTATTCTATTAACATAAAGTGTTTTAAATTCATAAATAGAATCTTTTATGTCTTTTTTAGTCGTATAACCATCTTCTAACATTAATGTAAAATCATTTTGGATAATTTCTTTTAAGCAATTTAATCTATTACAAGCATTTTCCCACTCGATAAACAAACCTCTTTGATTCATATTTCCTCCTTATCTATTTCTAAAAACCCTGAACAATTACCATATTTATGATAAAAAACAGATTTCCAAATAACGTTTTCTTTATCATCTTTATCATATATAGTAACATTTCTTTTACATTCATTACATATACTATAAATATTAGGATTTTTACAATAACTAATATCAGTATTTAATTTCATACTTCCTCCTTTTTCTTTAAAAACAAAGATATACAAAATGACGTAGGCGCGATTAAATCCAAAAATATAGCAGGTAAAATATCAATAATAAATTGCGTTGCTTCCCTCCCTTTCTTGAAAATCTTATTTATATAATCATAAAAGTTATTTTTCTTTTCAACCTCTACATTAAAAACTTTTCCTGAATCTAAATATTCTGATTCTTTATCTCGAATCTTTTTTAATTCAATATTTTTATTATCTATTTCCTTTATAATCGAAACTTTCCTATTTTGTAAAGAATCCCATTGATAATCATCTTTAGTATATTTTAATAATTCTATATCTACCTCTGATAATCTTCCTTTCAAAACTTCCTTAGCATCTAATAAATCTTGTTTTGTTTCTAACAATAATTCTACTTTTTTATCAATAATAATTGCATCTTGTGAAACTTCTTGTTTTTCGGCAGAAGCTATTTTCGTTTGATTATATTGTCCAGCAACAGTTGAAATTATTGATAAAAACAACGTTATAATCAAAACAATAACTAGCCCTGGAATTATAACCCATTTATACCATTGTTTCATATGAATAAAAATATATGTAATGGCAACAAATAATGCAGAAATAAACAAAACAATTACTGATGAAAAAACCCATGACCAAAATAATGATAAACGTTCATTAAACCAAACTTGAGTATATTTCATACTTAATATCGAAGCAAAAATACCTACAATAAAAAATATTCCCTTAATAAAATAAATCGTATATGTATCTTTATTTTTTGTTAATGCTACTGTTTTATTCCCTAATTCAAAATCATTATGGTTTTCTTCAATAGCATTTTCTAACGGAGTCTCTTTAACAAAAGAAAACCAATTTCCAACACGATTAAGATATCCAATTTCTACTAATTGCTTTAACAATTTAGTGACGCGGTATTTAGGCATATTCAATTTTTCTGATATCTCTTTTATTTTAGGAAATCTTCCTGGATTAACAGGAATGGTATGAAGAGTATAAAGCAATGATTCTGCATAGGTTTTATTCATTTTATTGATAGCACCAACCGATTATTCCTGATAAACCAATTGCATCATCAGTAGCATTTGACCAAAACTTGCCATCAAAATAAGCTTTAGATATTTTATCAGCTTCATTTATACATAATACCCATCTTCTATTGGCAGGCTGATAATCTTCAATTTCATAAAATGTGATTTCTCGTTTAATCATTATAATCTCCTTAATAAACAATAGCTTCTATTTCAGTAGAATGGATTTGACAATTATTGAAAATAATAACTGAAGTATTTTCTAAAAACGCTTCGCAGAAGACATCATTCCATTCTTCATCATTTATATATTCAGCATTGATAATGTTCCCGCTCTTTAGATATACCTTACAAGTCTTAATTTTATCTTTCATAATTTCTCCTTAGCAATTTAATAGATAATGTTTTCTATCTAAATATTTATCACATGTACAAGGATTAGTGTGTTCCCCATCTGAAAATATTTTATCTTTTGATATTCTCCATTTAGAACTTATTCCAGTTGGATTTACAATATTCACTTCGTTTTCAATTTCTTTTTTAGTCAATTGTCCTTCTACACAAACTGAACATGAAACAGTACCGCTTGAATATACAATTACTTTTTTCATTTATTACTCTCTCATTTCTTCTGGATAATCTGCTACCCATTTTTCAAATTCATATTCATTACTTGCTTTATATCCTTCATCGGTTTTTAGCCAATTTATTTTATCAATCAAAAATTGCTTTTGCTTATCATTTTCAGGAAAGGGTAAATTAATAGGACATTTTGACCATTTATCAAAACAATCATTTCTATCTATTGCAATTTTGCCATTAAGATTTGGGTTTGATTGTCCATTATTTGATTCACAAAATCCAAACCATAAATCTTGTTTATCTTTTGACGTTGCACCTAAAAAACTTTTACAATCTTCTACAAAAACTTCATATCCTAAACTTTTCATAAACTCTACCATTTCATTAAAAATCATTTCTTTATCTCCTTCAATAAACTATTCATTCTCTTTTTTATCCAAATCTCTTTTTGATTTTCTAGATATTTATAATATTCATTTTCTAAATAACAATAAAATGAAGAGTTTATTTTTTCTTTAATATTATTAATAAAATCAACGTTTAAAAGAACGCTAAAAATAAATCTTAAACTTGTTCTTTCACCAGCATTATTGTTCCCATTACATATAGAAATAATACATTTTATAGAATCTTCATTAAGGTAGAAAAATTCTGCTATTCTACAACCTTGATAAGTCGACAATAATTCATTATATCCACGGCCTGAATCTTTTGTTATTAAACTTTCCTTAGTAATTGGTTTTATCTTTTTATAATAATCATCTCTACGATCATTTATTTCCAATATTTTTGCAGAATCATTTCTTATTTCTTCCATAACTCTTTCTGTCATATCATAATCATTACTTTCTATTGATTTGATAATCTTTAACTTCCTAACAAATTCTTTCTTAATAAACTCTTTCATAATTTCTCCTTTCATCATTATTATACACGATCTTTCACAATTTTTTATGTTTTTTATCTTTATTTATATTAACAAATGTTAAGTAGTTTGTAAAGAAATATGGAAAATATCGTCAATTAATTTATGTTAAAAAATATCAAAAGATAATATATAATAATGATGAAAGGAGAAAAAATATAGAAATTGCCCACTTTCTAAAATTATTAGAAAGCATAATATTTTTTTAAGGAGAAAATGAATGGAAATGCTCAAATGTTCAGGGAAGTATAGTGTTTGTGGTGAAACAAAACCTATCAGTGAATTTCACAAGGCTCTTATTTTTGCTGATAAGCCATTTGGAGTTGACCCCACTTGTAAAGCTTGCCGATATGCTCGGGTAAAGAATAGGAAGAAGTTTGAAAACAACGATAATATTAGCCAGCTAGTACAAGATGCGATCAATAAGGCTCTTAAAGAAAAAGGTATTAATAAACAATCAGCTACTAAAGAAAAAAAAGATGATTTTCGTCCTTTCTATATCAGGAATAAATATGAAAGATGGGCAATTTATTATCTTCATAATGGAAACGCTTCACAATCAGTCACAATGGAAACCGTTGATACAGAAGAAAAAGCAATAAACAGGGCTATTAGATATAAAGAAATTTTAGTAAAAATAATGGAATTTAACGGCTGGAAATAATTCCTTCCTTAAAGTTTGCCAGGGAACTTCTAAAAACTGGCAAATTATTTTAAGGAGTATATATGAAAAAGTTTATGTTTCTTATCCCTATTGTTTTTCTTTCTTGCGAATTTTCCCTAATCCTGAACCTAGTCCAATCCCTTCACCAATCACAAGCCCTAATCCAAGACCATCACCAATTCCCATTGCTTCACCTATTCCATCTCTAATAAAATCAGCAGAAGTTACTATCACAAGCATTATTCAAGAATATTACGAAACGTTGCATAAATATGAATATGTAGAAGTTTATTTTGATATTAAAAATACTGGAAACTGCAATATTACTTATTACAAATTATTTTTTGAAGTAATATGCAAAGATAATTCTAAATATACTGAATGGACAAATGGATTATATTTGAATATCGGAGAAACACAATCTGATTGGATACCCATAGAAACATATAATAAACAATATGATTCAGTTAGGTTTGTTTCAATGGAACTAGATAATTACTAAGTTTGGCCGTATACTATGGTATTCGCTGGCCGTATACTATGGTATTCGCCCTATATAGAATATATAAATATGAATAGAGAATATCTAATAAATTAGATATATAGAAGCTTTCGCTTCTTATTATTTTATTTTTTAGGTACTTTTATTTTTTCTAGAGATATGCTATAATACTTACGTTCAGAGGAAAAATTATCTAGTTATACAAGTTTTGACGACCTTGAATAATTAGTTCCTTTGATTCTAAAAACCCTTTAAGGCGAGTCGTCACGCCAAGAAGGGTTTTCCTTTTTTATAAGGAGCTAAAAATCTATGAAAGAAAATTTTAGTTTTATTATTCCTATTGGCGATAAATTAGATTCAATGATTGAATACAAACTATATGTTAATTTTTATGAAACTAAAAAAGAAATGTATGATGAGTTACATAAAGCAAAAAATAAGTCCGAATTAAGGATATTCTATCCTAGTGCATATTTTACTCCTGTTCTATTTGCAAAAGCTTCATATAGAAATATTGGGACCATATCGTTTTCAAAAGAAAAATTTGATATTGAATGTATTATCCATAAATCGTTTCATTGCATGTTAGAAGTTTATAGAAAAATAAGTCCTGATTTTTTAAGTGATTATGAAGAAAGAATCGTTACTGGATGTGCTAGATTAGCGGGATTTTTATTTGAACAATTTGAAAATAAAATTACGAAAACAATATAAATTATGAATGATTTATCTATAAAACCAAAACAAGTATTACTAGGATTATATAGAAAAGAAATATGGGATAATTATCAATTTACTATTGTTGAACTATTTGTTTTTGATAGATTTTTTAATTGGGCTTTATCTGAACAAATGGCATTTATTGAAATAAAAGACAATAGATTGTTTCTAATTGATTATAAAACAATTGCACCATCATGGGGAATGACGACTTTCTATCTAAAGAAAATAATGCTTCATCTTTCTGGTTCACTTCCTAAAGATGTTTCAACTAATCTAAAATACCCATTAATAAGAATAACTAAACAAAATACAAATAATAAATGGTATTCATATTATGGATTTGAAAAAGGCGTAATGAATACCATAATGTCATGGGAAACAATAAATCCTAATCGAAGAAAATACTTGGAGGGATTTGTGAATAATAATGGATTATTTTCTAGTCAAGATTTGATAGCATTGAATCCACCTAAATATGATAAAAATAAAATAATAGGTAAATTACTCCCAAAGGTAGAATCTATTTTAATTGAAATGAAAAAATTGATGATAAATGATAAAAAAACATTGTTTAGTTTTACGTTGCCAATGGATCACAATATTCATACAGAAAGCATGAAACATTTTCAGAGTTATCTTTTAGACTTACACGAAGGAATCTTTATAAAAAACAATAAGGTAAAAGATGAATTTATAGAAAGAAACAATTTCTATATTAATGATAAAAGTTACAATAAAATAAGAGAATGTAAAGGCAATTGGGATAAAATATATGAATTATTAATTTCTTCCTCAGGACATTTTCTCACGTGGTTTGAAACTGGACGAGAGCCACAAAGTAAAAAGTGGCTTTTTAATTATAGAGATATCGGGACTTATATGTTTGATCCTATGAATAAAAATTCTATGTTTCTTGTTTCATTATTAAAAGATTCTAGCTCATTACGTGAAGTAATTGCCGAAAATACCTATAATCGTTTGCCTAGTTATATTCAAAACAAGTTTATAGATTTTTACAATGATGAATGGGATGGTCTAGCATATTGGAATAGAATATATTCAGTTTATAAATGGTATAAAGACAACGCTGATGATTTGATTAAAGAAAATATTAATTACAGATATTGGCTAGATGGCGGAATTGAAAAGTTTATGGAAGAATATTATGATTTCATAAATAATTTGGGGCAGAAATTTTTGAAACATTTTGGAACGAAATGCAGAACTTGGAATTGGTTTATTAATGATAAAAAAGAAGAGCATGGAATAAATGAATGACTAAAAAAGAAAAAATATTAATTCAAAAAGCAATTGATCTAATACACATGGATGATAATTATGAAGAAGGTATGGATATTTTAAAAAGATTAATTGATCCTAAATGGATAAGCCCTATTGATAATTTGCGTAATATTGATTTAAAAACTATTAATTCTAGAGAGATAGCCCTAAATAAAAGATGAATAAACCATCTTATAAGGCATGTCAGCAAATCCATTTTAATAAACGCATGAGGCAACGCTTACATATAGATTTTAATAGGCATAAAACGCATGAAATTATTTTACAAATTACAGAAAAGAAAAACAGAAAAGACAATTCTTTAACATTTTACAAAAAAGCATTTGAAAATCGGCAATGGTGGAAGGGAAAGATAAATGGAACTGAGGTTTATTTTTTATTTGATAAAAACACGAAGCGGATCGTAACAGTTTTGACAGAAAAGCCAAGATGAAAATCAAATCGCTATATAACGATCTAAAGCTTGGACGTATCCTTTTACCTTTTCGCGTAGAAAACGGCGTAGCACTTAAATAATTCTATCAATAAAAAAGATTTAATTAAGCAATGAAGATGAAAAAAGGCATTCTACTTAACATTTGTTAAGTAGTTTTTTGAATAAATCGTATAAAATCGGTTAAATAATTGTTTTTAATCCTTTACAGGAAGCGCTTATATGATATAATTAGGGTAGGTTTTGATTGATAGGAGGTTGATATGAAAGTAGATTTAAGGAGTATATCGAAACGAAATAGCGGTGCTTTGAAGAGGAGTTTTGGAAAATGTGATATAACCAAAACTCATTATATTTGGCTTGTTCCTGGAAAAGAAGATTTAATTTATACCAATAATAAAAACTATATCCCCGAAAACGGAACCTTACTTGATATGGTAAAAATATGACGCCTTGGCGAACCAAGTACAATCACAAGTTCATAAAGGCAGCGAAAATCTGTCAGTCATTCGGCATGGTCGAAACTGCCGATAGCGTAGCAGAGTTTTGCATTATGGCAGATGATGGTTTACTAGACCTTATCTCAGCTAGGGAAATTGCCGAGGAAATGGCGGAGTATTGCGGAGTTAATACTTTAGGATATGCGACGTTATAAAAGATCGCTTAGGACGGTCTTAAATCGAGGTTATGGAGTATAAAAGATGGGTAAGTTAACGCTGACGGAAGCGGTACAAATGATGGAAAAAATCAACGAATCAAATAAAAATAAAAGGCCTTATGTTGGGATAAAAGATCGGGGTATTTGGGAATGGGAAGTTGAAGATAAATATATTCTTCGCTCTCATGTCAATGTTTATTCCAAAACCTGGTCTCGCCGAGTATCAAGACTCTATAACACCGAGGGAGAATTACCAAGATGGTTCAACCTCGCCGAAGCCAAAAGGCTTCTCAAAGTAGCCGTTTTAGCTTAATCGTTATTAACCAGGGATGAAATATTCCCTGGTTATTTTTTAAGGAAAACATGAAAGATATTCCAGAAGAAATTGTAAAATTGAAATCTTTATTGGATTCTTTGGAAGCGTTTATTATCGAAAATTCTGATGATTTTACTACCTATGAAGCAAATGCCTTTAGATCAGTGATGAATAATATTTTATCGATTCAAAACGTTAAAATAGAAGAAATTAGAAATAAAATGAAAAAATAAACAAAAAGGCTTTACAAAACAAAAATATACGATATAATGTTATTAGGTTTTGATTGATAAGGAGTTTTGAATGAGACTTGAAAAGGCGGAACTTCGAGCGGCTTTTATAAAATCCTTTATTGATAAACTTGGCGACGTAAAAAATTGGAATCATACTGGAAATGTTATCGATCTTAAGAAACCTACCGGATTTTGTATTTGTGGACATGCTATCCGTTATATGTATGAATTAAAAAACAACGAAAAACTAGCTTATGTTGGTTCTGAATGCATAAATCATTTTCAGGATTATTCACCTGAATTGTTTGATTCACTAAATAAAACAATCGAAAAAATGAAAGATGAAGAAAAAAGGGCAAAAGAACTTTTATTAAATGAAGAAATCCAAAAAATACTTATTCCTTATAGGGAAAATGTTATTAAGATAAAAAAATGGTTTAACAAAAAATACGAACACGCTTATTGTTATGATTATCCATTATATAAATCAATTCACGATCTAAAAATAGAACCCAAAAAGAACTATAAATCCTTAAAAAGCCTATTAAACTGGTATAATAAAAACAATAAAATTACGTTAGAAATAATTGCTAAATATTTATAAAAAGTCCTTTACAAAACAAAAATATATGATATAATGTTATTAGGTTTTGATTGATAAGGAGTTTTGAATGAAGTTTGAATTTAGACTTTGTGAAGGTGATTATCCTCCTAAAATACTCGGAATATATCCTAATAAAAAATCTGCTACTATCGCAGAAGAACAATTTTATAAAGAAAACGAAAATAACGATCGTCAATGTTCAATAAGAAAAGTTGGTGTAAAATGAAGTTTTTTAGCAAGGCCAGAACGATTGAAGAAGCGAAAGCACTTTATAAAAAGTTAGCCTTGGAAAACCATCCTGATAAGGGCGGAGAAACTTCTGTAATGCAGGAAATAAATGCCGAGTTCGAACTTGCCTTTTCCTTTCTCAAACATCAATCAAAAATAATCATAGAAAAAGAAGATACTTCCGAAAATTTCACAAGACACTTTTATACTCAAAATGGTTGGGAAGGCTCAAGATATGACAGAAATCTTCGCACAAAGGATATTTCTAAAATCATGCGCGAATATGTAAAATCGGTTTATCCTACCTGGAAATTTTCAATTCGTATGGATCATAGATCAATTTATATTTATGTCATGGAAGCGCCGATGGATATTTTTACTCTTGAGGGATACGAACATATTACTAATGGTAATCATCAATTAAATCATTATTATTTAGAAAATGATTCTTGGATAACTGATTATTGCAAAATGGTTTTGAAAGACATTTATTCGATGCTTAATTCTTATAATTATGACGATTCAGATTCCATGATTGATTATTTTTCAACCAATTTTTATGTAAACATGGGAATCGGAAAATGGGATAAGCCTTTCCAGATAGTAGAAAAAACCGCGAGGATACAGAAAACTGAAGAGACAAATGCCAAAAGGATCGAGGCATGAAAAATAAATGCGAATATCTTATTTGGGAAGATAAGACAGATTATAAGTGTTTAATAGGAGAATCAATAATCCCATATAAGGGTATGATTGGAAGATTGCGAGAATGTGGAGAAGAAGGTAAAGAATATTCTGTTTATAAAAAGATGAAGAAAGGAAAACCAGAAGGAGCAAAACACAATGTTTGCCTTTGTGAAAAACATTATGAATTGGTTTTAGATAATACTGTAAAGATTAAGGAGGAAATATGAAACTATTTGGGTATGAAATCACTATTAAGAAAATACAAAGTTATAAAACTCCTATTGAAAAAGCAAAGGAAGTTATAATAAAATATTACAATGAAAACAAAAATTACTTTAATTGTGGTTCAGATATAGAAATATCAAATAGAAAAATAGAATTAATTAAAATGGCAAGAAGTAATTTAGGAATAGACAAAAACGGCATTTGTCTTTTAGGATTAAAAGAATTAAAAGAATTAGTTGAAAGCATGTTTGATTCTAAAATAAAATTTCTAGAATAGTAAATAATTGGACCGTTAGCTCAGTTGGCTAGAGCAACACACTTTTAATGTGTAGGTTATTGGTTCGATTCCAATACGGTTCAAGTTTCTTGGCTCCGTAGTCCAACTGGCAGTGACAAGGGACTTAAAATCCCTCAAGTATGGGTTCGAATCCCATCGGAGCTAGTAAGTTTTATTTAGGAGGAAATTATGGATTTTGATAACGAAGATAATGAATTGGATAATCTTTTAATGAATATGAATATGGGATTGCTTCCTGAGAATCTTTGTCAATCTGAAATAGAATTATTAGAACAAAAATATGGCAATAATTGGTTTGAAAAATTAGGCTATTCCGAACCTAAATACAAGAAGCCATTAAATGCCTAAGCAAAAAAGAAAATCTCCCGTATGGCGATGGGCATTAGAAAATGACAAGGTGATGCCAGTATTTTATTCCGAAAAGGAAGAGTATAAGGATATTAAGACCTGGAAAAATATCAATGACGTTCCAATTAGGAGGAAAAAATGAATCCAGATACCAAGGACGTTTATGAAGAAAATAAAGAATTAAAGGAAATTGTAAGTGAACTACAAAGGGAATTATCAATAGCTAAAAATAAAATTGCTGATCTTACATACGCAATTATGGGGCATTCTTTAAGTTATTAGGAGGAACTATGAAGAACAGTAAGCAAGAACAAATGTTTTATAATGTAGCAAAACAATATGTATTAAAACAGGATTATCTATCAGGCGAAAAGGATGAAGGTGAAATTGAATTATTGAATGAAGAAATCAGGATTCTTTCAGGGAAAATAAAACATTATCTTTTCAAACTATGGAAAGAACAAAAGATCATTATTGTTTGGGATAAGGAGGAAGTGAAATGAATAGCAGATATTTTGATAATGATTTATTTGAGAATTTAGTCAATCAGGTTTGTCAAAAGGAAACTAGAATACTTGGCGGGATATTAATAGGCCCGTCAGATAATAATGATTATATAGAAATGTGGGAAAGGCTTTTAACAGAAAAGAAAAAGGAAATAAAGGATATGGAAATTGCGATCAGCCTATTAAAATTGGCTAATGAGTTAAAAGTAAAATATGTAGATTCAGAAGAAGACAAATGACTAAAAAATATGCCACTAAACAGTTTACCCAATTTCTTCCCATGATTGAAAAAGCATGTTGGCATTATTATAGAAAATATCATTTAGATAGGGCAGATATCGAAAGTCAAGCGTTTTTAATTTTCTGTAATGCTATAGAAAAATTAGATATAAAAAAAGCTTCATTCTCTACATATTTATTTAATGAATTAAAAAGATTAGATAGGTATTGTAAATATGAATTTCAGAAAGAAAATAAGGATGTTATTAGGATAAAAAAAATGCATAAAAATGGTTATGGTAAAAATGTTTTTGTAGATAGAATTGAAGTCCCTGATATTTTACAATATGATATTTTTGATAAAGTAATAACGAAAATGGATTATGAAATCAGTTTATCAAATGATGCTAAGGAAATCGTCAAATATATACTTTCAAGGGAATGGGAAAGAATTGAAACAAATTGGAAACCTAGTTTTAGTTATATACAAAAAAAGTATTTAGAAAATGATTGGACAAAAAATAGAATTGTTAAGGCTTGGCAAGAAATAAAGGAATGGTGGCAAGGTTCTAATAAAGATCAATTTTGTATGGAGGTATGAAAATGAGAGATTTTGATATTGAAATTGTGGGTGGGACTATTTTTATTATCTATAATGAACAATCAATAGGTAGAATCATTCCAGTTGAAAACAATGAAAGCGAAAAATTAATAAAAGAATTCATAGAAAGAGTTAATAATGCCTAAAGGAAGGCAAAAAGGCTACAAGCGATCCCAGGCCGAAATTGACAAGGAGGTTTTATGATACCGTTTAAGATGGATTATTTTTGTAGAGGCATAGAAAATCATATTCTATATATTGAATCAAATATATTTCATACTTTTTGTTATTCAGAACATGGTGATTGCATATTTAATGAAGAAGATTGTTCAGCTGTTAAATTGGTTGATTTTATATTTAATCTAAGGGAAGGTAAATATGGGCAGGCCTAAAGGTTTTGTTTTAAGCGATGAACAAAAAGCCAAGATGCAAGCAGGAAGAAAGAATAAAAAATTAAATGCTCCTAAGCCCATTAAAATAGTAACAAGCGGACATAAAGGAAGGCCGAAAGGCACAAAACGTTCTCAAGAAGAAATTGATAAAGCTAGAATAACAAGAAAGGCAAATATAGAAAAAAGATCAAAAGAAAAAATCATAGGAAAACCCGTATTAAAAATAAGCAGAAAATGGAAAAATGGATTTGATTTTTGGCCAGCGATGAGAAATATTTTAAGACCATTACATAGAAATCTTGAATGTAAAAAGATAGAAAAAGAAATTGTAAACCCTAAAATATGGGAAGATAGAGATGAAGTAATAAAAATACTAGAAAATTATTTCATTCTTGAGAATAAAAAGGTTAAAGATAGTATATAATATCTTTTGATAGGAGGATATTATGGATTATGTTATTGGGAATCTTCACAACATTAAAACAAATAGATATCATCCAATTGTATTTAGAACAAATCCTATACCTAGCGATCCTGAAAATGAAATGGGAAGAACAAAGTCAATCGGGCATCATACAACTGGATTTGATACTAGAGATTTAGCCATTGAGGAATGTAATAATATTGCTAATAAAACTAATGGGCAATTATGTATTGAAAAAGATTTTATATGGGATGGTGAAGATATTCCAGTAATGGTAACTTTTTTCAAAGAAATAGATAATAAGCTTATCCTAATAATGTGATGTTAATTAATTTTTTAAGGAGAATATTATGAACGATGAAATTGATTTTGAATCTGAAATTGCTAGTCACGAAAAAGCTGTTGTTTATTTTCGAGAATGTATCAATAAAGAAAATGATAAAATAAAATCATTGTATTTAGAATCCAATAATTTGCATGATTTTAAAAAAGGAAAATTGTGTTGGTTTTGGGATAGTGAAGAAAACAACAAAAAAGTCAGGCCTATGATTCGCCCATATCATCATTCTGCAATTGTAGATAAAAAGAAAAGATATTATTCTGCTGATTTGGAAGGTAATATAATTGGACATGGATGGAAAAATTGTAAAGAAGTCGAATTGATTGAAATAATAGATCGGCTTTTATAAGCAATATTTGATATTGCTATTTTGTTTTAAGGAGATTTTTATGGATCATCGAATGTACACGATAGCGAATGACGATCTTTTCTTCGCGGTACTAAAGCGGGCAAACATGGAAAAGTGTTGCGTAGAAAAAGTATTAGATGAATATACGCAAAAGGAACGAGATAGGGTTAACATTGGTGATCTTATTAAACTTTTGCTTGAAGTATATTCAAATGGTGATTATGCGATTAAAAATCTCGAATATTATAAAGAGAAATATAAGAAAAATAAGCTTGAAGGAAAGCTTATTACTATCGAAGAGAAAGTAGGAGCACCTGTTGAAGTACCGGCAGAAATGCCAGTTAATCCAATAGAGGAAAAGCCTAAGCGAAATCACAAAAAGAAGGCAGAAACTATTGAATCGACTATACAAGAAGATTTTGATAGTGTAGCGGAAAAAGTGGGAGAATAATATGATAATGTTGTCCGCTTGCTAGATAATAAAGTTAGCAAGCGGATATAAGGAAGTTAATATGAATGAATTAATTGAAATGCTTTATGGTTCAGAACTTACCAATAAAATATGGTTTCATTTTTGTAATTATATGAAACGTTGGTATTATAAAAAAGAAAAACATTTTTTATCAAAGGGGTGGTCAGATAGAGAATATAAGGCCTTTGATTCTTCTAAAATGTTAGGGTATTCCGCAATGCAAAAAGTTGAACGTTATGAAAAGAAGTATGGTGGAATTAAAATCGTTTATGTAGATGATAATGTTTTTGCAGGATCAATGCTTGTTTTAATTCCTCACGATAAAATGGGAATAACCGTAATTTTCATTCCGCAATGTACTGATGAAAAAGATATTTTCTTTTTGTATCCTAATCATATAAAACAATTGAATAAAACTATTGATGAGATAAAAATAGAATATAGTTTGAAGGATTGGTGATAATATGACAACAAATAATTCTGAAATTGTACTAAATATTGGAGATGCTTTTTATGATAAGAATTATAAAAAATACGTTGTAATTATTTTAGATAAAGAAGATGAACCACAAATAGTTACTAAATATTATGGAAAAGTAAAACAATATTGGCATTATGAAATTGAAGATTTATATAGTTTTAACAGAAGATTTAGACTTGGATTATACAAATTGAGCAGGAAAGATTTTGATTAACAAGGAGTTATTATGAGAATATCTTATTGGATTTGTAGCAGACGGAATGGAGCTTTATGCACTATCGATTTTTATAGAGAAAAACATCCATTTTTAGGCAAATTTATTCCTGAATATATTTTATACAACTTTTTTAGATGGTATAGTAGTAGTAAAATTGGAAAATATAGAGCGAAGAATAAAGATAGCCCAACAATAACTTCAGGTGGGATTCATTATCCTAATTAATTATGATTGATTTTATAAGATTATTAGATGATAATAATATAGATCATAAACCAATAGTAAAAGGTTGGGAAAACTTTTTCTGCCCTTATCACGAAAACGGTTCAAGAGGTTATAAAGCGGGTTTCAATTTAGCTGGTGGGTATGTAAGTTGTTGGTCGTGTGGCTGGCACCCTATAGAAAATATTGTTTCTGAATTGCTTTCAATATCATTTTATGAAGCTAGAAAACTATTGCAAGAATACGATACTGAAAGCAGGATCATACAAAAAGTAAAAAAGAAAGGTTTAGCAAAAAATATACAATTGCCAGGAAATGAAATTGTCAAAGGTAGTAAGGCATGGAATTATTTAGTTAAAAGGAATTTTGACCCTGAATACTTGATGAAAGAATATAAAATAAAGGATGGAGGGATAACAGGGCAATGGTCATTTAGAATAATAATCCCTATTTTTTATGGAAATAAAATTGTAAGCTACCAGGGCAGAAGTTTATATTCAAAGGAAAAATGTAAAGAATTAGATATATTGCGCTATCATACTTTGGATATACCTTCCAGTGTTATTGATGCTAAAAGAATTTTATATAATTTAGATAATTGCTTAGAGGATTGGGCAATATTAGAGGAAGGCGCTACGGATGTTTGGAGATTGGGGCCAAAAAATGTGTGTGCGACACTCGGCACGGAAATGTCTGAGGAACAGATTATTTTATTGGCAAATAGATTCAAGAAAATAATACTGCTTTTCGATAATGAAAAACCTGCTCAGGATAGGGCTAAAAAATATGGTGAAAGATTGGCAGGATTAGGCGTAGAAGTGGAAATATTTAACTCTGAGTTCGAGCATGATCCTGGTGATTATACGGAAAAGGAAAAATTATTTTGCCGAAAGGAGCTTGGACTAATATGATAGAAAAAGTATTTTCTAATTATCTTACTTTTGATGATTGGGAAAATGACACAGAATATCATGTTAAGAAAGATGAAAAAGCAAAAATGGATCAATACGGAAGATTCGTTTTTGATATTAACCAAGTAAGTAAAAAGAAAAAGGATAGAATTAATTCAAATGTAGGACATAATGATATGAGTTGGGGAGATTTTGAAACTTGAAATCATCTAAGCAATCACAAGCAATATCTGAAAAGCTATTGCAGGAATGTTTCAATAAAATACCTAATTTCATGCTTCGCAATAGGTCAGTAACAACGTCATCTATTTACTGCAGGATGCCGGACGGCTATAGCTTGCGAATTGGCGATCATAAAGGCAGGGAAAAATATTCATACAAATACAATTTAGATCCAAACATTAAAATGAAAGGATATTGGTCAAAGGAATATAATAAAGTTGATAGAAGAGATTATTGGAGATATTATACAGGAAATGTAGATGATTTATTGGAAACATTGAATAGCAGGAAATGGAATAAGGGGGAAGTTTAATTGCAATATTTTGTTTCTGATTTTCATTTTAATCACAAAAAGATGTTAGAAACTCGTCCTCAGTTTGTTTCATTAGAAAATATGAATGATACTATGATCAATAATTTTAATACCAAAGTAACAAATAAAGACACTACTTATTTTTTAGGTGATTTCTCATGGACAAATCCTATTGAGTTTCTAGATAGATTAAATGGGCATTTTATTTTTATCAAAGGTAATCATGATTCAAAAATACCAATTAGTAAAAAGATAATTTATAGTAATAATGGATATTATGATACTGAAATAAACAATCAAAAAATTACTGTTTGTCATTACCCATTACATAGCTGGAATTGTAGTCATTGGGGAAGTTGGTTATTTTATGGGCATCATCATTCTAAAACCGATTTTGGTGGTAAATCAATAAATTGTTCTGTAGACGCTTTAGACTTTATTCCTATTTCTTGGGATGAAGTAATTGAGTATATGAAGAATCGTCCGAATAATTGGGATTTAATTGAAAGATAAACTCCGTCCATTTCAAAAAACTGGCGTGCAATGGCTTGATGAAAAAGTAAACGGCATTGGCTTGCTTGCCGATGAAATGGGTTTAGGAAAATCGGCACAAGCTATTACGTATGCATATATAAATCCCGAATTACGGCCAGTATTGGTTATTTGCCCAGCCTCAATCAAAATAAATTGGACAAAAGAAATAATTAAATGGTCAGGTGAAGAATCATTATTATTGTATGGAAAGAAATCGTCTCATGTTGCAAATTATCCTTGGTATATTATCAATTACGATATATTGGCTGAGGAAATAAAAATAGATAAAAAGAAAGTATTGAAAGATACTTCATGGATATATAAATTAGCATCATTAGGAATAAAGGTGATTATCATTGATGAGTGCCAAGCAATAGTTAATCCCTCCGCCGTCCGTTCTAAAGCAGTAGTGACATTAAAAAAAATATTGCCTAATGTTAAATTCATAGCATTATCAGGAACACCAATAAAAAATAGACCAAAAGAATTTTTTACTGTATTGAATCTATTAGCTCCCAAAATATTTTCTAATAGATGGAGATATTTACATAAATTTTGTTTGCCAAAATATAATGGATTTGGATGGACTTTTGATGGTGCAACTAATATAGATCAATTACAAGAATTGATAAAACCGTTAATGCTTAGGAGAACGAAAGAAGAAGTATTGAAGGATTTGCCGCCTAAACAGAGAATAATTATCCCATTAGAAACTGATAAGGTGGCTTTGAAAAATTACATCGATGCAACTAATCAATTTATTCTATGGGCAAAGGATCATATCGACAAAGGACTTGATTTACAAATAAATATAGATCGCTTAAAGCAACTAGCATATTTGTCTAAAAGGAACAGTTGTATAAAATGGCTAGAAGAATATTTAGATTCAGATAATAAATTGGTGATTGCCACATATCATAAAAATACTTTGGAAGATTTATACAACCATTTCAAGGATATTTCTGTTTTCATTGATGGAGGAATTACAGGAGAAAAAAGGCAATTAGCTATTGATACTTTTCAAACAAATAGAAACATTAAATTTATATTCTTACAAATATTATGTGCACCAGGAATGACATTAACGGCGGCTAATGCTACTTGTACTATAGAATTTGCATGGTCTCCTGCCGATCATTTTCAATTCGAGGATCGTGTTCATAGATTGACACAAGAAGCTGATTCTGTTTTTGCTTATTATTTGATTGCCCCACAAACTATCGAGGAAGAAATCATAAAATTAATTGACAAGAAACAAGAAGTATTGGGGCGAATATTTGACAATAAAATAGACGATAAATTATTCAATAAAAACGATATAGTAAAAACTATATTAAACAAGTTGAAAATAAATGCTAAAAATTGTTAAAGATGATGTATAATATAGATAGGAGAAATAAATGACCGATATCCAATACAGATTTTTGGAAAACATTAAATTATATGTACAATCAGATCCTGAAATAGCACCATACATTTCTGATTTCGTTGCTAAAGGATTAAAAGAAGCCTTAGATGAAGCCAATCAGCGAGCAGCGGATATGGAAATTGTTGCTTCAGTGATGATGTATAAAAAGAAGTGGAAAGGCCAAGATGAATTAGTTATGAGCAAAATAAACAAATGGAAAAATAAGGCAAGCTTGAATTGGGATGGGCTTCTAAAAGAAGTTAAATGAATCATTATATCGTAACCATATCTAAAAATATGTTTAAATATTATCTGCAAAAAGTTGTTTCATACAAAAGGAACAAGGTTATTTTGACGATTGATTTTGACAAAGCATATAAATATGTTTCTAATGATTCTGCCATCAAGGCTTCAAATGCTTTCAATGGGGAGGTAAAGGTAATATGAAAAAAATATTGACGATGGAAGAAAGAATATTAAGAATTGAAAAGCAAATTCCTGTTTCAGTACAAGGTACTATTTTACAAAGGATTTTAACCGAAACAGGAAAAGCTTGGAGCTTAGGATTGGGTGGACTGCAAGAGCCTAAAATATTTTTTATTGGGGACGATATAAATATATGTCTTAGAAAAGCAGAGAAAGAGCTAATTAAATAAATGAAATATCCATTTGGCACTATCAAAGATGGAAGGCGAAAGGATATATTTTCTATAATCATTTTTGGCTTTCCTATTTTCTCATATTTTGTAATTGATTTTCGCAGGGAAATGATTACTTCAAAAGATAAATGGCAAGTAGGATTTTTATATATTCTAGGATTCCATATCTGGACAAAGGATATAAAATAATGGAAATCGAAAAAGGAAGATGGTATTTATGTGAAGACGAATTACCTCCATTTGAATTTCCAGTTATAGGAATGTATTCTGGTGGATGTTGGTTTGCAGGAACTAGAGAAAAAGATGAACAATGGTTTGACGGAGAATATTATTGTAAATGTCCTGATTATTGGATGATACCTAAAAAACCAGATTTTGCACCAGTAAAAGGTAAATGCTAAATATATGAATTATTATCGTTATGATGATCCTATGTGGTATGAAGGCGAATATGAACCATATGAATTATTATTAAATGAATATAAAGTATTGAAAATAACGCCTCGCGGAGTATGGATCAAATATCCTAGAAATGATAAATATCCAGTAGGAAAATATATTGAAGGTAAGAAATTTATATTAGAAAAGATAGGTTATTTTAATAAAGAAAAAACTAAAAAACGTTTTGCTTGGCCTACAAAAGAGGAAGCATTAATTTCATATAAAAAACGAAAAGAAGGTCAAATATGGATTATAGAAAATCAATTAAGAATAGCAAAATTAAATTTAGAATTAGCTAAAGGAATAAATAATGCCTAGTATATATAAAAATCCATTTACATTTAAACCTAATAATGTTATTGAACCAATAGAAATTGAATTATATGAATGCCCAAATTGTAAATATAGAATACCAATTTTACCTGAACATTTTGATTATAGAGAAATGTATGAAGAACAAATATTTATTACCCAACAATTAGTAAAAAAGTATGAATTATTTTTAGAAGAAATAGCAATGTTAAATCCTGATGCAGAAGTTTTAGTTGAGAAAAGAAGATCAAAAATGAAAGAATTAATAAAACAATTAAGAGAAATGGCGTATAGAGCAAGGAATAATAAGGAAAAAGAATAAAATATGCCATATTTAGAAACGCCACAAGATTTAGCAGAAGACATAGCCGATAAATTAGGAATATATGGAAATATTCCAGAGAATGATGAACATCTTGATAATTGTAATTGTAGACTTTGCTTTGTTGAAATTATGATAGACAGAATTAAAAATAGTGTTATTAATAATCTATCTATTATAAATAAGGAATAAAATGAATTTAAATAATTATAAAATGTATCATATTTATAAATATAAATGGATGAATAAATATTTGCCTAAAAAATTTGTAAAACTTCCTGGTTATAATAAAGGAATTGAATTTTTAGGTAAAGAATACTTTGTAACTAGGATAATATAATTTGACGCGAGAGAAAATAAAAATTGATAGTGAAGTTTCTATCCTCATAAATTGCATAACCAATGATAGATTTTTGCAAGAAATGATTCCTATAATAAGGCCAAATTATTTTAAACTTGGTTATTCAAAAGTTATTTATAAATGGATAAAGGAATATTGGGAAGCATATTCTTGTGCTCCAAAAAAATATATTACAAATATTTATAAACAAAAATATGCTTTGTTAAAAGAAGATTCAGATGAAAATGATGAAATTAAATTATTCTTAACTAACTTATCAAAAAAATATGAAGAATATTCTGATAATAATAACATTAAACCATTAATAGATGAAGCTGAAAATTATTTAGGTATTAGATCAGGTGAAGTATTAAAAGAACAAATTGAAGATGCATTGTTATCTAACGATAAGAAAAAACTTGAAACTGTTATAGCTAATTATAAAAGAGTAGAAAAACCAACTGGTGAAGGTATCGATCTTTTACATGACCATACAAAAATATTAGAAGCATTGACAAAAGAACATAATGAAATAATTGTTTTCCCTGGTGCAGTAGGAAAAATAATTCCACCTATTTGTCGTGGCGATTTTATGTCATTTTTTGGACCAGCTAAGCGTGGAAAAAGTTTTTGGCTTTGGTATACAGCCGAAGTAGCAATGGGACAAGGATGTAAAGTTATTTATATCCCATTAGAAATGAACGATACTGCAATAATAAAAAGGAGTTGGCCATCAATAACAGGTAAGCCATTATTTAATAGGATAGTGCATTCAGCACATTTTGAAGAAGATGGAGAGAAGTTTTCAATAATTCAAGATGAAAAAGAAATGGAAGGTTTCAATTTAGAATCAATTGAAGATATGCAGAAAAAATTAAGGAGACTTTATAGAAAAGGTAGAATAAAAATAATTCCTATGGTAGGGGCTACGTGCAAAAAGATTGAATCAATTTGTGATAATCTATATTATTATGAAAATTTTGTACCTGATGCAATAGTTATTGATTATGCTGATTATATGGAAACAGAAGGAAAATATACAGATAACAGAGATAAGATAAACAAGATATGGAAAGGAGTAAGAGATTTTGGAAATGAACGAAATATTGCAATGATAACCGCGAGCCATACGGAAAAGAAAACTTTCAACGAGGATATAAAGACTTCGCAGGCATCAGAGGACATAAGAAAAATAAACCATGTAACATTGGCAGTGAGCTTGAATGCCACTGATAAAGAAAATGAAAATAATATAATTAGGTTAGGAATGATGGAGATTAGGGAAGGCAGGCATATATCAGATCAAGCCGTAGTATTGCAATGCCTGGATTTAGGTAGGCCATGCATAGATAGTAAGATGAAGAAGGAAGTCAATGGGTATAATAATTCGGAAGAAAAAAAGCAGTATCGAAGAAAAAATGTTGAAAGATAATGTATAATAAGGATAAGCATGAAAATAAACAAACTTATTGAAAGAGAAGTGACTTTTGAATGTGTTCCAAGTGTCATTGGCTCTGGTTATGAAGTGCAAGTAGCGGATTTGGCTTTGCGTGATGGTGTAGCATATCGAGCCGCTAGAAAAAATATGCAGATTCATTCCGCTATTATCCTAAAGATAGATGGAAAGTTTAGCGGATTTTTTACGTTCCAAATAAACCATGAAGTTGGCGAATTTTGCCTATTACAATCAGCAATGGAATTAGACAGGAAAGACAAGGAAATATATAAGGATATGTTACGTGAGATAATCAAGCAAAATACATTTGGCTATCCAATGATTATGACGGTTAGCACAAAACATGATCTTGAAAGACCAGATGTATTAGAAGCCGTTGGATTCAAAACATATCTTAATTTAAGTGGATTTGCCTATATGGTTTACGGAACTATGGAACAGGTCAGGATGAAGCGACTTGCACATGCTACCATGACAAATACTTGGACTTCTACCAAGGCTGATTGGTTGAAAATGAAACATGAATGGAACGATAAAATAGAGGCTATGGGCAAAAAGTATAATATCAAAAATCCTAAGTTTGCTTCGCGTGATGGTTGTTGGCAAGGTAAACAGGGAATGGCTAATATCGTAATGGCTTCACAGAAAATAGTAGATGGAAAGATAAAAAATAAAACTGATAAAACATTGAATGGGAACGCATCGGTACTCGATCCTGTAGCTTGCGAAGTTATATTAAGATTTTTCATGCCTACAAATGGTAAGCGGGTTTATAATCCTTTTGGTGGTGGTGTTCAATTTGGATTTGTTGCAGGATCATATGGGTATAAATATATATCAAGTGAAATTAGGCAAAATCAATGCGATGCTAACAATGCATTGTGCCAGGATTTCAAGAATGTAAAATGGATAAAAAGTGATAGTTCAAAATACATTCCTAAAAATAAAGTTGATTTAGTTTTTTCATGTCCACCATATTACCAGGTGGAAGAGTATTTAGATTATGATGGAAAATCTCCAGAAGGCGAATTGAATAAAATACCTACTTATGAACAATTCAGGGATACACTTTTTGAAGGATATAAAAAAGCAATAAGTGTATTAAATAATAATTGTTTTGTAATAATAATGACTGGAGATTCAAGAAATAAAGATGGCGCTTATTATGGTTGTGAAGCCGAGCATGAATTATTTTTTAGAGAACAAGGATTGCACATCTATAACAAGATAATTTATTTGGAATGTGAGTTTACTAGATTGGCGCAAGCCAAGGTTACATTGAATTATAGAAAGTTCCCTAAGCGTGAACAGAAAATATTGGTTTTTTACAAAGGAGATATAAAGAAAATATCAGAATTATATCCTAAAATAGGCAGGCTATAGTGGAACGATTCAAGGATAAAATAACATTGATTGAAAATAATCGTGGTTGTTTTATCCTTGATACTATTAAAGGATGTAGTGGCTGCAATGAAAAAAGGCCACGGGGATGCTATGATGATTGCTATGCAAAAAATATAACTTCAAGATATAAGCAGATAGATTTCACCATTCCTGTAAAAAGAATGTTCATTGAGAATAAATCAAAATATGCCTTATTTGATTTCGATGATACTAGGCACATAAAAGAAATAATTGGCAAGATAGAAAAAATAAATATGCCATTTGTTAGAATTGGGGAAATGGGAGATCCTTCTGAAGATTGGGAACACACAATAAATATTTGTAAGCAAATTTCAATTACTAATAAATATATAGTAATTATAACTAAGCACTGGAAAATAATTAACAACAAATTATTGGATAAATTAAAATCAAATTCAAATTCAAATATTTGTATTAATACTTCTATATCCGCACTTGATACAGAAAGGGAAATTGAATATCGATTAAAACAATATAATAGATTGAAGGAATTATGTAATTCAGTATTAAGGATTGTAACTTGTGACTTCAATATTAAAAATAAAGAAGGCAATGTTAGAAACAAAATACAAAATGAGTTATTGTCAATTCCTAATCATATAGATACAATATTCAGGCCAAGTAATAATAATCCATTGGTCATTAATAAAATCATAAATGTTAATAATGTAAAATTCTTGAAAAAGGAAGTGCTGGCGAGTATGCATGATAAAAATGCTTATCTAGGATTTTGTAATACTTGTCCTGATATGTGCGGGATTCCAATTGAATTGAAGGAAAGTTATTACAAGCAAACCGTGGAGAACCTGAAAATTGCTAATAAGAAAAAAGGTATGTCATTGATCGGGCAATCATTATTTATAGAATAATATGCAAAAAATTGAAAGATAGTGTATAATATAGATATGGAAACTTCATACAAGCAATTTTTCTTCGATCTTAGGGGCAAATTGTTGACTGGTCAAGTAACCTATGATGAAGCAATAAAGATTGTACAGCCTGTATTAGATGAGATGAACAAGAAAGGCGAATTGATAGCTAAGAAGTATGATAGAAAATATAGAAAAGTAAGTTATATTACTGTATTAAAAGGATAAAAATGGACAAAGTATTAGTAACTGGTGGGGCTGGATTTATAGGCAGTCATTTATGTAAAAAACTAATTGACCAAGGGAATATTGTCTATTGTTTAGATAACCTATTTACAGGAAATAAAAAAAATATAAAAGAACTTCTTGACAACCCCAAATTTTCTTTTCTGGAATATAATATAATCGTGCCATGTGATTTGGATGTCAATAAGGTATATAACCTGGCTTGTCCTGCTAGTCCTATTCATTATCAGTTATTCCCTGTAGAAACCTTAAAGACAAGTATTCTTGGATCTATAAATATGCTTGATTTGGCGAATAAGAATAAAGCCAGAATTCTACAAACATCGACTTCTGAAATATATGGTAACCCATTTGTTCATCCTCAAAAAGAAGATTATTGGGGGAATGTAAATCCGATTGGTGTTCGTTCTTGCTATGATGAAGGAAAACGTTGTGCCGAGACATTA
>Ga0172380_10002669_pt1 | contig 26741 bp, 19 predicted proteins | sample Leawe162metaG_FD_119747 | JGI IMG/M metagenome (GOLD analysis project Ga0172380, IMG submission 119747) | Leachate microbial communities from a municipal landfill in Southern Ontario, Canada - Leachate well 162 metaG | ecosystem: Engineered > Solid waste > Landfill > Unclassified | place...
GTTATTCTTCAACAGAGATTCTGATCTCTTTAATGCAATAAAAACTCCCGAAGCCGAAGCTCCGGTTTCTTGGGGCCCATCTTCTACTTTGCTCACTATTCAGTTTTCAATGATCGCTGCGCCAAGGTGGCTGACCCGAAGTCAGTCTTGGCCTCCGTCGTTGCGGAGAGCGGCAAATTAGTCGATCCGCCCCCCCACGTCAACCCTATTTTTTACTTTTTATTCGCCGAACGCCAAAAAGCACGGTAATCCATTGAAATAAATTAGATATTTTCTTATTGACCAGCCCCCTTCGTTTATGAATTAATACAATTGAACCATTACGTTATATATATGCATCGCACATAGAAAGGCCCATTGCCTTGAGGGGGGACCATGCACGAAGCGCTCTTTTACACAGAAGCCGCCGACACCCCGGGACAGGTCCGCTGCCTGCTCTGCCGCCACCATTGCCTGATCGGCGAAGGTCGCCGCGGGATCTGCAAGGTCCGGGAGAATCGGGGGGGGATACTCTACAGCCTCAACTACGGGCGCTTGATCAGCGAAAACATCGATCCCATCGAAAAAAAGCCCATCTTTCATCTGCTGCCCGGCTCTCTTTCCTATTCCATTGCCACGGTGGGTTGCAACTTCCACTGCAAACACTGCCAGAATTACGAGATATCCCAATATCCCGGCCTCCATGGCGGAGATATTCCCGGCACCCCGCGCACCCCGGCGGAAGTGGTGGCAGCCGCGCAACGATCCGGCTGCCAGTCCATCAGCTACACCTATGTGGAGCCCACCATCTTCTACGAATTCGCCCTCGATACCGCCAAGCTGGCGCGGGCGGCGGGCCTGAAAAACATCTTTGTCAGCAACGGCTACACCGGCCCGGAAGCCACCCGGGAACTGGCCCCGTATCTTGACGCCAACAATATCGACCTCAAGGGTTTCACCGACACATTCTACAAGGAGGTATGCGGCGCCAAACTGCAGCCGGTCCTGGATACGATCCGGCTCATGAAGGAGCTGGGGGTCTGGGTGGAAGTCACCACCCTGGTGATTCCGGGCTGGAACGATTCGGACGGGGAACTGCGCGAGATCGCCCGTTTCATCAAAGACCTTTCCGTGGATATCCCCTGGCATGTCACCCGCTTCTGGCCCACCTACAAGATGACCGACCGCCCCCCCACCCCGCACCATACCTTGATTCACGCCCGGGAGATCGGCCTGGCCGAGGGATTGCGCTATGTCTATGTCGGCAATATCCCCGGCGACACCGGAGAAAACACCCTCTGCCCGAACTGCGGCAAGCTGATCATAGAGCGGGCCGGCTTTGCGGTAAGACAGCACCTTATGACCGGGGGCAATTGCAACCACTGCCAAGCCCCCATCGCCGGCATTTTTTAGGAGGGGTTACGAAACAATTCGCGGCAACGGCTTACCCGGTTCCCCAGGCAGACATCATCCGTCCCAGGCCACCCCACAACGCTCCGGCACCGTATTTCCTGTTGACGAAAATGCCGCAATCAGTTTTAATACTTTGATTTTTACCTGAGGTCTGCAACCGGCATATTTTCTCGCACAAAAAGGGCCCCTTTACCTTTGCTATATACTCTGTATCAACTCTTCGGCTGGCTCTTTTTCATTGTCATTTTCCCTTTTGCCTGTGTGTTCCTCGGGCTTTCAGGCAAGCATCGCCAAGGTCTCAGGCAACGCTTTGGCCATGTGGAAGATGTGCAACTTGACGAAGACAAGCCTGTTCGCATCTGGCTGCACGCTGCCTCTGTCGGCGAGATCCAGGTCGCCAAGGCGTTGATTCCCGAGATCAAAAAACAGTTGCCCGAGGCATCCATCGTCGTCTCCACCGGAAATCGGCACGGAATGGCCGTGGCGCCCCAATTGCTGCCGGATGATGTCCCCTGTTTTTTCGCCCCGCTTGACCTCGTCGGCATTGTCAACCGGACCCTGGAAACGATCCGGCCAACTATATATGTCTGCCTGGAAACCGAGCTGTGGCCGAACATCATCCGGCAGGCGCAACAGCATGGCGCAAAGCTGTTTTTACTGAACGGACGCCTTTCCGAGAATTCGTTTGCCGGCTACCGGAAGATAAAGGGCTTCATGTCGGATCTGCTCTCCTGTTTCACCAAGATCTCCGTGATCCAGGGGGGTGACGCCAAACGCTTCAGGGGATTGGGCGCAGACCCATCCAGCATACGGATTCTGGGCAACGCCAAGTACGACCAGTCAACAACCCAGGCAGACCCGAATCTGGCGGAGCGTTACCGGCAGATGCTGAACATCCATCGCCGGCAACCGGTACTGGTTACCGGCAGCACCCACACGGGCGAGGAGGCGATGCTGATCGAGGTGTTTCGCGCCCTGCAGCAGCGGCTCCCGGATCTGGTCTGGATTGTTGCCCCCCGGCATCTGCGGCGGCTCACCGAGGTCGAAAAGCTCTTTGAAGAGCAGGGAATCGCCAGCATGCGGCTGCGTCAGGTTCAGGAGCAAGGGCGCAGCACCGATGTGGTCCTGATTGACACCATGGGCGAACTGGCAGGCCTCTATTCCATTGCCACCTACGTTTTTTGCGGCGGCAGCCTGGTGGACCGGGGCGGCCATAATGTTTTGGAGGCGGCGGCCTGGGGAACCCCTGTTTTTTACGGCCCCCACATGGCGGATTTTTCCGACGCCAAGGCGTTGCTTGAGGCGGAACACGCCGGTTTTTGCGTGAAAAACCCCAAGGAACTCGCCAGACTGCTGCTCTATTTTATTGAAAAACCCGAAGAATATGCCGTGGCGGGACGAGGCGCCCTGAAGGTCGCCTCCAGGCAACAGGGTTCGGCTCAAAAACAGGTCGCACTCATCAAGGAAGATCTGCACTCCGTAACGCATTCATCGTGCGCACCTACGACAACCTAGAGGTTAAGGAATTTTTATGAAAGCACTTATCGCCCTTGAAGACGGCACTATTTTTGAAGGAAAATCCTTCACCGGCCCCGGAGAGACCAGCGGCGAGATCGTATTCAACACCGGAATGAGCGGCTACCAGGAGGTGCTCACCGACCCGTCCTACAAAGGGCAGATCGTCACCATGACCTACCCGCTCATCGGCAACTACGGGGTCAACCCCGAGGACATGGAATCGGACAAGGTCCAGGTCGAGGCGTTCCTCATCAAGGAATACAACGCCATCCCCAGCAACTTCCGCTCAACCGGAACGCTGGCCGATTTCCTCAAAAAAGACAAGATCCTCGGAGTCGAAGGCATCGACACCCGGGCGCTGACCCGTCACATCCGGATGGCCGGGGCTCTGAAGGGTATTGTCTCCACCGAGGATCTCGACCCCAAATCCCTGGTCCTGAAGGCAAAAAACTCCCCCGGTCTTGTCGGCCGGGATCTGGTCCGGGAAGTGACCTGCGCCGAGCCCTATGGCTGGCGGGACAACCGGCCTGCCATAGGGAGCAATTTCACTACGGCCGGGCCCGGCAGATACAAGGTTGTCGCCTATGATTTCGGCCTCAAATACAACCAGCTCAGACTCCTGGCCGAACGGAACTGCTCGGTGCAGGTTGTTCCCTGCACCGCCACTGCCGACGAGATCCTGGCCATGAAGCCGGACGGGGTCTTTCTTTCCAATGGCCCCGGCGATCCCGCCGGTATTCCGGGGGTTGTCGACAACATCCGGGCGCTTTTCGGCAAAACCCCCATCTTCGGCATCTGCCTGGGCAACCAGCTCCTCGGCCTTGCCTATGGCGGCACCACCTACAAGATCAAATTCGGCCACCGCGGCGCCAACCAGCCGGTCAAGGATCTCCTTACCGGTAAGATTGAGATAACCTCGCAAAATCACGGCTTCTGCGTTGATTCAGCCACCCTGAATCCGGATGATATCGAGCTGACCCACATCAACCTCAACGACAACAGCGTCGAAGGCATGCGGCACCGGAAATACCCGATTTTTTCCGTGCAGTACCATCCGGAAAACGCCCCGGGCCCGCATGACTCGCTCTATCTTTTCGACAGATTCATCGAAATGATGGAACGGCGGTAACATCCCCGGAAATCGACAGCGCAATGACCCCTCAATCGACATAAACACAAGCAGGTAAGAAAATCCGATGCCTAAAAGAACAGACATTAAAAAGATTCTGATTATCGGCTCCGGCCCCATCATCATCAGCCAGGCCTGCGAGTTCGACTATTCCGGCACCCAGGCGGTGAAGGCCCTGAAAGAGGAAGGCTACGAGGTCGTCCTCATCAATTCCAATCCGGCCACCATCATGACCGATCCCGAGATTGCGGACCGGACCTATATCGAGCCGATCACCCCGGAGATGGTCGCCAAGATCATCGAACGGGAGCGCCCGGACGCGCTTCTGCCCACCCTGGGCGGACAAACCGCCCTCAACACCGCCATCAAAGTCGCCGAACTGGGCGTGCTGGACAAATACGGGGTGGAACTGCTCGGCGCCAATATCGAGGTGATCAAAAAGGCCGAAGGCCGCGACTCCTTCCGGGATGCCATGCGCAAGATCGGCCTCAAGGTGCCGGAAAGCGCCATCATCCACACCATCGAAGAGACCAAGGCCGCCAGCGAGAAAATCGGCTTCCCCATCATTGTCCGGCCCAGCTTTACCCTGGGCGGCACCGGCGGCGGCATCGCCTACAACTCCCAGGAACTCGACGAATTCTGCAAGGCAGGGCTTGACCTGAGCATGAATTCCGAGGTCATGCTGGAAAGAAGCCTGCTGGGCTGGAAGGAGTATGAGCTTGAGGTGATGCGCGACAAGGCCGACAACGTGGTGATCATCTGTTCCATCGAGAACGTTGACGCCATGGGAGTGCACACCGGCGACTCCATCACCGTGGCCCCGGCCCAGACCCTCACCGACCGCGAGTATCAGGAGATGCGCAATGCCGCCATCGCCATCATGCGGGAGATCGGCGTGGAAACCGGCGGCTCCAATGTCCAATTTGCCGTCAATCCCAAAGACGGCGAGCTGATGATCATCGAAATGAACCCCCGGGTTTCCCGGAGCTCGGCCCTGGCCTCCAAGGCCACCGGCTTCCCCATCGCCAAGATCGCGGCCAAGCTGGCCGTGGGTTACACCCTGGACGAAATCCCCAACGACATCACCCGGGAAACCATGGCGGCCTTTGAGCCCACCATTGATTATTGCGTGGTCAAGATCCCCCGCTTCACCTTTGAAAAATTCCCCGAGGCCGACGACTTTTTGACCACGGCCATGAAATCGGTGGGCGAAACCATGGCCTTTGGCCGCACCTTTAAAGAGGCCTTCCAGAAGGGGATGCGATCCCTGGAAATCGGGGTGAGCGGCTTTGGCGCGGACCCCAAATTCAACCTTGAAGCCATGGACCAGCAGGATCTTGAAAACGGTCTGCGCAAGCCGAACTCCAAACGGTTCTTCCAGGTGTTCGAGGCCTTGCGCCGGGGCATGAGCATTGAAAAGATCTACGAGATCTCCTTTATCGATCCCTGGTTTTTGCACAACTTCAAACAGATTGTCGAAATGGAATCCCGCATCCGGGAAAAGGGCTTCAACGGGTTGGACCACGATTTTCTGCAGGAAGTCAAGCAGTTCGGATACTCCGACCGCCAGCTCGCCTTCCTCACCGGCACCTCGGAAGAGGATGTCTGGGAGCTGCGGGAAAAGCTTGGTGTGCAGCCGGTGTACAAGCTGGTCGACACCTGCGCCGCCGAGTTCGAGGCCTACACCCCCTACTATTATTCCACCTACGAGGTGGAAGACGAAACACGGGAGACCACGGGCCACAAGGTCATGATCCTTGGCGGCGGCCCCAACCGGATCGGCCAGGGCATAGAATTCGACTACTGTTGCGTCCATGCCGCCTTTGCCCTCAAGGAAATGGGCATCGAATCCATCATGGTCAACTCCAACCCGGAAACCGTCTCCACCGATTACGACACCTCGGACAAATTGTACTTCGAGCCGCTGACCCGGGAAGACGTGCTGCATATCATCAAGAAAGAGAAACCCGACGGGGTCATCGTGCAGTTCGGCGGGCAAACCCCCCTGAACCTGGCCGTACCCCTGGCCAAGGCCGGGGTACCCATCCTCGGCACCTCGCCGGACTCCATCGACCGGGCGGAAGACCGCAAACGCTTCCAGCAGTTCCTGCACAAGCTGAACCTGTTGCAGCCGGAGAACGGCACGGCTCAAACGGCCGATGAAGCCCTGGTCATCGCCGCCAAGATCGGCTATCCGGTGGTGGTCCGCCCCTCCTACGTCCTGGGCGGACGCGCCATGCGCATCGTCTATAACGAAAAAGACCTGGCCGCCTATATGAATTCGGCCATCGATGTCTCGCCCGACCGGCCCATCCTGATCGACAAGTTCCTCAAGGATGCGGTGGAGATCGATGTGGATGCCATCTCCGACGGCGAAAACACCATCATCGGCGGGATCATGCAGCACATCGAGGAAGCGGGCATCCATTCCGGCGACTCCGCCTGCGTACTGCCGCCCCACTCCATCTCCAAGGAGATGATCGAGACCATCAAGAACGCGACCAGGGCCATGGCTGCCGAACTCAAGGTCAAGGGGCTCATGAACATCCAATTTGCCGTCAAGGCGAATGTGCTCTACATCCTTGAGGTGAACCCGCGCGCCTCGCGAACCGTCCCCTTTGTCAGCAAGGCCACCGGGGTTCCCCTTGCCAAGCTGGCCACCAAGGTCATGCTCGGCAAGACCTTGCCGGAGCTGGGCCTCACCGAGGAAGTCGTGGTGGCGCACTACGCGGTCAAGGAAGCGGTCTTTCCCTTTGATCGTTTTGACAACGTGGACACCCTGCTGGGTCCGGAGATGAAATCCACCGGCGAGGTCATGGGCATGGATGTCTGCCTCGGCCTGGCCTTTGCCAAATCACAGCTGGCCGCAGGCCAGAAGATCCCCACCGAGGGCAATGTTCTTTTGAGCATGCGGCACAGCGACAAACCCGCCATCGTGCCCATTGCCAAGAAGATCATCGCCTTGGGATTCAAGATCCTCGCCACCCGCGGCACCGCCAAGATTCTGGAGGAAAACGGGGTTGCCTGCACCAGTGTCCACAAGATTTCAGAAGGCAGGCCGCATATCCTCGACAAGATTCAGGACAAACAGATCCAGTGGATCGTCAACACCTCCCTTGGCACCAGAACCACGGAAGACGCCTACACCATCCGGCGGGCAGCCCTGAACTACCACCTGCCCTACACCACCACCATTGCCGGGGCGGAATCCATGGTCAAGGCCATCGGCACCATGCAGCAGGAGTCCATGGAGCCCAAGTCGGTGCAGGAATATTTCGAATAAACCGGGAGTCGCGCAAAAAAGAGCGGTTCATCGCTGCCCCTGCTGGACATTCTCTTGCGTCTGACTTATGGTGAGAGGACATACCTTTTCCGCCCGGTCTCTTGATTGCCCAGGCGGCCAAACAAGAAATGCGCGACACCTTTCGCAGGATCTTCCTGCGATCTGCATATAATGAGGGAGGTTCTGCTTGAACAGCTTTTATAAAAATTTGTCCATGTGGCTGGTAATCGGCCTCACCATGATCCTGCTTTTCAACCTGTTCAACAAGCCGCAGACCTCCGTGGTGGAAATGAGCTACAGCGATTTCCTGACCAGCGTTGAATCCGGCCAGATCTCCTCGGTGGACATTCAGGGGGATGAGGTTACCGGCAAGGGTAGCGGCGGCAAGGACTTCAAGGTGATCACTCCCCTCGCCGACACGGAGCTTATTCCCATCCTGCGCAAGGCCAAGGTCAATATCCTGGTCAAACAGAAGGAAGAATCCCCCTGGTATGTCACCGTCCTGATCTCCTGGTTCCCCATGCTCCTGCTCATCGGGGTTTGGATCTTTTTCATGCGCCAGATGCAGGTCGGCGGCGGCAAGGCCATGAGCTTCGGCAAAAGCCGGGCCCGCCTGTTGGACAAGGATCAAACCAAGGTCACCTTTGCCGATGTCGCAGGCATTGAAGAGGCCAAGGAAGAGCTTTCCGAGATCATCGATTTTCTCAAGGATCCCAAGAAATTCACCCGTCTCGGCGGCCGCATCCCCAAAGGGGTTTTGCTCGCCGGTTCGCCGGGCACCGGCAAAACCTTGCTGGCCAAGGCTGTTGCCGGTGAGGCAGAGGTTCCCTTCTTCTCCATCAGCGGCTCCGATTTTGTCGAGATGTTTGTCGGCGTGGGGGCAAGCCGGGTGCGGGATCTCTTCATCCAGGGCAAGAAAAACGCGCCCTGCATCATCTTCATCGACGAGATCGACGCGGTGGGCCGCCACCGCGGCGCCGGCCTGGGCGGAGGCCACGACGAACGGGAACAGACCCTGAACCAGCTCCTGGTCGAGATGGACGGCTTTGAATCCAACGAAGGCGTCATCATCATCTCGGCCACCAACCGTCCCGATGTGCTTGACCCTGCCCTGCTGCGGCCCGGCCGCTTTGATCGCCAGGTGGTGGTGCCGGTGCCGGACGTGAAGGGACGGGAAAAGATCCTTGAGGTCCACGGCCAGAAAAAGGCTATCTCGGAAGATATCAACTGGGAGGTCATCGCCCGCGGCACCCCCGGCTTTTCCGGGGCCGATCTGGAGAACATGGTGAACGAGGCCGCGCTGCTCGCAGCCAGGGCCGATGCGGATAAAATCACCATGGTCCACATGGAGCAGGCCAAGGACAAAGTGATGATGGGCGCCGAGCGCCGCAGCATGATCATCACCGAAAAGGAAAAGGAAATCACCGCCTTTCACGAGGCGGGACACGCCCTGGTGGCCATGCTGCTGCCCGGCACCGACCCCATCCACAAGGTGACCATTATCCCCCGGGGCCGCGCCCTTGGCCTTACCCAACAGCTGCCGGTGGATGAAAAACACACCTACGCCCGCTCGTACCTCCAGAACAACCTCTGCATCCTGCTCAGCGGCAGGGTGGCGGAAGAGCTTATCTTCGGCGAAATCACCACGGGCAGCGGCAATGATATCGAGCGTTGCACCCAGATGGCGCGGAAGATGGTCTGCGAATGGGGCATGAGCGAGGAGCTTGGCCCTCTCTCCTACGGCAAAAAGGAAGAACAGATCTTCCTGGGCCGGGAAATCGCGCAACACCGCGATTACAGCGAATCAACCGCGGTCCGGATCGACGACGAGGTCAAGCGCATTGTCCTGAACGCCAACGAAAAGGTCCATCAGTTGCTTTCGGAGAACATTACCGTGTTGCGGGGCATTGCCGATGCTCTCCTTGAAAAGGAGACCCTCGGCCTGGAGGATATTCAAACGATCATGGCGCACGGGGGCAAAACAACCCCTGCAACGGAGATGCCGGCGCAGCAATAACTGCGCCGGGCAAGCCTTGCCCCGGCTTGCATCTTCCAACAACCCGAGCCCTTTGGCGGTCTACCCGCTCAAAGGGCTCACGCATTTCAGGCAGCCCCATGCGGATTACAACCAAAAATACAACCATCCCCCTGGGACAACGCCCTCTGGTAATGGGCATCCTGAACGTCACCCCGGACTCTTTTTCCGATGGCGGCCTCTTTACCCGGGAGGAAGCCCTTTCCGCCCAGGTCAGGACCATGCTGGACAACGGGGTGGACATTATTGATGTGGGGGGCGAATCAACCCGGCCCTATGCCGAACCGGTACCGGAAGACGAGGAGCTGCGCCGGGTTCTCCCTGCCATTGCCTGCATCCGCGCCATGCACCGGAGCATTCCGGTTTCCATCGATACGACCAAGGCGGAAGTGGCGCGCCAAGCGCTGGAAGCGGGCGCGGATATCATCAATGATGTGAGCGGGCTGCGTTTTGATCCCGAGATGATCCGGATCGCCGTTGCCCATGGGGCGCCGGTTATTCTCATGCACATGCGCAAAACTCCCAAAGACATGCAGGACCAACCGGTGTACGATGACGTTGTTCAGGAGATCACGGATTTCCTGAGCGAGCGGATATCCTGGGCTACGGGACAGGGGCTTGACCGGGAGCGGATTATTGTTGACCCCGGCCTCGGGTTCGGCAAAACTGTAGAGCATAACCTGACGATTCTCAAACATCTGCGTGCGTTTAAAAAACTGGAATGCCCGCTCCTTGTCGGACATTCCCGCAAGGGTTTCATCGGCAAACTCCTCGGCCTGGAAACCCAGGACCGGGATCTGGCAACGGCGCTGATTTCCTCCTATTGCGCCACGCAGGGAGCGGACATCCTTCGCGTGCATGACGTGCAAAAAACCATGCAGGCCGTCCGCCTGCATGAGGCCATAGTCCAGGCGCCGTAAGCCGCGGCCGCTACGCTGCTGTTAGAGCGGCGTCAAGGACAGAGGTTGTTTCGCAACGACTCCTGAAAGGAAACAACGCCCCATGGATAACAAACCGGAAACCGCAGCAAACTCCTTCCAGCAAAAGATAACACGCTACCTCAAGTACAACGAGGAACGCAAAGCCAAGGCGTTGCTGTTCAACCCGAACCAGGGCAATCTCCTGCTCAAGGTTCTTCCCTATCTGCTCCACAGCAACTATCCCGATCTCCCCGGCTTTATCGAGGATGCGGATTGCCCCTATGGCATCCACCTCTTCAACCCGACGGAAGAACTTCCCCACGAACTCTTTCGCCGTTATTTCCCCAACTCTTCAGCCATGCGGGTCGACAGACCTTCCCCCTTTACCGAGAAGCCCTGCATCCATTCCCTGAAGACCATCGGCAGCATCGGCACCATCGCCCAGTCGGCGATCTCCGACTGCGACTACTGGGTCAGTATCCGCAAGGGAGAACTCGGGCAAAAAGGGCTGCAGCTTTTGCAGGCAAAATGCAGGGCCATTGAAGAGTGGGCGCAAAAACGGGGCTCGGAAGTACACTTCTTCCTGATGGACATTGACCAGACCAAGGAAAACAACTTCGAGACCGAAACAGACGAGGAATCGGCAGGCTCATCCATCAAGCTCCTGCTCAAGGACGAGCTTTTCCGTACCCATATCCTGGTGGCCGGCAAGATGCTCCTCTGGTGGTTTATCCCCCCGGGTCTTACCGAAGGCGAATACCGGAACTTTGTTCACAATCTTGTTTCACGCAACAAGATCCGCGCCAATGATTTTGTTGATCTCGGTTACCTCTCCGACATCCCCAAGGCGGAAATCTTCGGGGCCTGCCTCTGGCAGATGAACAAGGCGCTGGACAGCCCGTTTAAGTCGGTCATCAAATTTGCCTATCTCGAACTTCTCCTGCGCGGGGAAACAACAACCCTGCCGCTCTTCTCGGACCGGGTAAAATGTTTGGTGACCTATCCGGAAAAACTGGCCGCCGCCGAACAGGGCACCATGGAACTGGCCGAGGTCGACCCATACATCCTGCTGGCCCGGGACATCATCGCCTTTTACGCCCAGGAGAAAGCCGAGCAAAAACGGGCCTCCCTGATTCAGGAGTGCCTCTTTCTCAAGACCCTTGAGGGGTTTGAGTCACAAAAAAACACCAAATTCGGGCAGACCAGCCACCTGAAGGCCACCATGGACATGATGGAGGCCTGGCATCTTCTCCCTGAGAATTTCAGCCACTTCCTGCGCTTCCGCGATTGGAAGTACAAAGAACTCATCACCTTCGGCGCCAAGGTCCATGACTATCTCATCGAAACCTACAAACGGCTGCGCTGGATCTTTAAAAGTTTTGGCGCGGACACCGGGTTGACCATCACCGAACGGGACATCTCCATTTTAGGGCGCAAGCTCTTCACCTTCTATGAGCAGAAGGAAAACAAGATCGATTATATCCGCAGCGTGTCCCGCGACCTGATGGCACAGCACCACATCACCATCCATATCACCAAATACGAGGGGGAGTTTCACTACTATGCCTTTCAGGGGCAACTTGACCACGAAACGGTGAAAAGCAATGTGGATTCGGTGATCAAGCGGGAAAACAACCTGGTCCGGCTCATTGTCTGGCTTTTGGTCAACGGCATCCTCTCCGCCAAGACCCAGCTCCACCTGACAAAAAATTTCCTGCCCATCGACCTGGTGGATATTCAGAAGCTCACCGAACTGCTGATAAAAACCTTTCCCATCATCCATTTCTCCCGCATTTCCCCGGCAAACCTGCTCAAGCGGGAAACCGTGCTGCGGGCGCTGGCAATCGTCAACTTCGAAAAGGAACCGGTAAAGGGGTCGAAAACCCTGAAATCAACCATGGTCACGGAGAACAGCTACGGCGAATATTTCATTCAGGAATACACCACACCAATCCAGCTCAAGAACGCAATGCGCACCCTGCTGACCCAGCATTACGTGAGCCGCTGGAACAACAACCTGGAAATTTTCATCCCGACGCAGGATGAACAGAGCTACCTCAAAACCCTCATCGAAGGATGAGTTCAAACAACCACCAAACGCCATGAAAATAGAACTCTACCGCACCATCCTCTGTCCGCGCTGCCTGTATGTGAGCCGCACCCTGAAAAAGATCGTTGCCGACTTCCCCCACCTCGAACTCGAAACCATCGAGGTCGCCGCCAATCTGACGCGGTCCCGCCAGGCCGGGATCAAGACCGTGCCCACGATCAAGATCGGCAACCATGCCCTCAGCGGTCTCATCCTCACTCCCCGGACGATCCGTCGTTTCATCGAGCAGCACCTGCCGGAAGATCCCGAACAAACCCGCCCTGATTACTGAATCAAGCGCCGTCTGAGGAGATACCCTGCCAGCCACACCGCGCAGCCGGCGGCCAGGAGGGAACCGAGAATCTTCAGCAGGATGGGTTCGCCAAAACGGCCATAACAGAGGATGCGGGCCAGGCTGACGATGGGGGTGAGGGGCAGCATTTCAAGAAAGCCCCTGACGGGAGGAGCCATGGTCTGCACCGGGAAAAAAATCCCGGAGAAAAGGAAGAGCGGGGTGATGACCAGCGAGGTGAAGTAGTTGAAAAAATCATAATTTTTCGCCAACGCGGTCATGATCAGGCCGAAGGCGGAGAAAAACATGCCGGAGAGAAACAGCACCGGCAGCAGGAGAACAACCCAAGGCGAGGGAACCACGCCGAAAAGGGGCAAGGCCGAAAGCATGATGACGCCGGCCAGCATCCCCTTGCTCGCCCCCCAGACAATCTCCCCCAGAACCAGATCAGCAACGCCGAGAGGGGTCATCAGGATGGCCTCGTAGGTCTTCTGCACGGTGAGCCGGGTATAGGAACCGTAGGTTGTCTCAAGAGCCGCGCTGTACATCACCGCCGAAGCAACCAGCCCCGGGGCGATGAACTGCAGATAGGTCAAGCCCTCCACCGCCGCCATGTCCCGGCCAAGGCCATACCCCATGGCCAGGAGAAACAACAGGGGCTGGCCCAGATTGCCGATCAGGGTGGCCAGGATGTTCTTTTTCCAAACCCGCCCGTTGCGCAGCCAGATTGCCCAGAAAGAAAATCCGTTCATGCTTGTTGGAATAGCAAAAAAGCCGCGATTACAACGGTTGTCGTTTGTCACTTTTTGATTCTGTGCAACGGACATGTGGGGTTCTTCCATTTTTGCGAGACCATCACGATTCCCTCAACGACCGGCCGGTGAGTTGGATAAAGAGATCCTCCAGGTTGGCCGGCCTCCGGAGCCAGCTGCGTGCTTCGCCCAGCACCTTCACCAACCGGGAACAATCCTCCCGGGCATAGACATACAGCTTGTCCCCCACCCTTTCCAGTGTGGCGTTGCACTGCTTAAACGACGCTTCCAGCGCGTCGAGTTCGGGAGCGGTGCCATCCACCTCGAAAACCTCCAGCCCGACCAGATCGGTGATGAGCTGTTGCGGTTCCCCCTGAACCACGACCTGGCCGTGGTCCAGAATCAACACCTGCCGGCTCAGGCGGGCAACCTCATCAAGATAATGGCTGGTCAGGAGCATGGTGGTTCCCTGGGCCTGGAGGATCGCGAGACGCTCCCAGATGAGATGCCGCGCCTGGGGATCGAGTCCGATGGTGGGTTCGTCGAGAATAAGGAGCTGCGGCTCGTTGATCAGGGCGCGGGCCAGCAACAACCGCCGCCGCTGCCCACCGGACAGATGCTCGATGATCTCGTCCCGCCGGTTGTGGAGGGCGAAAAAATGAAGCAGCTCTTCAACCCGCCCACGGGCAATCCGGCGCGGAATCCGGAAATACCCGGCATAGGTGCGCAGATTCTCTTCCACGCTCAGATCCGGGTCAAGGCTGTCCGCCTGGGGCACAACCCCGATGCGGGCCTTGATTTCCCGATGAAAACGCGGCGCCTCCAGATCAAAAATCCGGATCTCGCCCGCGCTTTTTTCCACCAACCCGAGGAGCATGTTGATGCAGGTGGTTTTCCCTGCCCCGTTGGGGCCAAGAAAACCGACGCACTGGCCCCGCCGGATGGCAAAGGAGATGTTGTCCACCACGACCCGTTCGCCGAACCGCTTGGTGAGCCCGGTCACGGAAACGACGGCCTGGCCGTTCGGGTCGTCTGGAATGGAGGTTTGGGAGGGCGCCTGGTTCATGACGCCACTATACCCCATGCCCGGTCCTTGCCGCCACCATTCCCTGCCCCGTTTTCGCGGCACCGGACCTCCTCTTGTCCATTCCACGGAATCGGCCCGCCGCACGAACATCCTCCTTGCTTCCCAAAAACACCAGATAATCTCAGGGAATTCTTGAGGGAAAAACAAATCGTTGTTAGTATCTCAAGCAACATTCCGCTGCTTGATTCCGTTCCTGTTTTTTGCACAAAAAACCGGAGGACACACCGTGCCCCAGACAAAAAATATCCCTCTTGCCCAGAATGACGCCTGCCCCAAGGAACATCCCATCACCGCCGACTTTCGGAGCCGGCTTCCACACATAGTCGATCAGGTGGTGGACACCTGTTACGACAACACCTGCTTTGAGCACATCGAAGCGACCCCTCTGCCCAGCCGCCAGCACATCATCGATATCCTGGAATCCTGCCGCGACGTCCTCTTCCCCGGGTACTTCCGCAACCAGGGCATCGACCGGGTCAGCCTCAAATACCAGTTGGGGTTGGAAATCTCCGGTCTCTACGAAAAACTGACCAGGGAAATCACCAACGCCATCCGGCACGAATGCCTCCGGCACGCCATCAGCTGCCAACACTGCGAAGACACGGGCAAGGAAAATGCTTTCAAATTCATCAACTCCTTGCCGGGCCTAAGGGCGATTCTGGCCACGGATGTGCGGGCCGCCTATGAAGGCGACCCTGCCGCCGGCAGTTTTGACGAAATCATCTTCAGCTATCCCGGCATTTACGCCATCATGGTGTACCGGGTCGCCCACGAGTTGTACACCCTGGAGGTTCCCATCCTGCCGCGCATCATGAGCGAGCATGCCCACACCATTACCGGCATCGACATCCATCCGGGCGCCATCATCGGCGGTTCGTTTTTCATCGACCACGGCACCGGCGTGGTCATCGGCCAGACCAGTGTTCTTGGCCAACGCGTCAAGCTCTACCAGGGCGTGACCCTGGGCGCCCTCTCCTTCAAGCGGGACGACTCCGGCGATCTTGACCGGCAAAGCAAACGTCATCCAACCATTGAAGACGATGTCACGGTCTATGCCGGCAGCACCATCCTGGGCGGCGACACCATCATCGGCGCCAGATCGATCATTGGCGGCAACACCTGGCTGACCCAGTCCGTTCCGCCGGACACCAAGGTCTTGCTCAAATCCCAGGAACTGATCATGAAAACCACGCAAAACCAGCCGGTAAAATAAAAACTGGATATTCTTACAAACTTCGTTTAGATTATTGAGTTCAGCAAGAATAGTACACGACTGAAGGCTTTTAACCCCCCGTATTTATACGTAAAGAGCTCACAGCAGTCTTGCTTTTCTCCTGTCGATAACAACGTTATTTTGACCGCGCCCCATCCTGCCCCGCGCATAACGGGGTGCGGTCCTGAAAGTTTACACCACTACAAACCCAATCAGAATGGAAGGAGATGAGTCTATGTCCCGGAAAATGGTCACCATTGATGGTAATCAGGCATGTACCCATGTGGCCTACGCCACCAGCGAGATCATCACGATCTACCCCATCACCCCCTCTACTCCCATGGCGGCGGAATCCGACACCAAGGCAGCCTCCAATCAGGAGAACATCTGGGGCTCCATTCCGGTTGTAACCCAGATGCAATCCGAGGGCGGCGTGGCCGGCGCCCTGCATGGCAGCCTGACCACCGGCGCGCTCTGCACCACCTTCACCGCCTCCCAGGGCTTGCTCCTGATGATCCCCAACATGTACAAGCTGGCCGGCGAACTGACCCCGACCGTCTTCCATGTAACGGCCCGTTCCATCGCCTGCCAGGGCTTGTCCATCTTCGGCGACCACGGCGATGTCATGGCTGCCCGCCAGACCGGCTGGGCCATGCTCTGCTCCCAGAACGTCCAGGAATGCCAGGACATGGCCTTGATCTCCACCCAGGCCGCGCTGCAAAGCCGCATCCCCTTCATGCACTTCTTCGACGGCTTCCGCACCTCCCACGAGATCCAGAAGATCGAGCAGCTCACCTTCGACGACATGCGCAAGATGGTCGACGAGGATCTGATCCTCGCCCACCGCGAGCGCGGCCTCTCCCCGGATCGGCCCATGATGCGCGGCACCGCCCAAAACCCCGACGTCTACTTCACCGGCCGCGAGACCGTGAACAAGTTCTACAACGTCACCCCGGCCATCGTCCAGAAGACCATGGACAAGTTCGCCAAACTCACCGGCCGCAAATACCACCTTTTTGATTACTACGGCGCTCCGGATGCCGAGGATGTCGTCATCATGATGGGTTCCGGCGCCGAGACCGTTGCCGCCACCATCGACCATCTGGCCAAAAAGGGCAAGAAGGTCGGCCTGGTTATCGTCCGGTTGTTCCGCCCCTTCGACTCGGCTGCTCTGGTCAAGGCGTTGCCCAAGAAGGTCAAGCGCGTCACCGTGCTCGACCGCACCAAGGAGCCGGGTTCCGCCGGCGAGCCCCTGTACCAGGATATTATCACCGCCATCAACGAGGCGGTTCAGGCCGGCACCCTCAAGAAGACGCCGGTCATCCTGAGCGGCCGTTACGGCCTCGGCTCCGCCGAGTTCACCCCGGCCATGGTCAAGGCGGTGTTCGACAACATGGCGGCCAAGAAGGCGAAGAACCACTTCTGCGTCGGCCCCGACGACGATGTCGCCCGCACCAGCCTGAAGTACAACCCCTCCTTCAACATCGAGGGCAAGGATGTCACCCGCGCCATGTTCTACGGCTTGGGCGCGGACGGCACCGTGGGCGCCAACAAGAACACCATCAAGATCATCGGCACCGAGACCCCGAACAACGCCCAGGGCTATTTTGTTTACGACTCCAAGAAGTCCGGCTCCATCACCACCAGCCATCTGCGTTTCGGCAAGAACAAGATCGTTGCGCCGTATCTCATCAACAAGGCGAACTTCGTGGCCTGCCACAATTTCACCTTCCTCGACAAGTACGATATGGTCGGCAACCTGGAAACCGGCGGCACCTTCCTGCTCACCACCACCTTCAACAAGGATCAGGTCTGGAAGCAGCTTCCCTCCTCGGTCCAAAAGGATCTCATCGAGAAGAAGGCCAAATTCTACATCATCGACGCCATCACCCTGGCCGAGGCCATCGGCCTGGGCGCCAGGATCAATATGATCATGCAGACCGCCTTCTTCCTGCTCTCCGGCATTCTCACCAAGGCCGAAGCCATCAAGGCAATCAAGGATGCAATCAAGAAGACCTACGGCAAGAAGGGCGACAAGGTCGTCAACATGAACTACGCCGCGGTTGACACGGCGGTGAACAACATCGTTGAGGTCAAGATCCCCAAAACCGCTGGCGGCCACGAAAAACCATCCGTTGTTCCCGCTGACGCCCCGGCCTTTGTCAAGGAAGTCACCGCCAAGATGATCGAGGGCAAGGGCGACCAGGTCAAGGTTTCCCAGATGCCTTGCGACGGCACCTGGCCCACCGGCACCACCCAGTACGAAAAACGCAACATCGCGGTGCATGTGCCCGAGTGGATTCCGGCCAACTGCATCCAGTGCGGCCGCTGCTCCCTGGTCTGCCCCCATGCCGCCATCCGGATGAAGATCGTCAAGGACTCCGACCTCAAGAAACAGCCCAAAAGCATGAAGAGTGTCGACGCTGTCGGCGCCCAATTCAAGGGCAGCAAAACCATCATTCAGGTCTTTACCGAAGACTGCTGCGGCTGCACCCTCTGTGTCGACGCCTGCCCGGCCAAGGAAAAGGCCCTGAAGATGATCGAAAACAACGAGACGGTCCGCACCCAGGAAATCCCCAATGTCAAATATTTCCTGAGCCTGCCCGAAGTCGCATACAAGGAGATCGATCCTTCCACGGTCAAGGGCAGCCAGCTGATGCGGCCCATGTTTGAGTTCTCCGGCGCTTGCGCGGGTTGCGGCGAAACGCCCTATATCAAGCTCGCCACCCAGATGTTCGGCGACCGGATGCTGATTGCCAACGCCACGGGCTGCTCCTCGATCTACGGCGGCAACCTGCCCACCACCCCTTACTGCAAGCGGGCCGATGGCCGCGGACCGGCCTGGGCCAACTCCCTGTTCGAGGACAACGCCGAATTCGGCCTTGGCATGCGCAACACCGCGAACAAATTCGCGGCCCAGGCGGCCGAACTGCTGGAAAAGGCGGTAGCGGAAAAACTCATCCCCAAGAAAATGGCTGACGAGATCACCACTGCCTCCCAGAAGACCCAGGACGAGATCGAAGCCCAGCGCGGCCGGGTGGCCAAACTGAAGGAAACCCTGGCCAAGAGCACATCGGTCATCGCCAAACGGCTCATGCCCGTGGCGGACTACTTGGTTAAAAAATCCGTCTGGATCTTCGGCGGTGACGGCTGGGCCTACGATATCGGTTACGGCGGCCTGGACCATGTGCTTGCCTCCGGCGAGAACGTCAACGTCCTGATCATGGACACCGAGGTGTACTCCAACACCGGCGGCCAGATGTCCAAGTCCACCCCGCGCGCAGCCACGGCCCAGTTTGCCGCAGGCGGCAAGAAGATGCCCAAAAAGGACATCGGCATGATCTTCTCCACCTACGGCAACGTCTATGTGGCCAAGATCGCCCTGGGCGCCAACCCGAGCCAGGTGGTCAAGGCCTTTGCCGAGGCAGAGGCGTACGACGGCCCCTCCTTGATCATTGCCTACGCACACTGCATCAACCACGGCATCAACATGGCCAAGGGCTTTGACCAGCAGAAAAAGGCGGTAAATTGCGGGCACTGGCCCCTGTATCGCTACAACCCGGAGCTTGAAGAGCAAGGCAAAAACCCCTTGACCATCGACAGCAAGGCGCCGTCCATTCCCTTTGCGGAATACGCCTTGAACGAGAACCGCTACCGCGCCCTGAAGATGATGAATCCGGCCCATGCGGATGAACTCATGGCCATGAGCCAGAAGGATGTGGAAAAATCCTGGAAGTTCCTGGAAGGCCGGGCCAAGGCTCTGGAGCCGGTAAAGAAATAAAACATGGCTTGACCAAGTCTTGTTTGGGAATCCTGCCTTGCCTTGCAAGGCAGGATTTTTTTATAACTAGTTAGCAGCACCACATCTGCGTTGTCATCGGCCTGCTCATGTGCAACGCAGACCTCTTCCTAGCATCTGCGGCAGCAGCGAAGCGGCGCTGCTAATTAGTTACATTCCGTAATTTTCGTTCCATTACGGAATCAAGCTGAAGAGTTAAGCTTTTTTACGCAGGAGGAACAATGACCTTAATAAACGAAAACTATCTCAAACTCAAAGCAGGCTATCTCTTTCCGGAGATCGGCCGCCGGGTAAAAAGCTTTACCGACGCCAACCCCGAGGCCAAGGTTATCCGCCTGGGCATCGGCGACGTCACCCAGCCCCTTGCCCCGGCAGTGATCAAGGCCTTCCATGAGGGGGTTGATGATCTGGCACGGGGGGAATCCTTTCACGGCTATGGACCGGAGCAGGGATACGATTGGCTGAGCAAGATCATCATTGAAAAATCATATAAGCCGCTGGGCGTGGATCTCATGCCCTCGGAGGTCTTCATCTCCGACGGCTCCAAATGCGACAGCGCCAACATCCTCGATATCCTTGCCCTGGCGAACAAGGTCGCCATCTGCGATCCTGTGTATCCGGTGTACAACGACACCAATGTCATGATCGGCCGGACCGGCGAGGCGGACAACAAGGGCTACTACGAAGGGCTGGTCTATCTGCCCTGCACCGAGGCAAATAACTTTACCCCGGCCATCCCCAAGGAAAAGGTCGATATCATCTATCTCTGCTACCCCAACAACCCCACCGGCATGGTGGCCACCAAGGCAGAGCTGAAGGCGTGGGTGGACTATGCCAATGCCCAGGGCTCGGTCATCTTTTTTGATGCCGCCTACGAGGCCTTCATCACCGAGCCTGGCATACCCCACTCGATCTACGAGATTGAAGGGGCGAAAACATGCGCCATCGAATTCCGCTCTTTCTCCAAAACCGCAGGCTTTACCGGGGTGCGTTGCGGCCTGACCGTGGTGCCAGAGCAGCTCATGGCCCTTACCGCGGGCGGCGAAAAAGTAGGCTTAAACAAACTCTGGAATCGTAGGCAATGCACCAAGTTCAACGGGGTTTCCTACCCGGTCCAACGGGCTGCGGCTGCGGTCTATTCGGAGGAGGGGTGGGCCCAGGTGCAGGAAACCATCGCCTTCTACCTGGATAACGCCCGCCTCATCCTGGAGGGGCTGAAAGCGGCAGGCATCACCTGCTACGGCGGGGTGAACGCCCCCTATATCTGGCTGAAGACACCGGGAGGCCTGGCCAGCTGGGACTTCTTCGACAAGCTGCTCAATGAGTGCCATGTGGTTGGCACGCCGGGCAGCGGCTTCGGGCCCAGCGGAGAAGGCTATTTCCGTCTCTCCGCCTTCGGCTCGCGGGAGAATGTGCAGGAAGCGGTGCGCCGCATCCAGGCAAAATGGGGCAACCGGTAGCCAACAGCACAAACAATCAAAGCAACAAAAAAGGGGAATCGAACGCATCGATTCCCCTTTTTTGTTCCGTTTCCTATCCTGAAACCCTACGAGAAAGTCACCTTGCAAAAACGGCGCTTGCCGACCTTAAGGATGATCTCCCCTTGGGTTGCCACCAGGTGTTCGATGTCGCTCACCTTGTCGCCATTGAGGGAAACCGCATTCTGCTGGATCATCCGCCGCGCCTCTCCGGTACCGCTGACCAACCGGGCCTCCACCAGAAGCTTGGGTAGCCAGATCCCTTCCGTTGTGGCAGGGAGAACAACCTCGGCCATATCCTCGGGGTTGTCATGCTGGCTGAAGATCTTCTCAAAATTCTCTTCCGCCCGCTGGGCTGTCACCGCGTCATAAAACCGGCTTGTGAGTTCGCGAGCCAACTGCTGCTTGACCGCCTTGGGATGCACCCTGCCAGCCTCCATCTCCGCCTTGAGCGCGCCTACCTGCTCTTCGGCAAGATCACTGAGCAACTCGAAATACCGGAACATGAGGCTGTCGGAAACCGACATGGTTTTCCCGTAGATATCCTCGGCCTTTTCGGTGATGCCGATATAGTTGCCCAAGGACTTGCTCATCTTGTTGACCCCATCGAGTCCTTCGAGCAAGGGCATGGTGATGACCACCTGGGGAGCCTGCCCCCAGACGCGTTGCAGATCACGGCCCATGAGCAGGTTGAACAACTGGTCTGTGCCGCCGATTTCAACATCCGCCTTGAGAGCGACAGAGTCGTACCCCTGGATGAGAGGGTAGAGGAACTCATGGATGCTGATGGGCCGCTCGTTTTCAAAACGGACCTTGAAATCCTCGCGCTCGAGCATGCGCGCCACGGTAAGCTGCGAGGCGAGCATGATGAAATCCTTGGAGGTGAGCTTGTTCAGCCAGGTGCTGTTAAAAACGACCTTCGTTTGCCCAGGGTCGAGAATTTTAAAGATCTGCTCTTTGTAGCTCTCGGCGTTTTTCTCAACCTGTTCAACGGTCAACGGTTTCCTGGTCTCTGACTTGCCGGTGGGATCCCCGATCATGCCGGTGAAATCCCCGATCAGGAAATTGATCTCATGTCCCAGATCCTGAAAATGCTTCAATTTCTGGATAAGCACGGTGTGGCCCAGATGGAGATCCGGTGCGGTCGGGTCAAAACCAGCCTTGATCTTGAGAGGCGTTCCGGTCGCTTCCGACTTTTCCAGCTTCTTGACAAGATCTTCCCTGGAAATGACGTTAACCGCGCCGCGCTCTATCAGCTCAACCTGTTTTGCAATTGCTATCTTCATGTGGTGATCAATGGTTGATGGTCCAGCAAAAAAAATGCTGATGGAGTCGCAAGCAACCGTGTTCCATCAGCATTTCAAATCGTTACTATTTGGCGTATTCCACTGCCCGGGTTTCCCGGATTACGGTGACACGGATCTGTCCGGGATAGGTCAACTCCTGTTCGATCTTCTTGACAATGTCCTTACTGACGATCATTGCCTCCGCATCACTGACCACCCCGCTGTTGACGATGATCCGAACCTCGCGGCCGGCCTGGATGGCATAGGATTTTTCCACTCCCTTGAAAGAGTTGGCAATCTTCTCAAGATCCTCAAGCCGCTTGACATACGACTCCAGCATTTCCTTCCGCGCCCCGGGCCGAGCACCGGACAGCGCATCGGCGGATTGCACGAGAACATCAAGCACTCCATCCGGCGGAACATCTTCATGATGCGCGGCAATGGCATGCACGATTACCGGAGACTCACCATATTTCTTGGCCAGATCAGCACCGATGCTGGCATGTGATCCTTCAATCTCATGATCCACAGCCTTGCCGATATCGTGCAACAAGCCGGCCCGCTTTGCCCGCTTCACATCGATGCCGAGCTCGGCCGCCATAACCCCGCACAAAAAGGCAACCTCCAGGGAGTGCTGCAAGACGTTCTGGCCATAGCTGGTCCGGTACTTGAGACGGCCCAACAACTTGATCAACTCGGGGTTGACGCCATGGGCGCCCACATCGAAGGTCGCCTGCTCCCCGGCTTCCCGCATGGTCACCTCAAGCTCCTCGCTCACCTTTTCCACAATCTCTTCGATTCTGGCGGGATGAATACGGCCATCGGTGATCAACCGCTCCAAAGACTGCCTGGCAACCTCACGACGAACGGGGTTGAAGCCGGAGAGGATGACCGCTTCGGGAGTGTCATCGATAATGATATCGATCCCGGTTGCGGCCTCAATGGCTCGGATGTTCCGGCCTTCACGGCCGATGATCCGCCCTTTCATCTCCTCATTGGGCAGGGGCACGACGGAAACGGTTTTTTCAGCGACATAATCACCGGCATATCGGGAAATGGCCAAGGCAATGATGTCCTTTGCCTTTTTATCGGCCTGCATCTTCATTTCGTTCTCGATCTTGACCACCATTTTGGCGGCTTCCATCCGTGCTTCACTTTCAATGCTGTCGGTCAGCTGTTTCTTCGCTTCCTCGCGGGATATCCCGGAGATTTTCTCAAGCTGTACCCGTTGCTCTTCGATGACAAGATCAATCTCTTTTTGGCGACGGCCCAGAACTTCTTCCTCGCGGGCAAAAGCCTGTTCTTTTTTCAGGAAATCCATCTCCCGTTTGTCCAGAAAATCCATTTTCCTTTCAATCTGTTCAAGCTTCTGGATAAATTTCTTTTCCTCTTCAAGAACATCCTTCTTGAGCGCCTTGATTTCCCTTTCCGCTTCCTGCTTCAGGGCAAAAGCTTCATCCTTGCTTTGCAGAACAGCTTCTTTTTTAATCTGCTCCGCTTCCGCCAAGGCGTTTTCAATAAGTTTGCGGCCCTGCGCCTCAAGGTTCTCCGTGCGGTCTTCAAGAAATTTCTTGCGCACCAGAAAGCCAAGGCCAACGCCACTGCAGATGCCAAGTACAATTGCTAATATTATCTGTACAGTCACAAAGACAACCTCATGTCGAATTTATCTAAAAAAAGCACGCACAAACCCCTCGGGGGGGCATATCGCGCTCATGCCTTAAAAGAAGTAAGGAGGGAGGAAGCAGATTGCCAGCCCATGCCATCAAGCGTGCAATACAAACAACCATCCCTTATTTATGGCCGGGGGCGGAATCAGGAGGGACAAAAAACGGAAAGGAAAGAGGTGCTTCAGGTGTAACGCTCTTGTCTTGGCAACAAATCCTCAGACGACTGTTTTTTCAATTTCAATATAGTATCTCTCCATAGCACCGGAGAGTTTTTCTGTCGTATGATGCAAACAAGTAACCTGACCTACAACCTCTATGCCAATTCCCGCGGAGGGGAAATCGACAAAAACTACCGTTCTTGCATCCTCTTGATGGGCAGAATTTTATTTCCAGTTATTCTGCCTGCCCGTGGGCCTCACTACACTAATTTATAGGAATGCCCCCTCCATATCTCGCAAGAGGACAATATAACAATCAGCCAAATCCCCCGCCATTGAAGTGTCCGGAAGTGACATCGAACCTAACTGCGTTAGGTGGGCGGTACCTGTATCCCCTTAAAGGAATTCCACCTAAATGGATTCCTTTCCAGAAACAGCAAAGTCGCCCTCAATCTCAATGTTGGCTCGAGACACTCTCCCTGATCACTAGCAAGGCAGGGGAAACCTCTGTATCACTTAAAAATTCTTTTCTATTTTCTCGCTGAGCAGACTGATTTTTTCCTCAACCCGCTGCTTATATTCTTCGTATTCCCTTTTCATCTTCACATATTTACCTGCGATGTTCAAGCTTGTTAAGATTCCGAGCTTGTTTGCAGGCAAAACATGCTGAGAGGCTTGCCCGGCATGTTCCAGTTGCGTTTTCACCAAGGACAAAATTTCCTGTACATCTTTTTCCGGGGCATCTGTATAGAGCGGATACTCCTGGCCAAGCACTTTAAAGGTGACCAATCGTTCCACAATGCACCACCAATGAAAGGGTTAACAGAATAACTCCCTGAAAGCAATATATTTTCACAATCAGTTGCCTATCAGAACCCCTTGCACAGGCTCGGAAGGTTCCTTGCCGATAACGTTTGCCGAAGAGAGTGTCTCGGGTTCAAAGGCCGCTGATTTTTCCCATTTTTCAATGGATCCCAGCAGACCTGAAACCCGTTGATGAATGCTCTTTTTCTCTTCCTTCAAACGCTTGACCTGTTCCTCAAGATCCTTCTTGTCCAGCTCAAGACGAGCAACATCGGCTTGCAGTTTTGCCTTGTCTCCCTGAGCTGAATCGAGGCTGCTCAACATCTTCTCGACATTACTCTCAAGCTTTTTCAAATCTTCCTCGTATTCCATACAGAACTCCTCTTCTCCCAAACATGGATGGGATGGATAGATTTACACTCAGAAAAGCCCACGCTCCAGAAGCACGATCGCGGACAAAACGCCTGAAACATCTTTCTCCGGCTGCTGCCGGAAGAAGTAGAAATTTACTCCCTCGGAAAAAAGAAAGTCAAGCCATTTATCTCGAAAAGAAAGAGCAGACCCGGACACAATAGCATCCCGCCGCTTACTGCGCTTTTATCTCCGTGGTGTGAGGAGGAACAGTGCTCCAGGAAGGGATATGGGTCTGCTGCAAATGGGTGAAGGAGCCGATTCGAACGCCGTCCCCTATCGTGCAGTCATGTATCTTCACAAAAGAGTCGACACGCACCCCCGAACCGATGGAACAGACCCCGGTAAGGGAGGTGTGGGGATATATCACGGAATCATTTCCGATTGTCACGGTTTTCTCTATGGTTACGGATTCTGGCTGGATAATCGTTACGCCGGAATCCATAAGCAGAGACAGATAGCGCCGCTGCAAGCAGGAATGGGCCTGCGCCAATTCACGCCTTGAGTTCACCCCCAAAATCTCCTCACTGTCCGCACAAGAAAATTTATGCACTTGAATTCCATCACCGACGGCAATTGCCACAATATCAGTGAGATAGACCTCTCCCTGCATATTGTCTGTACCAACCCTATGGAGGGCCTCAAACAGAAAACGCCCGTCGACGCAGTAAATACCAGCATTAATTTCCTTGATCTCTTTTTGGGCAAAGGTCGCATCCTTTTCTTCAACAATGCTCGCAATGTTTCCGTGCTCGTCGGAGATAATCCTGCCATAGTGAGTCGGCTCTGCCACGGTGGTCGTCATTATCGTCAGCAGGGACGCACTGTCGAGATGAGCTCGCAGGAGCTGCTGGAGGGTTTCCGTTCTGACCAGGGGGGTATCGCCGCACAGAATGAGAACTGGGCCGTCATGAGAGCGCAACTCACCTTCACAGGCCAAAACAGCGTGACCGGTCCCGAGTTGTTGCGACTGGTGAACAAACGAGACTGGATATCCGCGCAGCGATTCTTCCACCAGCTGGCGCTGATGACCGGTAACAACGAAACTTCTTCCAAGCACGAGGGGCTGAAGCGCATCCAAGACATGGTGAATCATCGGAGAAAAAAAGACTTCGTGCAGCACCTTCGGGGTGTCCGATTTCATCCGGGTGCCCTTTCCTGCCGCCAACACAAGACCAACAACAGAAGAATACTGCATATAGCCTCCTCCCCGCAAAAAAGCAGCATGGTGAACAGAGCAAAACCATACCCAAACTCAGGGCAAAAAAAAACCCTTCCTTTTAAGGGGAAGGGTTTTACTACAAAAGTGAATCGGCGGCGACCTACTCTCCCACCAAGCTTCCCTGGCAGTACCATCGGCGCTGAGAGGCTTAACTTCCGTGTGCGGAATGGGAACGGGTGTTACACTCTCGCTATGACCACCGA
>Ga0172380_10002670_pt1 | contig 26730 bp, 25 predicted proteins | sample Leawe162metaG_FD_119747 | JGI IMG/M metagenome (GOLD analysis project Ga0172380, IMG submission 119747) | Leachate microbial communities from a municipal landfill in Southern Ontario, Canada - Leachate well 162 metaG | ecosystem: Engineered > Solid waste > Landfill > Unclassified | place...
ACGAAGTATCGGCGTGTGGCCTAGCGGACGTACTGAAAGCGCGCGGCGAACTGGAGGCGGCAGAAGCGCAGTACCGGCAGAACGTAGTACGCTGGCCGAACAACGAAGTATCGGCGAACGGACTGGCGGACGTACTGAAAGCGTGCGGCGAACTGGTGGCGGCAGAAGCGCAGTACCGGCAGAACGTAGTACGCTGGCCGAACAACGAAGTATCGGCGTGTGGCCTAGCGGACGTACTGAAAGCGCGCGGCGAACTGGAGGCGGCAGAAGCGCAGTACCGGCAGAACGTAGTACGCTGGCCGAACAACGAAGTCTCGGCGTGCGGACTGGCGGACGTACTGAAAGCGCGCGGCGAACTGGAGGCGGCAGAAGTGCAGTACCGGCAGAACGTAGAACGCTGGTCGAACAACGAAGTCTCGGCGTGCGGACTGGCGGACGTACTGAAAGCGCGCGGCGAACTGGAGGCGGCAGAAGCGCAATACCGGCAGAACGTGGAACGCTGGCCGAACAACGAAGTCTCGGCGTGCGGACTGGCGGATGTGCTGAAAGCGCGCGGCGAACTGGAGGCGGCAGAAGCGCAGTACCGGCAGAACGTGGAACGCTGGCCGAACAACGAAGTCTCGGCGTGCGGTCTGGCGGACGTACTGAAAGCGCGCGGCGAACTGGAGGCGGCAGAAGCGCAGTACCGGCAGAACGTAGTACGCTGGCCGAACAACGAAGTATCGGCGAACGGCTTGGCGGACATACTGAAAGCGCGCGGCGAACTGGTGGCAGCGGAAGCGCAGTACCGGCAGAACGTGGCACGCTGGCCGCGTAACCGCGTCGCAATCAACGGATTGGCTAATGTGCTGCGCAAGCAGAAGCGCCAGGCAGAAGCGCTCGCTCTTTTGCCTGAGTCCGGCGGGAATTGTTACGACCTGCATTTACGCGCAATGATATTGCTCGACCTGGGGCGTCTCACGGATGCGCGCACGGCGCTGGAACTGGGCTTGAGCGCCGCAATCGGTACTCACCAAATCGCCGTATTCCAAAGAGGCTTGGCCTTGCTGGCGCTACGCAGCGAGGATTTCCAACGCGCTGGCGAAATCCTCGCCGCGTTGCCTAACAACGTGATCCCGCTGGACCTGATCCGCCTGCATCTCGAAGCCGCGCAAAACCGCAATGATGCCGCGAGCAAGCAAGCGGATGCGCTGTTCGCCCGACTGACCCGGATGAATTCCGGCGAAGCCCTGGTATTCAACCTGCTACGCAAGGACTACGCTCTCAGCGCTACCGGCGTCGGACGCCAGCCGCTGCAAGCCGAACTGGACGAGTTGTTCGACGCCGAAATAGACATGCAACTGGCCGCCTAACCCACCATGCCCCACTCAGCACTCAGCACTCAGCACTCAGCACTTTCTTTATCCGTGCAATACGTCGTCAAGCCCGACACCGCCCCCACCCGCCCCAAATTCCGCCGCTGGGTGCGGGCCGCATTGACGCGCGATGCCGAAATCACGCTGCGTCTGGTGGATGAGGAGGAGGGACAAACACTCAACCGCGATTATCGCGGCAAGGATTATGCAACCAATGTGCTGACTTTCGTCTACGACGACCTGTCCCATCTCGCCGGCGACATCGTGATCTGCCCGGCGGTGGTGGAGCGCGAGGCGCTGCAACAGGGCAAGGCGGTTGAGGCGCATTATGCCCACCTGGTGGTGCATGGCGTGCTGCATTTGCACGGTTACGACCACGAGAGCGATGCGCAGGCCGAGGAAATGGAACAACGGGAAACACAAATTGTCACAAAACTGGGGTATCCTGACCCGTATCTTTTGGGTGATGGGTAAAAGGGTGATGGGGGATGGGCAATGGGTGATGGGGGATGGGTTAATTTTTCCCGATAGTCACCAACCTTTTAATGTGTGGAGAGTAGCAGGTATAATCTAACCAAATTAACCCATCCCCCATTACCCTTTACCCATTACCCATTACCCATTACCCATCACCCATCACCCATCACCAAACCCCATGAACGAACCTCCCCCCAAACCGAGTTGGCTGGAACGCCTGAGCACCCTGCTGCTGCGCGAACCGGAAGATCGCGACCAATTGGTTGCACTGTTGCATTCGGCGTTCGAGCGCAACCTGATGGACGCCGATGCGCTGTCGATGATTGAAGGCGTGCTGCAAGTATCGGAAATGCGGGTGCGCGACATCATGATTCCGCGCGCCCAGATGGATGTGATAGACATCGCCGAAGCGCCGCAGGCCTTCATCCCGTTCGTGATCGAAACCGCGCACTCGCGCTTTCCCGTGGTGGATAAGGAAAAGGACGACATCGTCGGCATCCTGCTGGCGAAGGATTAGCTGCGCTACTATGCGGGCGAGGAATTTAACGTGCGCGATATGCTGCGCCCGGCGGTGTTCATCCCGGAGGCGAAGCGCCTGAATGTGCTGCTCAAGGAATTCCGCGCGAGCCGCAATCATATTGCCATCGTGGTGGACGAATACGGCGGGGTGGCCGGCATGGTCACCATAGAGGACGTGCTGGAGCAGATCGTCGGCGAGATCGAGGACGAATTCGATTACGACGAGGCCGAGGACAATATCTTCGCCGATGCCCAGGGGCGCTACCGCGTTAAGGCGCATACCGAGATCGCGGATTTTAACGAAGCGCTGGGCGTGGGCTTCACCGACGAGGATTACGACACCGTGGGCGGCCTGGTGATTCAGAAATTCGGACGCTTGCCGAAACGCGGAGAACGCATCGCCTTCGACCATCTGACCTTCACCGTGCTGCGCGCCGACAGCCGCCGCCTGCATAGCCTGCTGGTGGAACGGCAGGACGGCAGCTTGTAGGTCGGGCTTCAGCCCGACAATGTCGGGTTAAAACCCGACCTACGCGTCTTCCTGCCATGGCGCGACTTTTACCAGCAGGAACATGCCCGGCAAGGCGAGCACGGTGCAGAGCAGGAAGAAGCCGAACCAGCCTATGCTCTCGACCAGGTAGCCGGTGGCCGCGTTGGCGAAGGTGCGCGGCACAGCCGCCAGGCTGGTGAATAGCGCGAATTGGGTGGCGGTGTAGAGCGGGTGGGTGGCGCGCGCGATGAATGCAACAAATGCCGTGGTCCCCAGCCCGACGCCGAGCGCTTCGAAGCCGATTACGGCGGCGAGCAGCCACTTGTCGTGGCCGACCAGCGACAGCCACGCAAAGCCCAGGATAGACACCACCTGCACCACGCCAAACAGCCACAGCGCGCGGTTGATGCCCAGCTTTATCATCCATATTCCGCCCAGCAGTCCGCCGATCACGCTGGGCCACAAACCGGCGTGCTTGGCGATTAAGCCGATGTCGGATTTGCTGAAGCCCATGTCCAGATAAAACGGCGTGGCCAGGGCGGTCGCCATGCTGTCGCCGAGCTTGTACAGGAATATGAAGGCCAGGATCAGCAGCGCGGAACGCCAGCCCTGGCGGGTGACGAATTCGTGAAACGGTTCGATTACCGCCTGGCGCAGGGTTTTCGGCGCAGCCTTGAGCAATTCGGGCTCGGTGATGCGTAGCGTCATCGCGATGCCGGGCAGCATGAATAGCGCGGTGATCAGGAACACGCTGCTCCACGGCAGATGGTCCGCCAGGATCAGCGACAGCGAGCCGGGAATCAGGCCGGCGATGCGGTAGGCGTTGACGTGTATCGCGTTGCCCAGCCCCAGTTCCACATCGAATAAAATTTCGCGGCGAAATGCATCAAGCACGATATCCTGGGTAGCGGAAAAAAACGCCACCACCGCCGCCAGATAGGCTATCGCCCATAAGTCCAGCTTGGGTTGCAGCCAACCGAAGCAGGGCAGCGATAGCAGCAGCGCCATCTGAGACAGCAGCATCCAGCCGCGCCGCCGTCCCAGCAGCGGCCACACGTAGCGGTCGAGCAACGGCGCCCACAGGAATTTCCAGGTGTAGGGCAACTGGATCAGTGCGAACAGGCCGATGGCTTTGAGGTCGATCTGCTCCGAGCGCAGCCATGCCGGCAACAGGCTGATCAGGATATACAGCGGCAAGCCGGAGCTGAAACCGGTGAATACGCAAATCAACATGCGCCGGTTGAAAAAAGCTTGCCGCAGGGTGGAAGACGACGGGATAGGTTGCATGAAAGGGCTATTTCAACGCGCCAAGCCCCAGCAACCGGAAGTCAGGACTCGGCACTCAAGATTCTGAACTCAGGACTCAGCACTCATTTGTCACTTGTGATCGGGACTTTTCGGTGCGACGAATTTCCAGTTCAGGGCGCCGCCTTTTCCGGAAAAAATCTTTTCGCCTAATGCCGACGCTCCCAGCATTTTGGTATTCAACTGCTTCGGGGGAACGCCATGGAAAGAATCGCCTTCCGGCCCGAAGCTCATGGCGCGCACGACGGTTTCCCCGGTGATTTTGCCGAGGGTGCAGTAAGTGCCGTTCTCGGCGGTTTTTTTGATCTCCGCCAGTTCGTTCAACTGTTCGGTAAGCGTGTTTATCCTGGCTTCCAAAGCGGTGACTTCCGTCCTTAGCTTGCTGGCCATTTTCAGCATGGGCGTAACCATGACGGTGAGATTCAGAAAAGCCGAATTTTGCGCTTTCGATAGCGTGATTTCGTTTTTTTTCAGTTTCGATGCGATCAGCAGATATTTTCTGACTTCGGGGTCGCTGGTGGCTTTTTCCATTTCCGCGTTTTTCTTTTTCAAGGTGGGTTCGATTTCACTGATTTTTGTCGTCAAGCTGTTGATTTGACGATCGAACATGCTCAGGTCGGGAACCAGCGGGAAGATCAGCGTCTCGATTTGCTTGTTCGCGCCCACGCTGTCTATCTTGATGCCTTTGGCGGCGATCACGCAGCCCAGCGCCTCCTGGATTATGAGTTCGTCGGCCAGGATGGTGCAGTTGGAGGCCATGCCGATAGCAACTCTGGTTCCGATGACGACGCAATTTTCAGCGCGCCTGAGTTTGACATCCCCCTTCTTGGTTTGCACTGTGGCATTGGATGCGAGGCCTTTGACGGTGACTTCGCCCGCCTCGTTGATCGCTTCTCCGCCGACCAGATTGCTTTTAAGCAGGATTGTTCCGCCTCGGGACAAAATAGTTCCGTAAACATTGGCATGGATGGTGATGCTGTTTCCTTCCACGGTCCTTTTTTCCTGGACTTCGCCATGTTCTTCGAATTGTTCGCCCGTCAGCACCAGGTTTCCGGTTGTGCGGGCGCTTACTCCGTCGCGGCTGACGATTTTTTCCACGATGGAGATTTGATTGGTCTTGTCGTCGAAACTTAAGAATCCATCCTGTTGCGAGACGATGAATTCGTCACCGTCGATAATTTCGACGGCTGTGCCGGGACCCGCCAGATTGGCCAGATTCAAATCTTTGGGAATCGGCGGCTTGATCGGATGCCCGGATATGTCATAACCGGTTTTCCCCAACACCAGGGGGATTTTTTTGATTAGTTGAGCGCCCTTGTTAATCTGGGGAAAGCGGTTTTTGAACTGGCTCAAATCGATCCGACCATCCGCCAGCCTTGCCGGGGCGTCGTCGCGGCGGATTTCTTCCGCCAGTTCCTGGATGTCGGCGGCCTTGCCAAGAACGACGTCAAGCCGACGGGCAGCGGCGACAAATCCGGATTTGCCGCCATCAATAGCGGCTTTCACCGCATTTTGATCAATGCCGTAACGAACGCCCTTCATCCACATGTCGGCGACGAATTCGTCAAAATTCAGCTTGTCGGGCACCAGAGAAGTGCTTTTAACGACATTAATCAGCCCATAGGCGCCGTCCGCGCCCTCGCCGTAAACCGGTTCCTCGGTCTCGACTTCTCTATAAGGCGTTTCGAAAAAATAATTGGCCAAGCCATTGGCTAATTTTACGGACTTGTACAAAGTGCGACGTTCCGGGCGGAAAACGACGATGTCGCTTGCGAAACGAACCAGAACTGCCGTTTCCGTCGGCTTTTTCAGTTTTTGCGCCTCCGCCGGATCGAAACCGTAAAGCAGCCTGGAAAACGCATCGTAATCAAGCCCTGAAAAATACGCATTGGCGGAAAAAATACGTTCGGCCACGGCATGGAAGCTCGCGGAAGAGTCCAGTTTCAACAAATCGACAAAAACCCCCTCCGCGTTCTTGATAAAGAACGGCGGGAGCGCAACCTGACTCTCCTTAGGTCGCTTCGTCTCGCCTGTAGCCGCTTGCTGAGGGGATGGTTGGGTGGCTGCTGGTTCTGTAGACAAGGTGTTCTACTCCGGAATTATTGTTATGCTTTGCCTTTCGTCAAAGCAAAGGCGGGTCATGGTTTATTTTTGTCGTTTTCCGCTGGTTAGCGTTATTTTCATGAGGCGCATAGCGTAGCGTCTCCATCGAACAACTGCAAGGTACAACGCAAAAATTTTGAGCCGTGAAATTTAAGTAATTGTTTACCCGATGGGCGGGATTTTCCGCTCATGGCTCGACAAAGCTTTACCGCGAACGGAAAATCCCGCCCATCGGGCTTGTTTGCGGAACTGTAACAAAAAAGCAATAACAATACACTATCGGCATGAGAATTAATGGCGATATTAGCCTAAACCAGCAGCGTAATCCTGGTTTCAGCCGTCGCCTTGTCGATATCGACTTGCACTTCGCAGTATTCGTTTTGCAAGGCGGCGGGCGTCGGGTCGTCTGCGCAACTGCAACCGGCGATCATCCCGGTGTAAAAAAGTCCCACTCTGGCGCGGATCGCCCCGGCTTGCTCGGAAACCCCCAGCACCATGGCTTCCAGCCGATTGTCCAGCGCAATGCTGCTGACCGTCAAGCCCTGCTGCAACGGCAGTTGCCCTCCTCCCAGTTGTTCGATCTCCTGTTTGAGAATGCTGCTGAAATCGGCGCTTCCCCAGGCAGCCAGCGATTTGGTCAGGTAAGCCATGGCAATTCTAGCGCGCCCGCTCGTTGCCCCACAGTATTTTGTGCAACTGAACTTGCAGCCGCACCGGCAGGCGGTCGCGCAATATCCAGTCGGCCAATTGCGCCGGTTCCAGATTGCCGTGGGCGGCGGAAAACGATACCGGGCATTTTTCGGCCAGTTTTTTCTCAAACAGGATGGCGCGCGCCCAGAGGTAATCGGTTTCGTCGCACAGTACGATTTTGATTTCGTCGTGCGCGGTCAGCACTTCCAGATTTTGCCGGTAGTTATTTTCCGCTTCGCCCGATCCCGGCGTTTTGATGTCGAGTATCCGGGATACGCGCGCATCGACCCCGCCAATGTCCAGCGCGCCGCCGGTTTCCAGCGACACCGAATAACCCGCGTCGCACAGCAATTTTAGCAGCAATAGGCAGTTTTGTTGCGCCAGGGGTTCGCCGCCGGTGACGGTGACGTAATGTGCGCGCTGCGCGGCGACCTGTTCCATGATTCCGGTCAACGGCAGCGTGGTTCCGCCCTGGTAGGCATAGGTGGTGTCGCAGTAGGTGCAGCGTAACGGGCATCCGGTGAGACGGATAAAAACGGTGGGCAAGCCGACGCGTGTCGACTCGCCCTGTAGGGAATGGAAAATCTCGCTGACGCGCAACGCCGGCGCGGTCGCCGGCGAGGTCATTTCAGGTTGGAAAGACGCTTTTTCGCCAATTCGGCGGCATTGCTGATCGGATATTTCGCCACCAGGTTTTCCAGCGCCTTACGGGCGGCAGCGCTATCGCCCAGGCCTAGCTGGCAACTTGCCAGGTTGAGCATGGCGTCAGGCACTTTCGGGCTGGACGGAAACTGGTCGATCAGCTTTTGCTGGCTGGTGATGGCATTTTTGTAATCGCGCAGGTTGAAATACGAATTGCCGATCCAGTACAGCGCGCTTGGCGTTAGCGAACTGTTGGGGTAGTTGCCGACGAAAGCCTGGAAGCCGGAGATCGCCCCCTGGTAATTGCCGACCTTGAACTGGTTGAGCGCTGTTTCGTAAGCCTTGCTCTCGTCGCTGGAGACCGCAGTCGATGGCGTGGCGCGGCTTGGTTGAGCGGGCTGCTGCGGCTGCACAGGCTGGGCAGGTTGCTGGGGAGGCTGCGCCACGACAACCGGAACTACCGGAACAACCGGCGCTTCGTTTGCCGCCGCTTTTTCGGCGGCTTTGGCCTGCGCTTCTTCTTTTGCCTGTGCATCAGTCCGGGCTTGAGCCTCCGCCTTGGCTTGAGCCTCGTACTTGGCTTGGGCGTCCGCCTTGGCCTGAGCCTCGTACTTGGCTTGAGCGTCCGCCTTGGCCTGCGCTTCCGCCTTGGCCTGTGCGTCTGCCTTGGCCTGTGCTTGCGCCTCCTCCCTGGCCTGCTGCGCTTCGGCTCTGGCCTGTTGTATTTCGGCCTTGGCCTGTTGCGCATCGGCTCTGGCCTGCTGTATTTCGGTCTTGGCCTGCTGCGCATCGGCCTTGGCTTGCTGCGCATCGGCTTTGGCCTGCTGTGCGTCGGCCTTGGCTTGTTGCGCCTCGGTCTTGGCTTGTTGCGCCTCGGTCTTGGCCTGCGCTTCGCCGGCTTTGGCTTGCGCTTCGCTGCGTTCGAGCTTGCGCAGGCGTCCGTCGACATCGGCGTAAAGATCGCGCTGGCGCTTTTGCGTGGTGTCTATGTCGTGCGCATAGACTTCGTTCTGACCTTGCAGCTTGGTCAGTTCGGCCTTGAGCGCGTCGATTTGCGACACCAGGTCCAGCAGTCCCTTGGTTTGCGTCTGCGCCTGGTTTTCAGCCGCAGCCACACGCGCTTCCAGCGCGGCTATGTGTTTCTCCAGCGCGACCATGCGCGGTTCGAACGCGCCCACCCGCGGTTCGAACGCGCCCACTCGCGATTCCGTGCTGCCCAGTCGCGCGTCCAGCGCTTGAACTTGCTGCTGCATGTTGGCGATTTTTTTGTGTGCCTCGTCGTCGGCAAACAAGCCTGCGATACACCACTGGCTGGTTCCCAACAACAGCACGGCAAGCGCTAGTTTGCGCATGGTTATTCGCCTTGATACATGATGTCGCTACGGCGGTTTTCCGACCAGCACGACTCTTCATGACAGGCGGCGCGCGGCTTTTCTTCGCCGAAGCTGACCGTTTCGATTTGCTTGTCGGCCACGCCCAGTACGTTCATCATCTTGCGCACGCTCTCGGCGCGGCGATGTCCCAGCGCGACGTTGTATTCGCGGCTGCCGCGCTCGTCGCAGTTGCCTTGCACGATGACGTTGGCGTCCGCATTGCCGGTCAGGTATTTGGCATGTGCTTCGACCATGGGCTTGAATTCATCCTTCACGTCATACTTGTCCAGATCGTAATATACGCTACGCTTGGAAAGGATGTTGTTGGGGTCTTTCAGTCTGGGGTCGAGGTGCTTGCCGCCCTTCGTTTTTCCGTCGGCTTGACTTGCGTCCACCAGATTTCCGTCGCCCGGCAGACTGCTGCCATATTGGCCGCCGCCAAGCTGGTTGGCGCCGCCATGTTGGCCGCTGCCCGGTTTGCCGCCGACGCCCATCTTGCCGTTGGCGCCTATCGTTTTGCCGTTGGCGCCCATCTTGCCGTCGCCTTGCCGGGGATCGCCCAGCGCGCCGTTCGCAACCGATGGGTTGTTCGCGGCTTGAGCCTGCGCAGCCAGTTCAGCGTTGGCGGCTTTGTCTGCTGCCGCTTTTTCAGCCGCAGCTTGCGCTGCCGCATCGGCGGAACGCGATTCCACCGGAGCCATGGACTGGTCTTTTACTTCATCGCTGGCACAAGCCGCCAACATGCTGACCAACAGTGCGCTGATTACTAATTTATTCACGTTACTCCTCCTGATTATGTTTAAGGTGATTCCCGGGAATAGCCGTAGACCGGCTGCCGGTCTTTTTGTTCCCGGAAATCTTACTGGTTTTTAAATAAAGGACCCCACGCCGGCTCGCGCACATCGCCGGCTTTCGTGGTCAAGCGCTGCTTCACCCGGCCATCGCTGGAGACTGCCGCCAATACGCCATGACCGCCGATTTCCGTGGCGTACAAAATCATTTTTCCGTTGGGCGCGAAGCTGGGCGATTCATCCTTGCGCGTGTCGGTCAGCACCTGCACTTGCGAAGTCGCCAAATCCTGCACCGCGACATTGAAGAAGCCGTTTGACCGCTGGATAAAGACGAAGCTCTTGCCGTCCGGCGAATAGCGCGGCGTTACGTTGTAGTTGCCGTCGAAAGTCAGGCGCGTGGCGCTGCCGCCGTCCACGGAGACGCGGTATATCTGGGGCGATCCGCCGCGATCCGAGGTGAAAATGACGTTCCTGCCGTCGGGCGAAAAACTCGGCTCGGTGTCTATGGTGGCGCTGTAGGTCAGGCGCTTCACGTAGATGCCGTCGATGGTGACGATGTGTATCTGGGTGTTGCCGTCCCTGGTCAGCACCACCGCCAGCCTGTTGCCGTCGGGAGACCACGCCGGCGCGCTGTTGTTGCCCTTGAATTCGGACACGGCGCGGCGTTGCCCGGTTATTAGCGACTGTACGTAGACTATCGGTTTTTGCCGCTCGAACGAGACGTAAGCGAGGCGCGTTCCGTCCGGCGACCAGGTCGGGGAAATCAGCGGCTCGTTGGAAGCCAGCACGGTTTGCGCGCCGTAGCCGTCCGCATCGGAGACTTGCAGCTCGTAACGTGTGCCGCTTTTCACGATGTAGGCGATCTTGGTGCTGAATACGCCCGCATCGCCGGTCAGTTTCTCATAGATCACATCGGCGATCTTGTGCGCGGTATGGCGCAACAATTCGGGCGCAACGGTATAGCTGGCGCCTGCGAGTTGCACTTGCCTGGCCACGTCGAGCAGGCGGAAACGCACCTCCACTCTGCCGTCCTGGCGGGGCGTGACGCTGCCGATCACCATTGCCTCGGCGCCGGTGGCGCGCCAATCCGGATAGTTCACGTCGCCAAGTTCGTAAGGCAGCGGCCTGATGCTGGTGGGGTCTATCAGTTTGAATAGCCCGCTACGCTGGAGATCGGTCGTAATGACGCCGGTTATGCTTTGCGATAAGGCGTATTCGGTGGCGAAAGGGACGATGGCCACCGGGGTTTGGTGCGCGCCGCTGCCGATAACCTCTATCGTCAGCGCGGCGTGGAGCACGCTCGGCATCGCCAGGAAAAATGGCAGCAGGTAACGCAGTAACTTGGTCATTTCTCGCAACAACCCGATTCCATTAAGAAAAGAAGTTGACATTGTAGCATATCTCCTGCCTAGTTGATTGGCTCATTGGGACGGAATTTAAGACTGAGTTCGCGAAACTCGTCGAACATGGCCGGGTCGGGCGGCAACGGCAACGGTTGCGCGTTCAGTAGCGCGTTCTCTATGGCTTTGTCGCATTGTAGATTGCCGCTCGTTCTTTTCAGCACCGGATCGGTCAGCAACATGCCGGTAGGCATCAAGCGCACGTCGAATTCCGCTTCCGGGTCCTTGAGCGCTTGGCACGGCTGATTGTTGACCTTAGCCCTGATCTTGGCCACGATCTTGCTCTTGTAGCCCTCCACTTCGCGTCCGCGTAGCGCCGATTGGGCTGCCTGGGCGGCTGACTGGGCTTGCTGGCGCGCCGACGTTGCGGCGTCCGCGCGCGCCTTGGTTTGCGCGGCGCGCTGATCTTTCTGCTCTTTGAGCGCTTTTTCGTCGTTTTTCAAGGCTTCCAGCGCTTGGCGTTTCTCGTCCTCCAGCAGTCGGCGGTTTGCTTCTTCCCGCGCCCGGCGTTTTTCTTCTTCGACGCGGCGTTTTTCATTTTCCAGCGTTCGACGTTTTTCATCTTCAATGCGGCGCTTTTCATTCTCCAGCGCCCGGCGCTTTTCCTCGTCCAAAGCGCGGCGCTTTTCATTTTCCAGCGCTTGGCGTTTCTCGTCTTCCAGGGTGCGGCGCACATCATCCTGATGCGTGCGGCGCGCCTCTTCTTCCTTCACGCGGCGCTTTTCCTCTTCCGTCCGGCGTTTTTCATCTTCCAGGCGGTGCTTTTCAAGCTCTTGCAAGCGGCGCACTTCATCCTGTTGCGCGCGGCGCATTTCTTCCTCTTTCGCGCGTCGCGCCGCATCCTCCCGCGTCTTGCGCTGTTCTTCTTCCTGGAGCTTTTTCTTCTTTTCCGACTCTTCTTCCTGCTTGCGTTTTTCTTCCTTGAGCTTTTCGGCCTTTGCCTTCAGGTCTATGTCCGCCGGCATCGGTTTCGGTTCGGGCTTAGGCTCGGGCTTGGGCGGAGCAGGCTTGGGCGGCGGCGCGGGTTCCGGCGCCGGCTTGGGTTCGGGTTTCGGCTCGGGCTTAGGCGGCGGCGCGGGCGCTGGTTTGGGTTCAGGTTTGGGCGCGGGAGCCGGTTTGGGTGCAGGCGCCGGTTTAACCGGGGGAGGTGTTGCGCCGGGCAGTTCGCTCCACATTTCGGCAATGACCGGCGCGGGTTCATGTGTCCGCCAATCCACGCCGAACACCAGCAGCGCGACGAACGCGAGATGCACCAGCACCGCCAGGATAGTTGCCGGAATCCGCCCCGGTTCGCGCCGTTCTTCCGCCATCAGTTCGCCTTGGGTCTTACCAGCAGCCCGACTTTTGCCACTCTGTTTTCCTGTAACAGGGTCATTACTTTGACGACCTCGTCGTAGCGCACATTTTTGTCGGCGGAAATTACCACCGCCTGATTGGGGTTGTGCTGCTGATGGGCTTTAACCGCTGTGAGCAACTGCTCATGCGTCACCGCTTTTTCGCCGACGGACTTGCCCAGATCGCGCAGGCTCAAGCTGTTATCGGCGCGGATGTCCACTTGCAGCGGCGCAATCGGCTGCCCGAGCGATTGCCCAACCTGCGGCAGCTCAATCTGGCCGGGGCTGATTAGCGGCGCAGTCACCATGAAAATGATCAGCAGCACCAGCATCACGTCGATATAGGGCACGACGTTGATGTGGTTCATGAAGCGGCGGGATTTGCGCAATCTCATGATGCCGGCGACACCGCCTGCCGTTGCAGGATGTTGGAGAATTCCTCAATGAAGCTTTCGAAGCGCGTTCCCAACCGGTCGATGCCGTGTGCGTAATTGTTATACGCAATCACGGCGGGAATCGCCGCAAACAAGCCCATCGCCGTGGCGATCAGCGCTTCGGCAATGCCCGGCGCGACATGGGCGAGCGTGGCCTGCACCACGTTGGATAGGCCGCGAAATGCATTCATGATGCCCCATACCGTGCCGAACAGGCCGACATACGGGCTGACCGAGCCGACCGACGCGAGAAACGCCAGCCCCGATTCGAGATAATCCATTTCGCGCTGATAGGCCGCTTTCATCGCGCGGCGCGTGCCTTCCATGATTGCCGTGTTGTCCAGCCGCCCCTGGCGTTTCAATTTGAGGAACTCGCGAAACCCCGCCTCGAAGATTTTTTCCATCCCCATCGACGGCTGGCGTCCGCTGGTGGTGCGCTGGTAGAGATTGCCCAGATCGGTGCCGCTCCAGAATTCATCCTCGAAGCTGTTGGTGTGCTTCACCGCATGGCGGATGGAAAACATTTTCCGAAATATCGTCCACCACGACATCAGCGAAGCGATCAGCAGCAGCACCAGCACAGCCTGCGCCAAAAAGCTGGCATTGAGTATCAGGGTCAGGAAAGATAAATCCTGTGTCACGTTGGTAGTCATTGCACTCCCGTTTTATTCTTGGCGAATTGAAGTTGCGCCGGCATTGCCACCGGCTTGAAAGTCAGCCCGTTCACGCATGCGACCTTGATGCGCGCTTTGACCAATATGCTATCACGGTCTATCGTCCGCCGGGCTATAGTTTGGTCGAGTTCGATCCAGCTACGGCCAGCTTCATGCTCCCGCACCGTCACCGTAAGCAAGTCGTCGAACACGGCGGGCTTGAGATAATCGATCTCGGCGCGGCGCACCACGAAGAGGACATTGAAGTCGCGCAATAGTTCAATCTGCCCGAAACCCAACGCCCGCAACCACTCGCTGCGCGCCCGTTCGAGAAACTTGAGGTAATTGGCGTAATACACCACCCCACCCGAATCGGTGTCTTCATAATACACCCGCACTGGCCAGGAAAACGCCGCGTCGGATTCCGCATTCTGAGTTGCCGTTGTCATACCCATGTTCTCGCACATGTTCTCGCACATGTTCTCGCAAAAAAACGGCGCAGCTTTGCCGTTCATGGCGCTTTCAGCGCAGGATTATACTTGAACCTAGAAACCTCCGTTGAACGGGCTGGAGTGTGCGGTTTTCCGGGTGCATGGCAAGGCGCAACTTTGCTGCATGCAGGGTAAATTTGTTCTCAGCACGAAAAAACCCGATTCACCGCAGAGGAAAAGCATGAGGGGGTTTCCTCTGCGTCCTCCGCGTCCTCTGCGGTGAAAAAGGTTTTGTCTTTATGGGTTGCCGCCATGAGTCGAACAGAATTGAGCAAAGTTGCGCTAAGATTGTCTGGGATTCACGAACGTTTTCCATTATTGATTTTCATCGCTGGGGTTGGCTTGGCTGGTTTTTTCCACCCCGAAATGAGTCCATGCACCTACGGGGCGGTATCCGGCTGGCGTCGCGCAAAGCGGCATATGCGGCGTGCCAACCGGGCGCCGGTTCATCAGGGCTGGTTGGCGCCCTCCGGTTTCGAGTTGAACCGCACCTTTTTGATCATCGGCTGATCCGGCTTGTTCCTGGGGGTGACGATGAATTCGAATTCGTTAATCGCCTGCACTTGTGCCGGGTTGAGCGTGACGCTGGCCAGCACCAGCACGCTCTTGCCGGGGCGCACAGTCACGTCGCTCATCGTCCCGATATCGAGCGCCGGTTGCGGCACGCCGCGCACGGCGATGTGGTAGCCTTGCTCTTCGACCGATTTGTTGGTGATGTGGATTTGGTAGCGGTTGCGTATGCCCCCGTCCGACATTGCCACGAACAGCGGCTGGCGCACCGGCTGGATGGATAGCTGCACGTCGCTACGCGACGCCAGGTTGTAAACCAACACGCCGAACATCACCAGTATTGCGACGCCGTATCCCATCGTTCTCAGGCGCAGCAGGTCGAAATGCACTCTGCCGGGGGTGGTGCTTTCAATGTTGATTTCCGAATCGTAGCGCACCAGGCCGCGCGGATAGCCCACCGAACTCATCATGCTGTTGCATGCATCGACGCACAGCCCGCAGGATATGCACGGGTATTGCATGCCTTTGCGGATGTCTATCCCTGCGGGGCAAACCTGGACGCACAGTTCGCAGTCTACGCAATCCCCTATCCCCTGGGCATGGCGTTCCTCCAAAGTTTGCTGGCCTTTATGGCGCGTTGCCCGTCCCGCCTTGCCTTCGCCGCGCTGGAAATCGTAATACGGCGCCAGCGTTTCCGGTTCATACATGACCCCCTGGAAGCGCGCATAGGGGCACCAGAGTATGCACACCTGCTCACGCAACAACCCCGCAGCCGAATAAGTGGTCAGCGTCAGCAACAGCACCGTGAAATAGGCGACGCTGGGCAGCGTGCCGGCGAAAAAGCGCGCCGTCAGTTCCGGCGCATAGCCGTAAAACAGGATGAAGGTGACGGCGGTCCAGAAGGATAGCGCCAGCCAAAGCGCATGTGTTGCGAATTTCTTGGCGATTTTTTCCCCGTTCCACGGCTGTTTTTCCAGCCGCAGCCGGGCGGGGCGCTCACCCTGCACCCATCTTTCGATGAAGATGAACGCATCGGTCCAAATCGTCTGGAAACAGAAATAGCCGCAAAAGGCGCGCCCGACCAGTCCCGTCACGAAAAACAGCGTTGCCGCCGCGATAAACAGCAGCAGCGACAGCGAAATCAGGTCCTGCGGGAACAGCGCCAAGTCGAAAATAAAAAAGCGCCGCCCAACCAGGTCGAACAGCACCGCCTGGTTCGGGATCACGCCATGGCGCTCCCACGGCATCCACGGCAACAGGAAATAGACCGAGAACGACAACAGCAATATCACGGTCTTGAAATTGCGGAACGTCCCCTTAACCGAGCGGGGATGAATGGGGAGGTGTTGCAGCGAAAAAGTGGGGCTTTTTACTGTCGGGGGGGTGTCTTCCTGCACGATCCGCTCCTGAAAAAATCGAGCCTGCCTCGGCAGGCGCTACGGTTATGCGCGGGCAGGCCGCCCGCGCCGGGTTATACTGGAATTATTTTTTATCCATCGGGCAGGAACTGATGCCCAGCAATGGGTAAACCGGGCAAAACCTGAAGATGCCGGTGGCCAGCGGCACGACGCCTATCCAGGTCCATGGCGCGCCTATGCCGGCGATGGCTAGGCCGATCAGCGCCAAACCCGCGCCTATGCGTAAAGCACGGTCTATTCCGCCTACGTTCGCTTTCATGATACTTTCCTTTCGCAGAATATATAGTAAGCACATTAAAGCACATGGCGAGTAGGCCGTCTGTAACCAAAGTCACATAGTGATCCGGCGCAGCCCGGCGGCACGGAAAAAGCCGATTCACCGCAGAGGACGCAGAGGACGCGGAGGAAAAGCATGAGGGGTTTCCTCTGCGTCCTCTGCGGTGAAAAAGGTTTTGTCTTTATGGATTGCCGTCATGAGTTGAGCAGCGTTGCGGCTCAGTTTGCCTGGGATTCATGACGGTTTGCCCCGCACAAGGCAAAAAAATCGTTTTTACCCGCGCTGTTTGCGTCTTGGCAATTCCGTCGGCACAGTGGGTTCGTAGGCCTTCAACCCTGCGTCTCCAGTCAAGATTTCCACCCGATAGCCCATCTGGGCATAGTATTCCGCAACATCCTTGATGGTGGCGTCGCCAAGGGAAAGTCGCTGATCCGCAAGCGTTGGCCAGGTATCGGCGAGTTGAACCAGCTTTTCCTCCGACCAAAGCACCGACTGTTCGGAAAAAGCCGCCCACGGACTTTGACGGTTGGCGCTTTTTTTCATCAATTCGGCGAGCGACTGGCCTCGTTCCCGTCGGCTGTGTCTGGCTTGGGCAATGTGATTGCCGGTTTCGATGATGCTGGCCAACGGTAGAACAAAGGTTGTATTGGCGCGTTCTTCATCCCGAATCTTCGCGGCCACGCGAACTTTGTCCCATTTGTCATGGTCGGGGCCACAGTCATTCATGCCGGGCACCTCAAGCCAGACGCAGACAATGCTGGTATCGAGGATCAGCACTTTTTTCATTTCGCGGTCTCCGGCTCCAGCGCGGCTTCAATACGTCCCTCGGTGGATAAGCGCCCCAGTGAGCCACTGGCCATTAGTTTCGGCAACTGACGAATATCCTCAAGTTGGGTCAGGATGCTTGCGCCGGTAACGCCGTTGCGGTGCGCCACGGTGATGAAAGGCACCATCCTCGCCCCGGCGGCATCAAGCAAGGCGGGATTGTGGGTGGTCACGATAACGTCGATGCCGCGCTCCTTTCCCAGGCTGCGGAGCATTTCGACCAGCACATGGGCACGAGAAGGGTGCAGGCCATTGTCAACCTCCTCAATTACCAGCAGGCTCCCGGTCTGACGGGTCAGCATCGCGGTGACGATAGCCAAGTAGCGCAGTGTTCCGTCGGACATGCCGCGAGCATCCACGGTATGGGATGCTGTGCCGGCCCACCCTTCCTCGCAATAGAGCATGGCATCGGTCTGGAACTTGCCGACCGGCTCCGTCCAAACCCGCTGAATATCCCGCTCGGGAAGGTCTTTGAGATACTTGGTCAGGATTTTTTCGACTTCCTCCTTGCGCGATGCCTCCAACGCGGCCAGAACTCCCGCGATGTTATTGCCGTCCGCCTGGAGTTTCTCGGAAAACGGCTTGTAGTCGCGCATATGGGAGGGTATGGGATCGAAGACGAAAATCTGTTGCAGGTGACCAAGCAGGTGCTTCACCCCGTCCTGCACTTCCTTGCGCAGATTCAAGGCGTCGGCCTGTGCCAGCACGATATGGGAACGGTTCAGATCAACCCGTTTCCCATGGCTCTTAGCGCCGCTGGAAAAATAGGCCGGGATGCCTGGCGCCGAAGACTCTTGCTGGGTGTAAAAAAGCCTGGTTTCTTTCGGTGTCTGGCTGCGCGGGCCATACTTCAACGCCGTCAGCTCCTCCCGGCAGACTTCCGCCTTCACGCCGTTTACCTGAATACTCACTTCGTAGCGATAGTCCTGGTTTGGCGTCTCGCCGCCCAGGATCACCACCAGGGTGAATTCTTTCGCAGGCTTGCGGCAGACCCATTCCATGCCTCCGCGAATCGGAGAAAGGTTTGCGTCGCCGTTGATGGCCGGAAATATTCCCACCCCGGAGGCAACCCGCTGGAGGAACAGCAGCGCATCCAGCGTATTGGATTTGCCGCTGGCATTTGTGCCGATGATGATGGTCAGCGGGTCTATGTAAAGCGTGCCTTGCTCGAAGCTCTTCCAGTTTTGCAGCCTTAATTCCTTTAACACATTCCTCTCCTGAAAAATCCTGGCAGGCTACAAGGCGAGTAGGCCGTCTGTAACCAAAGTCACATAGCGATCCGGCGCAGCCCGGCGGCGTCGAGGATTTCGATCTGTTCGCGCCCGAGCGCCACCAGCCCTTGCGCGGCGAAGCCCTTGAGCAGGCGGCTGACCATTTCGCGCACGCTGCCCAACTCGTCAGCCAATTGCTGGTGCGTGGCGTGGACGGTTTGCCCTTTGCCCAGCAACAATCCGGCCAGGCGTTGATCCAGTTTGCGGAACGCGACTTCCTCGACCAGTTGCATCAACTCGGCGATGCGCGCGGCGAAAAGCTGGAAGACGAAATTGCGGAACGGCGGGCTGGCGAGTAGCGCATCGAACTGCTCGCGCGGCAGGAAAACCAGTTCGGTGTCGCCTTCCGCCAGGCCGCGCGCATTGTAATCGGTGCGTCCGAGCAGGCAACTCGACGTGATGATGCAGCTCTCCCCAGGCAATACGCGGTACAGCGGCAATTCGCGTCCGTTGGCGGTGCTTTTCACCACGCGCACCGCACCTTTCAGCACGAAAGGAAAACCCAGGCATGATTGACGCTCGTCGAACAGCACCGCTCCCGCCGGCGCCGTGAACACTTGCGCTTGCGCCAGCGCTTCGGCGCGGATGCGCGCATCGACGCCGGCGAGCACCGGATAGAGTTGCAGCAGCGGGGTTTCCAGAAGCGCATGCATGATTAGGTAAACGATTCCTTAAGCGCATAGCGCATGGCCTCCTGCACGCGCTCCTTGAAGCTGGCGTAGGAGAATTTCTCCAGGTGCGCACTCGCCTGTAGCGGGTCGGGATAAACGGTGTATTCGGTGAGCATCTTGAGCAGGCGCGCGAAATCCTCGCCGTTGTCTTTCCTGGGGTCGGTGTAAAAAAAACCGGTCGCCCCTTCCTTCACCGTTTCGGTGAACGGCGGCGCGAGCACCGCCAGCACCGGCGTGCCGCAGCACTGGGATTCGATCACGTTAAGCCCCAAGGCCTCCTTTTCCGGCAGGCCGGCCAGCAGGAAATCGAACTGCGGATAAATGGTCTGGATGTCGCGCTGCTGTCCCCAAAAACGCACTTGGTTGCTGATAACGGCAAGGCTGCGCTCCAGATCGAATATCGAGGCATAGCCGCCGCTGCCGAATATCTCGATATTCACCTGGGGAAAGCGCTCGATAATGGGCGCAAGATAACGGAACAGCAGCGGAAACTGCTTGATTGGAGTGATGGCGGATACGATGCCCAGCGTCAGTCCCGGTTTTCTTTCATAGATGCGCTTGGGCTTGAATCTGGCATAAAACGGGAAGAGATAGCTCAACAGGAGGTCGCGGACTTTTCTGCGGTCCCACTGGTATACGGAATTTGCCACGATTTGCCGCTCCGGCGCCGTCTGCCCTCTTTGCAGGCTGGCGATGCCGTACAGCGGCTGCGGGTAGACCTGCTCCATGGACGCGGCTTTCAGGCTTGCAATGACATGTTGCGAAACGCCGAAGATCAGCCGGTAAGGCGCATATATCGTCGGATCGCGGCCATACTGCGGCATATGCGCAAAACAGGCGGCGATATGGTTTTGCTGCAATGCGTCCAACTGGGCTTTTTTGGCAAGCGTGTGAAATATCAGCAGGCTGCGGGACGCAGGCAAATGTTTGGCTATCTCGTCGAAAGATGCGACGCGTATCAGCGTGGTGTCGGCAGGCAGCAGCCTTTCCCAGAAAGTCGCCTTGGGATGCACGAAAATGACCGTTCCCCACCCCAGATCGTGCAGCGCGCGGGTGAAAAAGCCGGTATAGACCTCCCCGCCGCCGAACCAGCGTTGCAGGTTGACCTGGTAGCAGATAGGCTTTTTTTCCAAAATATCGTTGTGTGGTGCTTCGTCGGAATTCATCGTTCAGTTCAGTCTCGGTTCATTCGGTCTTCATGTGCAGAGCGGGTGCTCGTCCAGCCAAATCAGTAACGTTAGAAAAGTATAGGCAAGACGCCGGGAAGCCTTGCCGGTCTTGGCGTCTGCCCACAGCGCTTTGATCGCGTTCCCATCCAGAAACGGGGCAACCCGTCCCGCCTGGTGAATAACAACGGAGTCCGGTGGGCACGCCTTTGTGCCCACGCGGTGCGATATTTTACCCAACTCCGTTCAGTGGCTCTGCGGGAATAGACCTGCGGCAAAATCCAGCCTTGTCAGCCAGGCATTAAAATGGGGGCACGCCTTGCGTATTGGCTCCAGGCCAATTTCCAGCACAGCCAAATTGCCCAGCAAGGGTTTTTCATAACCTGAAACCAGCTTCTCCACCCGTTTGCTTGGGGCGGTCATCGGGGAATCATTGATGTGCTCAGGTGTTTCGAACTGATCCCGCACAGCCTGAAACTCGGGTGCCAAGCGCTCTTGACAGATGCCGCGTGCAAAGGCCTGGCAATCGCTGAACAACAACGCCTCGAATTCATGCATAACCACGAAAGGCACAAATCGCCTTGGGTCAAAGTCGGAGTCCATGGCGCAAACAATGTCATCGAGCAAAGCATTTTCCACCTTGGCGGCTTTTTGATGGTGTGGAAGCAAACCGGCTTCCAGGCGGCCTGGCCATGCTTTTCCCCCTGACCGGGGCAAGGCGTAGTAATCCACGAAGGTGGTGGCAACGCAGCCTCGATCCTCGTGCAGATGTCCCAAAATGTCTTCGCGGACGGCACTCCATGCACGAATGCCGCCGCGACGGGCGCGCAGCCGGGCATTCCCCACCAGGCGCGCGCTAACGCGCTCGTAGCCCTTACCCAGCAGGTGATCGCGCAAGACTTCATTGACGAAGGTTTCCTCCGTTTGCCCCTCAACGTGAACCAGCAACCGTGTCATCTGCTACTCCCGTTCCGGCCTGCCGCCCAACTCGTTTTTTTCCCAGAGTTGGCCGAGACTGTAATCCTCCAGCCAGGAGGCAAGCGGCGCAGAATCCAGCCGCCGCAAACAGGTGGCGCCCGTCTCGCGTTCGGCTACCAGAACGTCCTCCGGCTCGAAATGATCGAGTAATTGCGAGGACTGGGTTGAAAGAATCACTTGAGTATCGGCAGCCGCCTGTTTGACCAGAGAAGCCAGCAAAGTCATGGCGTAGGGATGCAAACCCAGTTCCGGTTCGTCTACCAGAATCACCGAGGGGCGATACTTCACCGGCTGAAGCAGCAAGGTCGCCAGAGCGATAAAACGCAAGGTGCCGTCGGATAAGGCCGAAGCGCCAAAGAACTGATCCGAATTCTTGTGATGCCAGGCCAGCCGGATAGTGTTCGGGTTCAGCTTGTCAGGTCGCAGATTGAAATCTTCAAAAAACGGCGCAACCCGTTGCACCGTGCGACGAATCAGGTCATATGCCTGCGGTTCCCGCTGCTGCAACAAATAGAGAAAAGCGGGAAGATTGGAACCGTCCGGGCGCAGGAAATCGTTGTCCTCCAGTTGCGCGGGGCGCCGCCAAGCCGACGTCGCACTGGTATCGTGAACATGAAAGGGGCGCCAGCCGGCCAGTGCGACACTGACGAACAGCCCCGCCGGTTCAAACTCGCGGCCACTGATGCCGGCTTCCCGCCCCTTCTCCTGTGGCGGCAGAGCTTCGGCATGGGGTTGACCACCGATGGCACGGTTCAAGAAAATTGCCTCTTCCCGCCCCGGCGCCAGCCCATCGTCGTCGGTAGGCAATAGCTGTAGCCGGTATTGCAAGTTAGGTTCACAGTTGAACACCACATGCAGCAGGATTTCCGATGTGGCTTTACTGCCGAAATGCAGCAGTGCATTGGCGCCATTGGCGCGGCGAACATACCCGTTCAAGCGCCCCTGACGAATCTCACCGATCAGGGAAAAAGCCTCAATGAAATTGGATTTTCCCGCACCGTTAGCCCCGATAATCACATTGACCGGGCGTAAAGGCAGCGCCTCTATAGAGCGGATGCTCTTGAAGCCCTTGATGGTGATGGATTCCAGTCCCTGATGATTCATGTCAAATTCTCTTTAATGCAGATATACTTCGCGCGGCCACGATTTGCGGATTTAGCCGCGTCTCGCGGGATGCGATTGCTGCGCAAATTGTGGCCGCGCAAAGTATAGCAAAGTAGCAGATAGGCTTTTTTTCCAAAATATCGTTGTGTTGCGCTTCGTCGGAATTCATCGTTCAGTTCAGTCTCGGTTCATGTGCAGAGCGGGTGCGCGTCCAGCCAGATCAGTAGTGTTAGAAAAGTATAGGCAAGACGCCGGGAAGCCTTGCCGGTCTTGGCGTCTGCCCACAGCGCTTTGATCGCGTTCCCATCCAGAAACGGGGCAATCCGTCCCGCCTGGGCGAAATAATCGTTGCCGACATTTTGCCATTGCCCATTGAAATATGCCTGGAGCGGAACGGAAAAGCCGTGCTTGGGGCGGTTCCACACCGGCTCCGGCAGGTGTTTGCGCGCCAGCCGGCGCAGGATGGCCTTGCCGCCGACCTGATCGAAATGCACTTGCGCGGGCAGCGCGAGCGCCCGGTCGAGCAGCGCGTTGGAGAGCATGGGCACGCGCACTTCCAGGCTGTGGAACATGCTGGCGCGGTCGGTCTTGACCAGGCAGTTTTCGCTTAGATATGTCCACAAGTCGGCGCGCATCAGGCTGCCGCTGTCCATGCGCCCGCCGAATGCGAGCGCCAACCTGCGCCAACTTTCCAACGTCCGTTCGGGATGGCAGGCCTGCCAAGCTGCGGGAGCAAGGTAATGCTTCAGGCTCTTGCGCGAGGTTTCATAGGGGCCAAGTTCGACTTTGCGGTACAGCAGCATTTCCTGCCTCGCCAGCCCGCGCCGCAGCCACGACCCCGGCAGCAGGCCGTGCGCGATCAGCGTGCGCAGCAGGCGCTTGGCCGTATTGTCCGGGTAATTGGCCTCGATATCGAGAAAACGCGCATACCCGCCGAACACCTCGTCCCCGCCGTCGCCGCTGAGCGCAACGGTGACACTGTCACGCGTCAGGCGCGACAATTCCACTGTGGTGATGTAGGCGGGGTCAGCGAGCGGCTGATCCAGCCCGCGTATCGCCGCAAACAATTGATCCGCGCCGATATTTGGCGCGTCGATGACGTGGTGCTTCGTGCCGTATTTGCGCGCAACCGTTTCCGCATGGGCGGTTTCGTCGAAACCGGCTTCATCGAAACGCATACTGAACGTGCGTAGCGGCTGCACACTGGCCTCGGCCATATAATGCACCATCAGGCTACTGTCTATGCCTCCGCTCAGGAACGCACCGAGCGGCACATCGGCGACCAACTGGCTGCGCACGCTGTCTTGCAGCAGGCGGTCGAATTCCTCGGCCAGCACTTCTGCTGGTGGAGGGGCGTTTTCCGATGGCGCGGGTATCGTCCAGTAGCGCTCAACGGTGAGTTGCCGGGTGTCCGCGCGGTAAGTCAGCCGCGAGGCCGGCGCAAGCTGGCGCACTTGCGTGAGAAAGGTGGCCGGCGCCAACACCGTCTGGAATGCGAGATAATCGCGTAGCGCCTCATAGTCCAGTTGGTGCGGAAAACCGCCGAGGTGGAAAAAAGGCGCCAGCGTCGAGGCGAGTGCGAAACCGGCGGCGCTGGAATAAAACAGCGGCTTGATCCCGAGCCGGTCGCGGGCGGCGAACAGCGTCCGTTCGGCGCTATCCCACACCGCAAACGCAAACATGCCGTCCAGCCGTTCAACTATCGCGCCGCCCCATTGCACATAGCCGTAAAGCAGCGTTTCGGTGTCCGAGTGCGTGTTGAACTTATGCCCCAGCGCGGCCAGCTCATCGCGCAACTGGACGTAATTATAAATCTCGCCATTGAAAACCAGCGTATAGCGCCCGTCCGGGGTGTGCATCGGCTGCCTGCCGCCGTTCACATCGATCACCGCAAGCCGGGCATGACCCAGCACCGCGCCGGGCAGCCGCGCAATGGCGCTCTCGTCCGGCCCCCGGCTGCGCAAGGTTTCCAGCGCCGCCGCCGCGTCGCCCTGCCAGGGCGTGTCGATTAAGGTAAGAATGCCGCACATGGCGCTAGTTTAACCTAAGCCGGACATGCCGGAAGCAAACAGACGTAGACAGGATTGACAGGATGAACAGGATAGAAAACCCATCCTGTAAATCCTGTTCATCCTGTCCTTGTTTTTTTGCGGAAAGTCGCTCCAGTGCTTGATCTACGATATATTCTCGTCACAAATTGCTTGTGACTTGGCCGGTAAGTGACTAAGCCGGACATGCCGGAAGCAAAAAGCCACACCCCGGAAAGATTTACCGCAGAGGACGCAAAAAAACGGCGTTTTGTGCTACGGTATTGCCTGTCAATATATTTATCCTAGATTCCTCTGTTGACCGCTTTCCACGTTGCAACTACAAGAGAAGAGAATGGAACAACCATTCTTCGTCGTTGCGCCTCTTGTGCCCATACCCGACAGCCTACGGCTTGGGCACAAGAGCCGTAGGCTGTCGGGTATGCCCTGCACCCGGAAAACCGCACACTCCAGCCCGTTCAACTGAGCGTTCTAGAATCAAATGTCTAGCGTGAGGAGCAGGCAGACTAAGCGGCCTCAGCTTCGTCATTGACATTCTCGAACGGAAGATAGCCTTTATAGACCAACTGATTACGGACAACGGATGGATGCACACCGAAATTCCGGGCGGCTTTCTGCCTAGCCTCGGGTGTGGGATCGTTCACGTCAATCACATGCTGGAGGTGCTCAAAAGGACACAGCAAATTTTGAGCAAAAGCACGTTGGAATTTCTGGCGGTCACTCTTCGAGCGACTTACGATACCGAAATCGGCGCCTTTCTGCCACACAGCATCCCCGAGCTGTCGAGCCAGCTCGAAGCGACGAACATATGGTTTTGAAGTTGAAGTCTGCAAGGCTATTCGAGACTTCGTTTCGCCACTAATTCGGGCGCCGTATGGCAGATTTTTCGCGGTTGCGGTGGCCGATTTCAAATCATCCCACCGCGCCTTGAAAAGGTCCGCGAAGTCTGTGTGGTTCAGCAGGCCTCGCGTAACGCCGATGATAGCTCTAAGCTCCGCCGCAGCTGCTTCTGCCATTTCCCACGGGCTCGCATAGCTCGGCAAATTCCAATCACGCTTGAGGCTATCTACCAAACTTAGATTGACCTCCACTTTCGACGCGCGCGTGGCTTCTATCACCGAGCTCAAGGATTGCGCCGCGTTTGCTCCGGGATGTGCATGTGCCGCTTCCTCGACGCCGTCTTCACCTGCAACGTCTTCAAGATTAACCAATGCGTTGACGACCGCATCCGGCGCCGCATCTGGATCAAACCCTAGGCAAGCCTCTAAGCGTCGCCAGCCAGCCAGCTCAGGATCATTGCGTTCAGTAGCGATTTGCTTGAGCAATATATTGAGCGCGTTGCCGTCCTCAGTCATTGCACAGTGTTCAAGAACTGCCTCAAAAAGACTGTCCAATTCCCGCTCGTAGTCGTCGGCTGCGACCATGCCTATCTTGAATTGAAAATAAGATTGCGGACCATCGACAGCTTTTTTGCCGAGGCTAGGGGCGAACGCAATGCGGTCTCCGACGCTGAAGATCATCACAGGAGGCCAAAGTGCGCCGCCGCTCGCCGAGTTCAACTCATGGCGTAGACGCCAGTCCACAGAGGGAAGCCTAGAGTCGTTGATTGTCTCCCAGCGCAGACGCCACCAATTATCTGCCAACCAAAACGCCAAGCCAGTAGAGGAGGCTCGGAAAAAGTCCCTTACCGTACCCTTTTCAGTATCGGCAATTCTTGAGATGACGCTGCCTCCCACACGAAGGGAAATCTCCGCCACATCGTCGCTGCCCTTAGGCCAGGCAGCAGAAAATTTAAAGCAGTTCGAAACAATCATCTGTAAAATATCTCCGCTGCTGCTATTGCGGCTTGTGCCCCAGTATCTTTATCTACAGAAAATTCGCTTTCGTTGAAAGCAATCTCCCGTGCTCTGGCCAAAACATGTCGCGCAAAAGCGTCACTTGGCAGGACGGGGTAGCCGTGATACTGAGCCTGACCAGAGTTAGTAATTCGGAGTTCAAAAATCCAGCCGCTCTCGTCGAGAGTCCAGAGCAAACTCGGAGCATCACCGTCGTTCTGATCCGACCAGAGCCCGAGCATCACCCCGCGTACAAGGAGAGTGGGAATCCGGTGGATGTTTTCCTTACCGAATTTGGCATGTGCGTCGCAGTACGTCCGTTCTTCATCCTGGCCAGCATAAGGGCTAAGCTTGTAGGCTGTCGGATTGAATTTGTGCTTGGAGTATCCGCCATACGTTACACGCGCTGACAACTCTACCCGCGATGCTGTGGTAGGCAGGGTGGCAATTGAGTCTGGTCAGCTAAATTGATGGACTGATAATCATGTTCGGTGATGGCAAATATTCAAAACAAGCCCAGTCTGCATGGTTGTAAGCGCGAAAGTGCCGCACTTACAACCATGCACCATC
>Ga0172380_10002671_pt1 | contig 26726 bp, 23 predicted proteins | sample Leawe162metaG_FD_119747 | JGI IMG/M metagenome (GOLD analysis project Ga0172380, IMG submission 119747) | Leachate microbial communities from a municipal landfill in Southern Ontario, Canada - Leachate well 162 metaG | ecosystem: Engineered > Solid waste > Landfill > Unclassified | place...
CCGCCGTTGTGTGGACCCTCGGCAGCATCCGTTCATTGGTTCCCATCATGGCCATCGGCGATTTCCTCTTGCTCGGCAGCGTCGCTACCTCAGCACTCGGTATGGCAAGGGCTCTGTAGCTTGGGCGACCGAAAGCAGAATCAATCCCTAACACAACACGGACAAAGAAAGGAATCATCATGTCATTGCAAGACTTCGTCTCCATGCCTAAATTCGCAGATTACAAAGAGCGCTTCAAGGACCACTACAAGCTGGAGCGCCGTCCCGACGGGGTCATCCTGGCTCAGACGCACACCTTGGGCGACTCCGTCCAGTTGAGTGTGCAAAATCACCGCTCGCTTGGAATGCTGTTCAAGGCCATCGGTGCAGATCCCGAAAACGAGGTGATGATCTTCGGTGGTACCGGTGAGGACTTCATGATGAATGCAGATCCCAAGGGTTTCGAACTGGAACAGGAGAACCTGCCGTACTGGGCTTATGAGTATGCCTACAAGGACGGCCGCATCAACGTCAGTTCGCTGATCAACGACTTGGAAATCCCCACCATCGGCATCCTCAATGGCAGCGGCTTCCACAGCGAAATCTGCCTGATGTGCGACATCACCCTGATGGCCGAGGATGCGGTCATCTACGATCTTCACTACGACATTGGTTCGGTGCCCGGTGACGGCATTCACAGCTGCTTCGAGGAGCTGCTGGGCGTCAAGCGCGCGGCCTATGCCCTGCTGACGGGCGAGGCGATCGACGCCAAGACCGCGCTGGCCTATGGCATGGTCAATGAGATCCTGCCCAAGGACAAGCTCATCGAGCGCGCCTACACGATCGCCGACCACATCATGACCCAGCCGCGCATCACCCGCCGACTGACCACCCAGATCGTGCGGCGGCCCTGGCGGCAGCGGATCAGCGACGATCTCGATGGCGGTTTTGGCATCCAGATGTTCGGCCATCTCGCCAAGGACAAGGCCGTGCATAGCCGCAATCACATCGCAGATTGCGGCGCCTATGTGAAAAAGGGCAAGAAGAACAATTTCGATTAGACACCATGATGGACAGCGCACACACGGATGTCGGAGTAAATCTGGTAGTGGTTCTGATAGCAAAAGACGTCGGTTCCCTGCCAGAGCTGCGCGATTTGCTGGCAACCCAGGTTGATTTATCCCGGCAAGAGCCGGGTTGCCAGCGTTTTGATGCATTTGAGTCAAAGTCGGCGCCAGGAACCCTGATTGTTGTTGAACGATGGGCATCCCAGGCGGCGCTTGATCAACATCGCAAAGCCAAGGCGATTACCACCGTCTATCTGCCGAAAATCCTGCCGCTTGTTGAACGGGTTCTGCATGACTGCTCGGCTCTGCCGGAGCATTGAACCGCGCCCCCTTGCCGCCCAGCAGCTTTCCTGACCGGTTGGGCAGGCCTGTTGCGCCGCTGCCAGCGCATCACCTGTGATCACCGATCAGAATTTCCACTTCCTTGCCGTACTGGCGGCCCTGCTGACTGGTGTTTCCAAAGGAGGGTTTGGCGGCGCTCTGGGTGGGGTTGCCGTGTCGCTGATGGCGCTTCCTTACCAAGGCATCAACAGTGGCTAATTTCAGCTTGCCTGCCCTGAGCCTTTTCCCAAACGATCAATCAAAGGAAATAAAACACTATGGATGAAACAATGCGCGCTGCCGCCCTCGAATATCACCGCCTCCCGCGCCCCGGCAAGATTGCCGTTACACCCACGAAGCAACTTTCCAATCAGTACGATTTGGCGCTGGCCTATTCACCCGGTGTTGCGGCAGCCTGCGAGGAAATTGTCAGGGATCCTCTAGAGGCACGCAACATGACCGCGCGTGGCAATCTGGTTGCCGTCGTCACCAATGGCACGGCCGTGCTTGGCCTTGGCAACATCGGACCGCTGGCCGGCAAACCCGTGATGGAAGGCAAAGGTGTGCTCTTCAAGAAATTTGCGGGCATTGATGTGTTCGATATCGAACTGGCCGAGAATGACCCCGACATGCTGGTCAATATCATCGCCGCGCTGGAACCGACCTTTGGTGGCATCAACCTGGAGGATATCAAGGCGCCAGAGTGTTTCTACGTTGAGAAGAAGCTGCGTGAGCGCATGCGCATTCCCGTTTTTCACGACGATCAGCACGGCACAGCCATCATCTCTGCCGCAGCGATCCTCAATGGCCTGGAAATCGTTGACAAGAAGATTGAGACTGTGAAGCTGGTCTGCTCTGGCGCCGGCGCCGCTGCCATCGCCTGCGTCGACCTGCTGGTGGCCCTGGGATTGAAACGCGAACACGTCTGGATGACCGATAGCAAGGGCGTGGTCAGCAAACTGCGATTGAAGGATCTCGATGCCAGCAAAGCGCAGTATGCGCAGGACACCGAGTTCAAAGTTTTAGGCGAAATCATGGTTGGCGCAGATATTTTCCTTGGTCTGTCTACAGCGGGCGTGCTCAAGCCAGAGATGGTCAAGAACATGGCGAAGCAGCCGCTGATCCTGGCCCTGGCCAACCCGACGCCGGAAATCATGCCCGAGGAGGCCAAGGCGGTTCGCCCCGATGCCATCATTGCCACGGGTCGCTCCGATTACCCGAACCAGGTCAATAATGTCCTGTGCTTCCCCTTCATGTTTCGCGGCGCACTGGATGTCGGCGCCACAACGATCACCGAAGCCATGGAACTGGCCGCTGTGCGCGCCATCGCCGAATTGGCCCACGCCGAGCAGTCGGATGTCGTCACCGCCGCTTATGGCGATGCCGAACTGAGTTTCGGGCCTGACTACATCATTCCGCGGCCGCTCGATCCGCGTCTGATTCTCAAGATTGCCCCGGCAGTCGCCCAGGCGGCCATGGACTCCGGTGTGGCGACGCGACCGATCACGGATTTCACGGCCTACCGCGAGCAGCTGCAGCAGTTTGTTTACCACTCCGGCATGCTCATGAAACCGGTGTTTGCCTCCGCCAAGCAAAGTCCGAAACGCATCGTCTACGCTGAAGGAGAGGATGAGCGGGTGTTGCGCGCAGTCCAGGTGGTGCTCGAAGAGGGGCTGGCCAAACCCATCTTGATCGGGCGGCCCGATGTGATCGAAACACGCATCCAGAAGAGCGGTTTGCACTTATGCATAGGCAAGGATTTTGACGTATGCAATTCGCAGATGGACGGGCGTTACAAGGACTACTGGCAGACTTATCACGAGATCATGGAGCGCAATGGCGTATCGCCGCAATACGCCCAGGAAGAAATGCGCCAGCGCCATACCCTGATCGGTGCCATGATGCTGCGCAAGGGTGACGCCGATGGCATGATCTGCGGCACTTTCGGTTCCTACAGCCAGCATTTGCGTTCGGTTGACCAGGTGCTTGGACGCCAGCCCGGTGTCTCCAGTTATTACGCCATGAATGGGATTATGTTGCCCGAGCGCACTGTTTTCATCTGCGACACCTATGTGAATTACGATCCCACAGTGGAGCAGATTGCTGAAATGAGTTTGCTAGCCGCGAAAGAAATGAAGCGTTTCGGTCTGGTTCCCAAAGTGGCTTTGCTTTCGCATTCGAATTTCGGCACCGACAATACGCCCAGCGCGCTGAAGATGCGCAGCGCACGTGAGCTTCTCCAGAAGCAGGCACCGGACCTCGAAGTGGAAGGAGAAATGCACGGCGATGCGGCGCTCTCCGAAGAGGTTCGCAGTCTGGTCTTCCCGAGGGCGAAGCTCAAAGGCACTGCCAACCTACTCGTGATGCCCGTACTGGATGCTGCCAACATCGCTTTCAACCTGCTCAAACAGGCTTCTGGTCAAGGCATCACGCTTGGACCCATCTTGCTGGGTGCTGCAGCGCCAGTCCATATCCTGACACCCAGTGCAACGGTACGGCGAATTGTTAACCTGACTGCGTTGACTGTGGCTGATGCGGCGGCAGTGCGCTGAAGGCGTCAAGAGACAAGGCGCATTGTGAACTAAGAAAGTTTGCACTGCGATCATGGCAAGGGTTGAAGTACGTTTGCCGATGTTTCCCGAATGTTGGGAAACATGCGGCAATTGTGCTCAAGACGACGTGTTTGTCGCCGCGGTGCATGTGCGTGCCGGCGCAGCACTGAATTTCGATGACTTCGTGATTACTCTGGAAACAGGCAAGGTGGCGCTGGATATTTCAGCGCCGAATGTGGGCATGGTTAGCGAGGTTCTGGTTCGGGTTGGCGACCAACTGAAGGCCGGGCAGTTGCTCTGCGTATTGGAAACGGAATAACTCGGGGGCCGTCGCCGTTCGGTCGCGGATGCGTTAGCCCACTGTCCTTGTGGGACGGCGCATGTCGGGCAGTGGCAGTTTCATCGCCTGATTGATCTTGTTCGGGTCCGCTCCGAGACCTTGCAAAATGATCTCTACGATCTTGTCGCCGTAGCCCTTGCGCTTTTGCGGACTTGATTGGGCGATCAGACGGATCATGCCCTGGCGCATGGTGCCCATTGCCATATCGTAACCGACGTTGGCGTCACTACAGGCGAATCCTCCTGACTTTATCCCCAGACGGATATCCCGTAACGGTGCCTTGAGCGCGAAGCCGCCTTGAAACCAGATGCTTGCGACGAATCCGCACCAAGCCGGGTCGGACTCGGCTTTTTTCATCCACAAGCGATTACCCATGCCATGGCGTATGACCGGATCGGGGATGCCTTGAATCTCGCGTTCAATCGACTCGACGAGATCGTCGGTCAGCCACGTAGACGTGGCCGTCAGCAGTTCGCTGGTGCTTTTGAAGTAGTTGTAGAACGTACCGCGGGCTATCCCGGCGGCCTTGATGAAATCATCGATGACAGGCGCATCGCGTCCCTTTTCCGCAAATACTTGCAAAGCCGCTTCAATAATCTTGGCTTCAGTATTGGCGCGGCGCTTGCGTCCGACGATGGTGCGATGGTTAACAGCCACTTCCTCTTCTTCGGGGATGTGGGCGGTTGCAGGGCTTTTCATGCGGGGATCTTTCGGCGGACAAGAGACTTGCCCTGAATTATAGTACATAATGGACGAAACATCCAATACGTAAGGTAGGTCGTCAATTCGTAAGTCAATAGAACGCAATCTCCTTAAGCGGAGGCAATCAGGGGGTATGACAGCAAGCGCGATCGGCCAGGGTAGAAGCGTGCGCATGAGTCCGGTTTAACCGCCACCGTTGGGTGGATGGAGTTCCACTTGATCCTCATCGGACACGAAGGTATCCGGAAGCGCTACCAGGACCCCATTCACGGCGGCTAGAGCGATCTCTTCAACGGGTATCTTGAGTCCGGCCACTAGCTCCATCAGTGAGACCGGTTTATCGAGCTTGATTGCCATCCGCGAAGATCTTTGCGGTATATACCAGCTCAAATAGCTGCCGAGATGCAGTTCCATTTAGACTCCCATTAAATCCGCAACCCACTCGATGCCGAGTTCGCGCAGGCGGTCACGCGATGGCGCAGTGGTATCGGGATCCCAGCCCTTCAGGCGATACACCTCGTCCAGCGTATCCTGAAATTCTTTCTTGTCTATCGTGGTACCGGCCATCGGACCATTCTCCAGTGGCTGGAACAAGCGTTCCGGCAAATTGTCGTCCTTGCGCGAAAAGCCATTAAGCACATTAAATGCACGCGCGAGGTTGGTGGCGCGTTCACCAATGCGCAGCAGGTCGGCAAGGGTCAGTTCCTCCCAGCCGGTGGCCGCCTGAACCGCTGTCAGCACTTCATCCACCTGCATATAGGAGCGCGGGGCCGGGGCGAAGTAACACAGTCCCACCACCTTGCCGAAACTGGTCCAGTTTTCCAGGATCGTATAGTTGCGCGCCTTGGCGGTGCCAAGTTCGCGCGGGGGCAGGGCGGCGATGTCGAGTGGTTCGGCTCCTTTGAACGTGATCGACTCGGCATTGGCGACCAGGGTGTCATGGACCGAATACAGATGATCGCCGCCGTACTCGCCAACCGAGTAACCGATCCCCACGCCCACCTTGCCGCGCGGGTCGTGCATAGCCAATTCCATGCCCTTGACCTGAATCGCGAACAGATGGGCATCGCCGCCGATGACTTGAGCCGCACGCTTGCTGCCCTCTGCCAGCAGATGGCCCAATCCTTCGCGTTTGGCGATCAGTTCAACCATCTTGACCATGGCTTCGGCATTGCCGAAACGTAGATCCAGCCCGCCGGTGTCCTTCAAGCCGATCAAGCCGTGTTCGAAGCATTCCATGGCGAAGGCGATGGTGGAACTGGCCGAAATGGTATCGAGCGTATAGCGATTGCACAGTTCGTTCGCCTTGGCAATTGCCTGTAAGTCATCAATACCGCAATATCCACCAAACCCTTCGACGGTTTCGTATTCGGGGCCGCCGTAGGCGGCGCTGACCTGATAGCGGTCGTCCACGCTCACTTCACGTTTGCAACGAATGGCACAGGCATAACACGTGTGGCGAGCCGTGAGCATTTTTTCGTAGGCTTCCCACTTGATGTTGTCGACACCTTCAAAGACGCCCTGGCGGAAATTCCGGGTAGGCAGAAAGCCTCCTGTGTTGAAGGCACCGACCAGACCGGGCGTACCCTTGACTTGCAGATCCCAGGCTTGCGGATGGTCCTTGACGCGCTTGCCCAAGGCACGGCCGATTTCAGAGATTGGTTTGATGTCATGCGCTTGATCGGGATAGCGCCCGGAGCCGAGCACAGCAATAGCTTTGAGATTCTTCGAGCCCATCACTGCGCCCATGCCGGTGCGGCCGTTGAAATGGCGCAGTTCATTGGTCACAGCAGCATAGCGCACGCAGTTTTCGCCGCCGATACCGATTTGCAGTACACGGACATGCTTGTCGGCCAGTTCGGCACGGATCCGCTCTTGCACTTCTTTCGGTTCGCAGCCCCACAGGGTTTGGGCATCGCGTAATTCGACCTGGTCGTCCCGAATCGTGATATAGGTCGGAAGCTGCGCGCGCCCCGTGATGACGATGGCTTCGTAGCCGGCCATCTTCAGTTCCGGTCCCCAGAAACCCCCGGCTTCGGATTCCCCATAGGAGCCGGTCAGGGGCGAACGCGCCGCCATGGTGAAGCGAGTCGAAGCCGAGAAGGGCGCGCCAGTGAGGAGTCCGTTGGCAATTACCAGAATATTTTCGGGAGACAGCGCATCGGTACCCGGCTTGAGTTCATTGAGCAGCACGTAACCAGCCAAGGCCTTGCCGCCCGGATATAGTCGGTAGAAATCTTCGTCGAACCGCTCAACCCGAATCGTTTTTTGCGTCAAGTCGATGCGCAGAATCTTTCCGCTCGTTCCATAAGCCATGCATCGTTCCTTTGCTTAGAAAAATCCCCCGGGGTTTGACCCCGGGGGCAATCCCCAATGACTTGGGGAGGGAGGAGACATCAGGTGCGGTGGCATGACAAACCAGCGCTCATTTTTTCGGAAGATAGAGATCGGTGATTGAACCTTCGGCAATTTCGGCAGCCAGAGCCAGCGTTTCGGACAGTGTTGGATGGGGATGGATAGCAAGCGCCAGATCGCCCGCCTCGGCATCCATCTCCATGGCCACAACTGCTTCGGCGATCAATTCACCCGCGCCGGCACCGACAATGCCGGCACCGAGGATGCGACGGGTTTTTTTGTCAATGATCAGTTTGGTCATGCCCTCATCGCGTCCTGACGCCAGCGCGCGCCCGCAGGCCGTCCAGGGAAAGACTGCTTTTTCGAAGCTGAGCCCCTGCTTGATTGCGGTAGATTCGGTGATACCCATCCAGGAGATTTCCGGATCGGTATAGGCAACCGAGGGAATAGTGCGTGCCTGAAAACTCACCTTGTGGCCGGCAATAACTTCTGCGGCTATTTTGCCTTCGTGCGTGGCCTTGTGTGCCAGCATGGGCTCGCCGCAAATGTCACCGATGGCGAAGATATGCGGCACATTGGTACGCATTTGCGCGTCAACGTGAATGAAGCCTCTTTGATCCACGGCGACGCCGGCTGCTTCGGCGTTGATGGCGCGGCCGTTGGGTTGGCGTCCGACAGCGACGAGTACCCGATCGTAGACAGCCGCGGGGGGATCGCCGGGACCAGCGAAGCTTGCGCGCACGCCCTCAGGCAAGGACTCCAGCCTGGTTACCTTTGTTCTCAGCATAATCTGCTGATACTGCTTCTTCAGCCGTGTGGCGAGCGGCTTGACAAGGTCGGCATCAGCACCCGGCATCAACTGATCCAGCAACTCGACAACGGTGACTTTCGAGCCCAGTGCATGATATACCGTGGCCATTTCCAATCCGATGATGCCACCACCGATCACCAGCAGCCGTCCCGGGATATCCGCAAGTGCCAAGGCACAGGTCGAATCGATCAGACGAGGGTCCTCGTAAGGGAAGCCGGGAATTTTGGTGACGGATGAGCCAGCGGCGATGATGGCTTGCTTGAAGTTGACCGTTTGCGTACCTGTGGCTGTTTCAACACGAATTGAATTGGACGTGGCGAATTGTGCGAGCCCGGTAACCACGGTGACCTTGCGTTGTTTAGCGAGAGCCGCCAGGCCCTTGGTCAGTTTGGCAACGACTGAATCTTTCCATGCGCGCAAGACAGGCAGGTCGATTTCCGGTTTGGGGAAACGGATGCCCGGCGTATCCGCCGCTTCGGTGATGACTTTGGCAACGTGCAGCAATGCTTTCGAAGGTATGCAGCCGACATTGAGACAGACGCCACCCAGCGTGGCGTTGCGGTCGATCAGCACGACCTTCTTGCCGAGGTCAGCGGCACGGAAGGCGGCAGTGTATCCGCCAGGACCGGCGCCGAGAACAACGACATCTGTGATCAAATCACTCATAGGTCGTTCAGCCAGTCGCGGCTTTCGATAATTTCCTTCAGGCAGCGCAGGAAGGATGCCGAGTAGGCACCATCGAAGGCGCGATGGTCAAAGGATTGCGCCAGTATGCCGATTGGGCGGATGGCGATCACGTCACCATCAGGTCCTTCGATCACCACCGGTTTCTTGCGCACGCCGTCGGCCGAAAGAATCGCCGCTTGCGGCTGGTTGATGATGGATGTGCTGAATAGCGTGCCGAAGGTGCCAGAGTTGGAGATGGTGTAGGTTCCGCCGGAGACTTCGTCCGGCTTGAGCAGGTTCTTTCGAGCCGCCGCCGCGAGCCGGCTGATTTCCGCCGCCAGGCCACGCAGGTTTTTGTGGTGAGCATCGCGAATCACTGTTGCCAGAAGCCCCTCGAAATTCACATCGACGGCGATGCCCAGATGAACACGCTTGTGCACGATCAGTTCGTCGTTGCCGAAGCTCGAGTTGATCTGCGGAAATTTGGTGAGTGCCTCGCAGACGGCGCGGGCAATGAAGGGCATGTATGTGAGTGAGTATCCCTCGCGCTCCTTCCATTCCGCACCGATCGCCTGCCGCACTTTATCGACGGCATGGAAGTCCACCTCGACCGCTTGCACTGCATGCGGCGTAATGGTTTTGGAACGCACCATATGACTGGCTGTGGCACGACGGACTTTGCTCAGCGGCAACACCAGATCATCATCGCCTGCGCTGATTGCTGGCGCAGTGGCGGGGATGTAGCTGGGCGGTACAGAAGCTGCAGCGAGTGATCGGGGACTGGCCAGGAAGTCGAGCACATCCTCGCGGGTGATGCGGCCGTTGTTGCCCGTTCCATTGATTTGTTCCGGAGTAAGACCGTTTTCGCCAAGCAGGCGTCGAACCACCGGGGAGAGTCTGGGTTTACCGTCGGCGGTCGTGAGCCGTGCCGGACTGTTCATCGCGGTAGCAAGACTGATAGATGCAACTGGTTTGGCAGGCGTTACGGCGGTGTTTGTCGGAGCCGCTGCAGGCTTGGCGACTGGCGCCGTTACTGAGACTTCGCCTTCGGCAGTGATGACGGCCAGCACTGTGCCGACCTTCACTGTCGTACCCGCGGCTACGAGAATTTCCGTGACTACGCCGGCAACCGGTGCTGGAATTTCGCTGGTGACCTTGTCGGTTTCCACATCGAACAGCGACTCATCGGCCTGCACCTTGTCGCCAACTTTCTTGTACCAGTTGGCGACTATGCCTTCCAGCACGGTTTCTCCCAACTGCGGCATGATTACGTTCATATTTGATCCTCACCAAGTGACGGCGATATATTTTGATTCGAGATATTCGAGCAGGCCGTCATGAGCGCCTTCGCGCCCGACACCGCTTTGTTTCCAGCCGCCAAATGGTGCGGCGGGATCGGCGACGATGCCGCGGTTGATTCCCACCATGCCCGATTCGATCTTCTCGGCGACACGCAGAGCCTTTGCGAGATCTCGCGTATGCACGAAGGAAACCAGGCCCATTTCCGTATCGTTGGCCAGGGCGATGACTTCATCCTCGCTCGTGAAAGTGGCAATGGGTGCAACCGGACCGAAAATTTCTTCCTTCAGAACACGAGCGTCGTGTGCCACGTCGGAGAGCACTGTCGCCGGATAGAAGTAACCTGTGCCTGCGGGAATCTTGCCGCCAGTGCGCAGCCGGGCGCCCTTCGCCACGGCGTCATCCACCAGCTCGGCAATCTTGTCGCGGGTATTGGCGTTGACCATGGCGCCCAGCTGCATGCGCTCATCCAGTCCGTTGCCCATCCTGATCTTGGCCATGGCGTCAACAAAGCGCCGGGTGAATTCCTCCGCGACCGGTTTCTCGACATAGAAGCGGTTGGCTGCCGTGCAAGACTCGCCACCGTTGCGCATCTTGGCTACCATGGCCGCCGCTACTGCGGCTTCGATGTCGGCATCGGCAAACACGATGAATGGCGCATTGCCACCGAGTTCCATTGAACACTTGACGATGGTCTGCGCTGCCTGCGCCAACAGCACGCGGCCGATTTCGGTCGAGCCCGTGAAGGAAAATTTGCGCACGCGCGAATCGTTCAGCATGGCCTCGATCGCTTTGGCGGTGCGCCGTGTCGGCAGCACATTGACCACTCCGGGCGGCACGCCCGCCTGCTCAAAAATGGAGGCCATGGCCAAAGCGGTCAGGGGTGTTTCCTTGGCCGGTTTGAGTACCACGGTGCAACCGGCGGCAAGGGCCGGACCGATTTTGCGCGTGGCCATCGCCGCCGGGAAGTTCCAGGGCGTCACGAACACTGCCACGCCAATGGGTTGACGGATAACGATGATGCGGTTGGCGCCGCCGGGAGAAGTGGAAATCTCGCCGAGGCTGCGCACTGCTTCTTCACCGAACCAACGCAGAAATTCTGCTGCGTAGACAACCTCGCCGCGTGCCTCGGCGATCGCCTTGCCACTCTCCTGCGTGATCAGGCGCGCCAGGTCTTCCTTGTTGGAAATCATCAGTTCATAGGCACGGCGCAGTATCTCACCGCGCTGTCGCGGAGGTGTCGCAGCCCAGGCGGGACCCGCGTTGTAAGCTGCTGCGACGGCATCCAGGCCGTCCTCGACGCTGCCATCGGCTACGCTTGCGAGCACTTCCTCGGTCGCCGGGTTGATGACGTCAAAATACCGGCCGTCCGTTCCGGTTTGCCACTTGCCGTTGATGTACAGGTCCTTGCCGATGCTGTTCAGGCTAATTTCCATTTGTTAGATCCTGGGCCTGAAATCCACTGACCGACGAATCTCTGCGACGATCCGGTCTACCGACGGAATCACTGCATCTTCGAGGCCATCCGTTGCGGGCAGCGGGATGTGCGGCGTCGTGATGCGCACTACCGGTTGATCGAGGTCGAAGAAGCACTCTTCCATGATCAAGGAAGAAATTTCTGCGCCCCAGCCGCATAGGCGGGGGTTTTCCTCGACGGTAAATACCCGGCCGGTCTTCACTGTTTCGCGAATGATGGTTTGCATGTCGAGCGGGACCAGCGAACGCAGGTCAACCACCGTTGCCGAAATTCCTGCTGTTTGCAGGAGCTCTGCCGCTTGCAATGCACGTGGCACCATGGCGGCCAGGGCGATGATGGTGATATCTTTGCCGTTGCGTAGAACCTTGGCTTTACCAAGCTCATCTATATACTCGCCGTCAGGTACCTCACCTTTGATGGAATACAGAGATTTGTGCTCGAAAAAGACAACGGGATCGGGATCGCGGATCGCCGCTGCCAGCAGACCCTTGACATCGGCGGGACAGGAGGGTGCAACCACCTTGATGCCGGGAATCATCATGGCCCAATTCTCAAGGCTCTGCGAATGTTGAGCGCCGAAACGCGAACCGGCGCCGTTGGCTGTACGGATAACCAGCGGGAACGAAAACTGCCCATTGGTCATGTAGCGCGTTTTCGATATCTCGTTGGCAATATAGTCCCAGCACACGGCGAGAAAGTCCGAAAACATGATCTCGGCAATCGGCCGCAGTCCAGTCGAGGATGCACCCATGGCGGCGCCCAGGATGGCTTGCTCGGAAATGGGCGTGTCGATGACCCGCTTCGGGCCGAACTCCTCCAGCAGCCCGACGGTAGCCTTGAAGCAGCCGCCTGCCGCGGCGACGTCCTCTCCCAGGAAGACGACGCGCTCGTCGCGCCGCATTTCTTGTGCGATGGCCGCGACCACCGCTTCACGATAACTTAGTTCCGCCACTGTATGCCTCCATTCGACCAGACGTCCTTGAATGCCAGTTCGACTGGCGGTACTGGAGACGCCTTGGCCTCCTCCGTCGCGCGGTTAACCTCCTGCATGGTTTCATCTTCGATCTGCTTCAGTACGGCTTCTTTAACCCCAAGATCGAGCAGGCGCTTCCGATAAATGACAACGGGATCCTTCTTCTTCCATTCGTCCAGTTCGCCCGGCGGCCGATAGTGAGCCGGATCGGCGCGGGAATGTCCGGATTGACGGTAGGTCATGCACTCGATCATGGAAGGCCCTGCACCGGCGCGCGCCTTGGCGACGGCAACCTGCATGGTGCGGTAAACGACATCGGCATCGTTGCCGTCAATGATGATGCGTTCCAGGCCGTAGCCGCTGGCGCGGTCTGCGGCAGGATGCTCGACTGCGGTGACCTTGGTGGTCACGGTGTATTCCCCGTAGAGATTGTTCTCGCAAACGAATATCACCGGCAGTTTCCACACGGCTGCCATATTGAGGGCTTCGTGAAACGCGCCGATATTGGCCGTGCCGTCGCCGAAGAATGCGACGGTGACCTGCGACGTTCCTCGATACTGTGAGGACCATGCGGTTCCGACAGCAATCGGCAACGACGCGCCAAGAATCGCACAGGAAGCCATCACGCCATGCTCGACGCTGGACAGGTGCATGGAGCCGCCCTTGCCGGAGAGACAGCCGCACTGGCGCCCCATCAACTCGCCCAGCACTGAAGTCATGGATGCGCCTCGTGCCAGTACATGGTGATGCCCGCGGAAAGTCGGGTAGGTGTAGTCATCCTTTTCCAGCGCCATGGCGACGCCGGCTGATACTGCCTCTTGTCCCAATGCCAGATGGCTGGTTCCCTTGACCAGATTTTGCAAGAACAGATCGTAGGCGCGCTTTTCACAATAGCGGGCTTCGACTTGGCTCCGAAACAATGCCAGTCGAGTGACAATAGGGATGTCATCTGCTGCTTTGCTGGGTTTTCTTACCTCCGCCTTGGCGGTTTGTTTGGCTTTTGTCGTGCCCATATCTTCGAACCTCTCCCAAGAAATACAACGAACTCCGCATCCCAATTCGCGCAGGACGCTTGATACCGGTTCGAAGATTAAAGGCAGAAGACGCCAAAGTCAACCAATATATAAATTGGTTGTTAATGGGTTTTTGCGTTAGCACTCCAGAAGCAAAGGCGGGCACCAGTACCCCAGAAACAGGGGTGGGCGCTAGTAGTCGAGAAGTCGGCGCCGGGTAGCGCGGATATGTTGGCTCATTAGCTCGCGTGCGATATCGGCGTCGCGGCGCTTGAGTGCAGCGAATATTTCCTCATGCTCATGCTGATAAGTGAGGCGTTCATCGGATGTCTGTCCACGTTGCCTAAGCGCACCCCACATAGCTTGTTCGTGGCGAACCGCATGAATCATGTCGTACATGCGTGTTGCCAATTTGTTATGGGTGGCAGAAGCCATCGCTAGGTGGAAGGCTGCGTCCCATATCTCGAATTCTTCCCGCGTAGTGGCCTTTGATCCACGCTTGAGGCAGTCTTCCATGCGATCGAAATCACTTGACGTGGCATTGGTTGCAATTAGCCAAGGTAGTTCCGGTTCGAAGCGTAACCGAGTTTCGATATATTCTGCGGGACTAATAGTCCCATCTAATCCGGTGACGCCGCTTGGTGCATCTGGGGATGGACGTACAAATGTTCCACGTCCGACCTGCCTGAGAATCAGCCCTTCTGCTTCCAATTCCGCGAGTGCGCGACGTGTGACCGCGCGACTGACATCGAGTTGCTCAGCTAGTTGGCGTTCCGTCGGGACGCGTTCGCCAGGGCCGAATGCATTCTCCTTGATTGCATTGATTAGATAATCACGGACACGAACGTATCCTTCTTGCGCTAGCGCTCTGTCAACCATTCCTGCCGGAACTCCGATTCATTTTTATACATAATTTATACCACAATCAAGTAAATGGCAAACCAATAATGACCTATTGATTAGGCTGCTAGTTATGCTCGAAGCCTTCAGGGGAAAGCGCCCATTCACTTGTAACAGCCATATTCTGCGGGATCTTGTAGTGCAATGGCAAACAAAAGTTCATCCCATTTTGACATGACGCGGTGGTCATTGATCATTTTCAATACGCGATTAAAACAACCAATGCATGATTGGTTGACTATTGGTTTGATTGGCGATACAGTCTTTTAACAATAATTGAAAAAAACAAAAGGAGGGGACATGAGGCAGAGTTTAGAGCAACCGTTACTCGGCATTTTGGCGACGGCGACTGCAATAGCTGTGGCGCTAACTGTCGTCGCTCAATTTGATCCGCAGATTTTGGGTAGTTGGGTTTTGCTTGCTGTATTGAGCGGCTTACCGATACTTGTGGTTTTTGGTTTGGTTTGGCGCTGCGGCTATCCTGCTTCTCTGTCGCGTCTTTCACAGCCAACCAAAGGGATAGCGATTCTGAGCGTAATGACCGTGATATCGGTGATCGTTGGATCGGTTGTCTGGAATGTGGTTGGAGGAAAGCTGTTACCTCCGGCACCATTTACGTCCTTATTCGCGATTCTGAGTATTCTCGTCCTGTTCTGGTTCATCACTTTGTTTCAGGGATGGCCTTTGACGGTTTTATCTAAACATCCTGCCTTCATCGGTGTCGGCGTCATTGCGATGACTTATCTAATAACATGGCTAGTTTTCAGGTCTTGCTTCGACTTCGGTGCCATGCAGGGCGCCCCTTTCTATCGTGCCGAGCTGGATCCTCATGGAGTTCTCCCGGCCTTTGTTGCGGTGTCATTTGCCTGTACGGTAGTGATGGTCATCATGGGTTTGGTGCTGTTTGATTTTTGGCCGTTCTCTTCCTTGGCCAAAACCAATCCATCGCTGGCCGGACAACCGCTCTGGGGCATCGTTAACACGCTGGTGGTCTTCGCTCTTTCCTGGGCCATCTGGAAATTCTGCGTGTCGGCCTTGGGGATGGACGTGGTCGACTATATGGTCAGGGTGCCGGTTTCAGCGCTGTTCGGCGAGTTCATCGTCATCGTGATGATGCAATTGAGTCCATTCCAGTCAACTCGACAGCCACTCCGAGGAATCATCCTGGTTGTGATGGTGGCTATCCTCGCCCTGGTCATGCATCGCTTCTACCAATTTGCCGGCGGAATACTGATTGGTCCCATGGAATCAGGCGCGCCAGGCTATGCGCTCGAATTGTGGACGGCAAATGCGATGCTGGGAGTCACCTTCCCGGTTATCGCACTTTTCGGCGATGGCTTCGGATTCTGGCCATTGGTGTCAGTTCCGAGAAATCGATTGTAATTCCTTGTGCTAGGCAATCACAAATCCATGATGGCGATTAGAAAAGATTGACAAGTTCAAGTGATCGAAAAGTGAAAACGCATAAGGGAGGAAAAATGGAAACACATCCAACTAAGCGCTGGGACACTGCATATGAAGTAAAGGCGATGGTGCTCTTGGTATTAGCTTGGGGGCTCGTTGGCGTTGATCGCTTCATGATCATGCCGATATTCCCAGTCATGGCAAAAGAGCTTTCGCTTAACTATACGGATATCGGCATTATTGCGGGGGCATTATCTCTGGCATGGGGGGCGTCAGCATTATTCACTGGCAGGCTTTCTGACAGAATTGGTACAAAAAAAGTACTTGTCGCTTCGCTCATCGTATTTTCGCTTCTTGCCGGGGTCAGCGGATTGGCGACCGGCCTCGTCGGGCTAGTCATAATTCGTGCAATGATTGGTGTTGCGGAAGGCGGCTATGCTCCAGCTGGTCAAATTGCTACGCTCCAGGTATCCCGACCCGACCGGCAGGGCCGCAACATGGGCATTCAACAGATGGCATTGCCATTGTTTGGAATGGCCTTGGCTCCATTATTAGTCGTGCAGCTTCTGCATGCTGGAGTCAGTTGGCGCTGGGTGTTCGCCCTTGTGATGGTCCCGGGACTTTTCGTCGCCGCTCTAATGGTCAAGTGGCTGAAGGATAAAAGCGATGAAACGATTGAACACACAGCCATCCATGACCATGCAGATCACAAATGGTTCGATGTTTTCAGTTATCGGAATGTGCCATTACAAATTATCATGGTCATGGGCTGGATGTCGTGCGAGATGTCGATGGCAGCGATGATGGCCAGTTACCTCACCGATTATTTGCATCTTGAACTCGTCCAGATGGGTTTTGTTCTTTCTGCGATTGGTTTTGGCGCAGCGGCGGGTGCGCTGGTCTTGGCAACGCTGTCTGATTACTTTGGCCGCAAGCCGGTGACCTTTATATTCGGCATCATCGACCTTTGCGCGGTGTTACTGCTGAAAAACTCAGGCCCTGATCAAACAACTCTATTCCTGTGCTTGTTTCTCGTTCTATTCTGCAGCCAAGGGCTGATTACCATCGGAATTTGTCTAATAGCTTCAGAATCGGTGCCATCGAAGCTCATAGGAGCCTCGAACGGTATTACGGTTGGGATCTGCGAAATATTCGGTGGAGGGATCGTTCCCATTTTGTCGGGCTTGATTGCACATAAAATTGGCATCGAGAACTTTTTCTATTTACCGATGGGAGGTTGTGTTTTAGGGATCATAGTCTGTTTGTTCCTTCAGGAAACGGCACCACGTATAGTTGCAGCGAAGGAAGTCGCCGCTAAATCTCATTAGAGTCAGCTTTGAAAGTCGAGTAGTTGTTCGCTGTTTGTCATCGTTGGTGTGGGCGAATTGTTTGAGAGAAGTGTGGTGCCCGCAATGGCTGGATTTGTAGCAAAACACTCTGTTATTCATCACATCATGTATCTCGCCATGGGCAGTTTGCTGCTTAAATTGGTCATCGTACTATGTTTTAAAGAGACGGCACCCTGCAAAGTTAAATAACGAGACTGCTTTCAGATTTTACGGACCACAAGCAAGTTATCTTAGGAATAATTTGTCATGCCTTCTGAACTCGGCTTACCGGTCCAAGAAGATATAAAAGGAAAAAATGGCCTGCAAGCCGTGATCGGTTGTTCGTTTGTCCTCATGGACTCTGGCGAATTCCTGAACAACTTGAAGAAAAAATCAAAGGTTTGCGAAATATGCATTGTTGAGTGCCCGTTGAAAGAACAGGAGCCAGATTTCGGTCAACGTGCTGATCAGACGAATACTGGTCCTATTTCACCGTCATCGGTTCAAATTTCTTTCTCGAAAAAATGGCTATCTAAGGCCAAACAATCTCGTGCGTTGTTCGCGATGGTGGGAAACTGGTTTCGACAAAACAAAAATAGCTAGGCCCAAAGCATTGTGATTGCATAGTGTTGTTTGCGCGGGTCTGATTACCCAATCAGCCACGGTATGGACATCGCTAAGGCGGTGACCTCGTCGGGAACGGCCGATGCCATCAAGCTCATCGGTATTGTTGATCAACCCTTAGGATAAACCAAGGGAGTGTTGACTACATTTTCCGTTCACTAAACGAGCTTCCATTTACTGAACCTATGCCGCATTACCCCGCAATTGAATTACGTCAGCACCAGACTTAAGTTTATCGAGATAATCCGCCCACTCCTGCATCAGCTTCATGCGCTGTGGTAGGTATTCCGCTCGGTTGTATGCGCCTCTCACTTCATTCCGTTCGCAATGGGCTAACTGCCTCTCGATAACATCCGAGTTATATCCCTGTTCATTCAGAATCGTTGATGCAACGGCACGAAAACCATGTCCGGTCATTTTTCCTTTATAGCCTAGCCGATAAAGGGCAAAAAGCATCGTATTGTTGCTGATGGGTTTGTCCGCATTGCGTCCAGGGAACACATAACGGCTTACTCCTGCTAATGGTTTCAATTCAGCGAGCATAACTAAAGCTTGCTTCGACAGTGGCACAATATGCTCAGATTTCATCTTCATGCGTTCGGCGGGGATAACCCACAGTGCACCGTCAAGGTCAAATTCTTTCCACTCCGCGCCAATCAGTTCCGACGTGCGAACAAATGTTATGGAGAGTAGTTGCAAAGCAAGTTTTGTTAGCCGGTCGCCAAATTCCTCGTAAGTATCAACGGCGCGCAGCAATTGGGGTAGATGCTCCGGCCGAACTGCTGGCTGGTGCTTGGCTTTGTGGGGTGTAAGAGCGCCGCGAAGATCAGCACTCAGATCGTGCTTGCAACGGCCGGTAGCCACTCCGTATCGAAACACTTGCCCGCTGACTTGCAATATTCTGTGTGCCAAATCGTAAGCGCCGCGCTTTTCCACCTTGGCTAAGCTTGCCAGTAGTTCGGGGGCCTCGATCTCAGCAATAGGGCGCATGCCAAGGTCCGGGAATAGATTGCGCTCCAATCGCCGTAATACATCATCGGCGTGGTGCTTAGCCCAGGTATGAAGTTGCTTTTCGTACCATTCACGCGCAACGGATTCAAAGGAATTCTCAGCGGCAAGTCGCTTTTGAGTTTTCCATGCCTTACGTTCGGCGGAAGGGTCGAGGCCTGATTCCAATCGCTGTCGTTCATCCTGCCGTTTCTTCCGCGCAGCTTTGAGCGTTACTTCAGGATAGACACCCAACGAGAGAGACTTTTCCTTCCCGGCTAACCAATAACGAAGCCGCCAGTATTTACTGCCGTTCTCGTGTACCCAGAGCTGTAAGCCGCCGCCATCGGAAAATTTCTTGATAGCCTTGCCCGCGCTAGTGGCATTCCGGCAGTCGGCATCCTTTAATAGATTTAATTTCGCCGTCATCGTGGTAACTCCTGGGAGCGTGGTATTTGTTACCACGATTTATACCACGGTATATGGCCGGATGCAATTGGAAGTTACCGCATCTTACTGGACGATCATCATGAAAAAACTCTTTTATTACATTTAGTTGTGGATGTTACTGGATCGGTGTGGATGTTGGTTTGGCGGAAGCGGTGAGATTCGAACTCACGGACGCCTTGCGACGTCGCCGGTTTTCAAGACCGGTGCCTTAAACCGCTCGGCCACGCTTCCTTGGGCGTCGAATTATACCGTCCGGCGCGAACTGAGCGGTGACGGTGAAATCGGCGGGTGAAGTCAGTCGCGATACAGTGGCATACGCCTGGTGCGTGCCGCAGCAATGGACTCTTCAAGATCGGCAGAAAGCAGCATGGCCGAGTTCCAGGTGGCGACGTAATTGAGGCCATCGGCAACTGTGTGGTCGCGGGCGTAGCGGATCATTTCCTTGCTGCCGCGCACCGCCAGCGGTGATTTGGACGCGATGGTTCGTGCCAGTGCCATGACTTCGTCGTGCAGTTGTTCGGGATTGGTGTAACAGCGGTTGACCAGTCCCATTTCGCGCGCTTCGGTGCCATTGAAGTTCCTGGCGGTATAAGCCAGTTCGCGCGTCATACCCTCGCCAATGAGGCGAGGCAGGCGCTGCAGGCTGCCGACATCGGCGGTCAGGCCAAGATCCACTTCCTTGACAGAGAAATTTGCATCACTGCTGCAGTAGCGCATGTCGCAAGGGCAGATCAGGTCGATGCCGCCGCCGATGCAGGCGCCGTGGATGGCAGCCAGCACCGGCTTGCGGCAACGCTCGATGCTGGTCAGCGTGTCCTGCAGGTCGAGAATCAGCCGGCGCAGTTTTTCGTTTTGGCGACCGGTGCACTGGTCCGCGATTTCCGCACTGATGCCGGACAGCATGTCGAGATCGATACCGGAGCAGAAATGCTTGCCGGCACCACTCAGGACAGCGACGCGAACGGAATCGGTCTGATCGACCCAGGTGAAAGCTTCACGGATTTCCTGCCACATCGGCAGATTGATGGCATTGGCCCGATCAGGCCGGTTCAGTTCGACGCAGGCAACAGCGTCTGCGACTGTCAGGCGGAGCGTCTGGAAGTGTGCGGGAAGGTCCATGATGGCGTCCAGTTCAGGCCAGTTCAGGCGCTTGGTCGGCGGCGGAACATGCCATGGCCTTCCATCGTCATGACAGATTCATTGTTCTGATTGAACATTCTCCAGCGGCTGCGTACCAGGCCGAGTGTCGGCTTGCTTTCGAGGACGCGTGCTTCCAGAACTTCCATCGTCAAGTGCAGGGTGTCGTCGGGCCGCACGGGTTTCAGCCACTTGATATTTTCCACACCGGGCGAGCCTTGGCTGGCTGTATCAAGCAGGTAGCTGTCGCACATCATGCGCATCGCCAGCCCACAGGTGTGCCAGCCGCTGGCGATGAGGCCGCCGTATACCGAGTCCGCCGCCGCCTCTTCATCGACGTGGAAAGGCTGTGGATCGAACTGGCGGGCGAACTTGACGATCTCCTCCTGTGTCAGTGTCACGCCGCCGCTTTTGTGGAGGGTGCCGACGGGGAAGTCTTCCCAGTAATACTTGAAGGTTTTTTTCATCTATACGCCGTTCAGGCGAATTTCGAGAAATCCGGTTTGCGTTTTTCGAGAAAGGCGCCGAATGCCTCCTTGGCTTCGGGCGAGAGCAGACGTTTCCTGAAGTGCAGGCCTTCTTCATGCATGGTTTGCTCGATCAGGGCGAACTGGCTGCGTTTCATCAATTGCTTGGTCAGCCGCACCGAGGCGGTGGGAAGGGCAGCCAGCTTGCGCGCTTGCGCCAGGGCATGGTCAAACACCTCGGCGGCCGGCAGCACGGCGTTGACCAGGCCGATCTCCAGCGCTTTCGCGGCGTTGAAGGCTTCGCCGAACAACAGGATTTCCGCTGCCCGCGTGTGGCCGATCAGGCTTGGCAGCAGCAGGCTGGACGAGGCTTCCGGGCACAGGCCGAGGTTGACGAAAGGCAACTGGAATTTGGCGTTATCGCCGGCGTAAACGAGGTCGCAATGCAACAGCATGGTCGTACCCACACCGACGGCGGGGCCGCACACGGCGGCGATGAAGGGTTTTGACAGCACCCGGAAAGCGGTCAGAAAACGGAATACCGGCGCATCTTCGCTGAGCGGCGGGTTGTCGAGAAAGTCGCTCAGGTCATTCCCGGCGGTGAATGCGCCGGGTTGACCGTGAATCAAGAGCACGCGCACGGCATTGTCGCGCTCTGCGGCTTCAAAGATTTCGGCCAATAGGGTGTACATCGGACCGGTCAGGGAGTTCTTTTTTTCCGGACGACAAATCTCCACGCGCATGACGCCCTGTTCGACTTCGCTGGTGATGAGAGAGCTGGGCTGGTTCATTTTTTCATCCTTGCCATGAGGGCTTCCGTTGCGGCTTTGCGGTCAGCGCCGACCTTCTGCGCCTGGGGTCGTTCGGAAACCAGTTTGAGATAGGGTTTGGCTGCGGGCAGCAATTCTTCGAGAAAATCGCGACCATAAACTTTCTTGGTGGCCTGCGTGATCAGGGGCAGATGCACCCAGGCCGCACAATCGGCGTGGGTGAATTCCTTGCCGGCGATGAAGGGCTCGAAGTGCGCCAGACAGGCCAGGCTCTTGAGCCCCTTGACGAGCTGCTTCTCGGCTTCCACCTTGACGTCGTCGGCGACAGTACTGCCGAAGAATACTTCGGGATAGAGCCGTCGCGCCGGGAGTTCCAGATTCAGCTCGATATGCTCGATCAATTCCCGGCATTTGGCGCGGGCGAAGGCATCAGCCGGATAGAGCGGCGGTTGTGGATAGGCATCTTCAAGGTACTCTGCCAGGACCTGGGATTCGGTCAGGATGCCATGATCGGTGCGCATGAATGGAACCTTGCCCATCGGCGAATCCTTCTTCAGGGCTTCGTCCTGCGAAGGGTAGACCACTTCCTCCTCGAATGGGATGCCTTTTTCCATGAGCGCCAGCTTGATCTTGTTGTAATAATTGCTGACGGAAAATCCGCAGAGTTTGAGCATCAATTTCTCCTGTGTGGGTAGAGTTTTATTTCAAGCGGTGGGCAGCTTGTAGTTGCTGAAGTCCTCGCGCAGCTTGGTCTTGAGCAGCTTGCCGGTGGCCGTGTGCGGCAGGCTGTCGACAAACACGACATCGTCGGGCATCCACCATTTGGCGATTTTTCCGCTCATGAACTCGAGCATTTCCTCGCGTGTCACGTTCATGTCCTTCTTCTTGATGATCAGGAGCAGCGGTCTTTCATCCCATTTCGGATGCACCACGCCGATGACGGCGGCTTCCATGACGGCCGGATGTGCAACGGCGAGGTTCTCGATGTCGATCGAGGAAATCCATTCACCGCCGGACTTGATGACGTCTTTGGAACGGTCGGTGATCTGCATGTAGCCGTCCTCGTCGATGGTGGCGACGTCACCAGTGGGGAACCAGCCATCGATCAGCGGGCTGTCATCCGTGCTTTTGAAGTAACTTCGGGTGATCCATGGCCCGCGCACCAGCAGGTCGCCAAACGCCTTGCCATCATGCGGCAGCGACTTGCCTTCGCCATCGATGATCTTCATCGCCACACCATACAGGGGTCGGCCCTGCTTGACGCGGATCTTGTCCTTGTCAGCGGCCGAGAGGCCGAGATGCTTCAGCTTGAAGGTATTTGCGGTGCCCAGCGGGCTCATTTCGGTCATGCCCCAGGCATGCAGCACCGTGATGCCATACTGTTCGTCAAAGGTGCGGATCATTGCCGGCGGTGCCGCCGAACCGCCGATCACGAGCGTCTTGACGGTTGACAGTTTGAGCTTGTTGGTTTGCAGGTGCTGCAGCAGTCCCAGCCAGATGGTCGGCACACCGGCGGAGACGGTCACCTTCTCCTGCTCGAACAGTTCGTACAGGCTGGCGCCATCGAGCCCTGCGCCGGGCATGACGAACTTGGCCCCGGTCAGTGCAACGCTGTAAGGCAGACCCCAGGCATTCACATGGAACATCGGTACCACCGGCAGGACCGAATCCCTGGCAGACAGGTTCAAACCATCGGGCAGTGCCGCGGCGTAGGCATGCAGCAGCGTGGAGCGATGTGAATACAACACCCCCTTGGGATTGCCGGTTGTGCCTGAGGTGTAGCACAGCGACGAAGCGGTGTTCTCGTCGAACTCCGGCCATTCGTAGATATCCGAATGAGAATTGACCAGATCGTCATAGGCCAGGAGGTTGGGAATCTTGTCGCTCTTGGGCAGATGCCCGTGACCGCACAGCGCCACCCAGCCCTTGACGCGTGGGCAGTGGGGCACGAGCGCTTCAACCAGGGCCGTGAAGGTGATGTCGAAGAAGATATAGTCGTCCTCGGCATGGTTGACGATGAAGGCGATCTGCTCCGGAAACAGGCGCGGGTTGATGGTGTGGCAAACTGCACCGATGCCTGAGACCCCGAAATAGATCTCGAAATGACGGTGCGTATTCCAGGCCAGCGTGCCGATGCGGTCACCCATCTTGATGCCGAGCCCGTTCAGAGCGTTGGCAAGTTGCCGGGAACGGCGGTGCGCATCGTGGTAGGTATAACGATGGATTCCTCCTTCGGGCAGCCGCGAGACGATTTCCGCATCGCCGTGATAAGCGTCGGCATGCTTGATCAGGTTTGAAATCATGAGGGGCATGTTCATCATCAGGCCAAGCATGGGCGTTCCTCCTGTGTTTGTTTTTGGAAATGTGCTGCGCGCGTCAAAGCCATTACCCTACCATCAACCGTTAACAATGGGAATTGCAGCTTGTTGCAAAGATCAAGTCGTCACAAAATCGCCGCGGTGCGCGTCGGCCCAGCAGTTGGGCGTTTCATAGAGACGCACCTGCGCCAGGCGCAAATGGTTGCCATATTTATCCACGTAGACCGAATCGAGTGTGGCGAAAGCAATCGCCGCGAGATTCTCCACGGTGGGTACGGCTTCGAGCAGCACGGTTTTGTGATCGGGAAGACTGGCCAGGAAATTCACAACGGGTGCATCGCCGCGATGCACCAGGAAAGCATGATCCCAGGCGTCGACCAGGTGCTGCTTGGCCAGGGACTTGATCTCGGAAAAGTCCATCAGCATGCCATTGACCGGTTGACCGGCGGCATGAATGATGTCGCCCGTCAGGGTAATCTCGATGGCATAGCGGTGCCCGTGCAAGTGACGGCACTGGCTTTGGTGGTCAGGAATGCGATGGCCCGCGTCAAACTCGAGCCGCCGGGTAATCTGCATGGAATATTTTCAGGAAGGGGTTGCGGTGAGAACTGTTGCGGGCGATTATAGCATCCGCCCTTTGCTGAAAAGACCATGAACCGCGCCGTTCCTCAAGCCATGCCACTCGATCAGCCACTTAATCAGCAACTCAGCGCCAGTGACCACAGTCGCGCCAGCGCCGGGATGCGCTATGTCTATCCGGTGATCTCGCGCCGTGCCGGTGGCGTTTCATTGGGCATCAACCTCAATCCCAACAATGCCTGCAACTGGCGCTGCATCTATTGCCAGGTGCCGGATTTGAAGAGAGGCATTGCCCCGCCTACCGATCTGGCATTGCTCGAAAGCGAGTTGCGCGAGATGCTGCGCGATTTGTTGCATGGCGAGTTCATGGCAAGACGCGTGCCTGAAGACGCAAGACGCTTCGAGGACATCGCATTTTCTGGCAATGGCGAGCCGACCAGTTCCCCCGATTTTCTGGAGGCAGTGGCATTGGTCGTGCGGCTCATGGATGAGTTCGAGTTGCGCAACCAGATTGCCTTGCGCTTGATCACCAACGGTAGCCAGATCGACAAGCCGCTTGTCCAGCAAGGGCTTGATCTGCTCAACCAGGCCGGCGGTGAAGTCTGGTTCAAGCTCGATGCGGGCAGCAGGGAAGGCATTCTGCGCATCAATGGTGTCGACCTCGACCCGGCAGGCATCGTCAGACGCCTGCGTGAGGCCGGCCGGCATTGCACGACCTGGGTGCAAACCTGCTGTTTCGCTTGTGATGGTTTTGCGCCGAACGATGAGGAGATTGCCTCCTGGCTGGCCTTGCTGGAGCAGTCCAGGGAAAATCTGGCGGGTGTTCATCTGTATGGTTTGGCACGTCCCTCGCTGCAAATGGAAGCGTCCCGACTGGCGCGACTGCCGCTGGACTGGCTGGAAATGCTGGCGGAGCGGGTGCGTCAAACCGGGCTGAAAGTCCGCATCAGTCCATAGCTCCTCAGGCTTTTTCTTGGGTTTGGCGCGAGCCGGAGGGCTCGAAACGGCTCGAAAATCGGCTACAATTTGCACTTTCCCTAAGCAGAAAGAAACATGGCACTGATTGTTCAAAAGTACGGCGGCACTTCGGTCGCCAACCCCGAGCGGATCATGAATGTCGCGCAGCGCGTGGCCAAGTGGAAACGCGCCGGAAACCAGGTCGTGGTCGTGGTCTCCGCCATGAGCGGCGAGACGAACCGCCTGATCGCCCTGGCCAAGGCCATACAGGCCACGCCCGATCCGCGCGAGCTGGATGTGGCGGTGTCTACCGGCGAGCAGGTCACGATCGGTTTGCTGGCGATGGCCCTGAAAGAGATCGGCGTCAAGGCGCGCAGCTATACCGGTGGACAGGTCAAGATCCTGACCGATGACGCCTTCACCAAGGCAAGAATCCTGAGCATCGATGACCAGGCGATGCGCGCTGATCTGGACAACGATACCGTGGTGATCGTCGCCGGTTTCCAGGGTGTCGATGCGGCCGGCAACATCACCACGCTCGGCCGGGGTGGCTCGGATACGACGGGCGTGGCTCTGGCTGCTGCGCTCAAGGCCGACGAGTGCCAGATCTACACCGATGTGGACGGTGTGTACACCACCGACCCGCGCATCGTTCCCGAAGCGCGACGCCTCAACACCATCACCTTCGAGGAAATGCTGGAGATGGCGAGTCTCGGCTCCAAGGTATTGCAGATTCGCTCGGTGGAATTTGCCGGCAAGTACAAGGTTAAGCTGCGTGTTCTCTCGAGTCTCGAGGAATTGGGCCAGGAAGGTCCGGGCACGCTGATTACTTTAGAGGAAGACAAAGACATGGAACAACCGATTATTTCCGGCATCGCCTTCAGCCGTGATGAAGCCAAGCTCACCGTGCTCGGCGTGCCCGACCGCCCGGGCATCGCCTACCAGATCCTCGGCGCGATCGCCGATGCCAACATTGATGTCGACATGATCATCCAGAATATCGGCCATGACGGTTCGACGGACTTTTCCTTTACCGTGAATCGCGGCGACTATGCCAAGGCTTTGGCGCTGTTGCAGGAGAAGGTCAAGACCCAGATCGGTGCTCGCGACATCGTTGGCGACAACAAGATTTGCAAGGTTTCCGCGGTCGGCGTCGGCATGCGCTCACACCCGGGCATTGCCAGCCAGATGTTCCGCGCTCTCGCCGAAGATGGCATCAACATCAAGATGATCTCGACCTCCGAGATCAA
>Ga0172380_10002672_pt1 | contig 26725 bp, 15 predicted proteins | sample Leawe162metaG_FD_119747 | JGI IMG/M metagenome (GOLD analysis project Ga0172380, IMG submission 119747) | Leachate microbial communities from a municipal landfill in Southern Ontario, Canada - Leachate well 162 metaG | ecosystem: Engineered > Solid waste > Landfill > Unclassified | place...
GCTGGAGCGCTCATCGTTACACACAAGTCGGAGCGGGAAGCCCCTCCCCCTTCAAGGGGGAGGCTGGGAGGGGGATGGGGTAGAACGACACAGACTAAAATCAATATCTTACATTGTCGTCTGCGCCTTCCACCCCATCCCCACCCTAACCCTCCCGCTTTCCGGGGAGGGAACGCCGTGCTCCATCTTTTCTGCATGTAATCAAATGATTGAAAAGATGTGTGTAACGATGAGCGCTGGAGCGTGGGAACGATCAATTATGGTAAGAGAGACCAGCTTGAGGTTGGCTCATGGATTTGATACGCAACGCAACGCGTCCCGGCTGCATTCCCACGCCGCGCGTGGGAACGAGGTAAAATTCAAGTGAATAAAGAAGACAAATTAACCCTGGATTTGTTCACCGACACGCCTGGCGGCGATGGCGGCGACGTTCCGCCTGCAACGCCTGCCCAGTCGGCCCCGCCGGAAGACCATTTCCCGCTTGCCGCCTACGCCGAGCGCGCCTATCTCGAATACGCGATGAGCGTGGTCAAGGGGCGTGCGCTGCCGCAGGTGGAGGATGGGCAAAAGCCGGTGCAGCGGCGCATTCTGTACACCATGAAGCGCCTTGGCCTGGATCATCAGTCGCGTCATGTCAAGTCCGCGCGGGTGGTGGGCGATGTGATCGGCAAGCTGCATCCGCATGGCGACAGCTCAGTGTACGAAGCCGCGGTGCGCATGGCGCAGGATTTCACCTTGCGTTACCCCTTGGTGGACGGCCAGGGGAATTTCGGCAGCCGCGACGGCGACAACGCGGCGGCGATGCGTTATACCGAAGTGCGCCTGACCCGTCTGGCCGACTTGCTGCTCTCCGAAATCGACCAGGGCACGGTCGATTACATCCCGAACTACGACGGCGCTTTCGAAGAGCCTACCCTGCTGCCCGCCCGCCTGCCGGTGCTGTTGCTCAATGGCGCCTCCGGCATTGCGGTGGGGATGGCGACCGACATTCCGCCGCACAACCTGCGCGAGATCGCCAATGCCTGCATCGCGCTGATCCACCGGCCTGAAATGGATTTCGAAGCGTTGATGGAGATCGTCAGCGGTCCGGATTTCCCCGGTGGCGGGCAGATCATTTCCAGCCGCAACGACATCCACAAGGCCTACTCCACCGGGCGCGGCAGCCTGCGGGTGCGCGCCCGCTGGGAAATCGAGCATCTGGCGCGCGGCCAGTGGCGCATCATCGTCACCGAAGCACCGCCCAACACCTCGACCCAAAAGCTGCTGTCGGAGATCGAGGACCTGACCAATCCGAAAATCAAGAGCGGCAAAAAGACGCTGACCACCGAGCAATCCAACCTGAAGGCGCTGATCCTGTCGGTGCTGGATACGGTGCGCGACGATTCGGACGGCGAGCATCCGGTGCGCATCGTGATGGAGCCGCGCTCCTCAAGGATGTCGCCGGACGACATGATGGCGGTGCTACTCGCCCACACCTCGCTGGAAAACAATACCTCGATCAACATGGTGACCATAGGGTGCGACGGCAAACCGCGCCAGAAAAGCCTGCTGGAAGTCTTGCATGAATGGTGCGCGTTCCGCTTCGAGGTAGTAACGCGCCGCACCCAGCACCGCCTGAACGAAGTGGAGCGGCGCATCCACATCCTGGAAGGCCGGATGATGGCCTTCCTGCGCATTGAGGAAGTGATCCGCACGATACGCGAAGCCGACGAACCCAAGCGCGAGTTGATGGCGAAATTCGCGCTATCGGAAATCCAGGCCGAGGACATCCTGGAAATCCGCTTGCGTCAGTTGGCGCGTCTCGAAGGCTTCAAGATCGAAAACGAGCTGAAATCCCTGCGCGAGGAATGCGATGGGTTGCGCCACATACTCGCCGACGGAGATGCAAAAAAATCCTTGGTCGTCACTGAGATCGAGCGCGACCGCGATGCCTATGGCGACCCACGCCGCACGCTGATCCAGGCGTCCGAACGGGTGCAATTGGAAAAGACCGTGCCCGACGAACCGGTCACGCTCATCATCTCGCGCAACGGCTGGCTGCGCGCCCGCGCGAGCCACGGCGTGGACCTCTCCGGGGTGAGCTTCAAGGGAGGCGACGGCCTGTTGGCAGCCATCGAAACCCGCACCACCTGGCCGCTGGTGCTGATCGACAGCGAAGGCCGCGCCTATTCGCTCTCCCCGGCGGACTTGCCCACCGGGCGCGGCGACGGCGTGCCGGCGGCGTCCCTGCTCGACCTGCCCAAGGGCGCGAAAATTGTGCGCGCCTTGTCGGACGAACCCAGCGCCCGCTTCCTGTTCGCCAACAGCGCCGGCTATGGCTTCATCGCCAAACTCGGCGACCTGGTTTCGCGCCAGAAGGCCGGCAAAACCTTCATGAGCATAGAACCCGGCGAGCGCATCCTATTCCCCGCCAAAGTGACCGGCGACTGGATCGCGGCGCTTTCCGGCAACGGTCGGCTACTGCTGTTCGCGTTAAGCGAAATAAAAGAAATGGCGAAGGGGCGGGGGATGATAGTCATGGGGCTGGATGCGGGCGAGCCGTTGCTGGCGGTATCTTTGATCTCGAACTACCCGGTCAAAATCACCGGCGCCATCCGTGGAGGACGCGAAGTAATCTGCGAAATCAGCGAAAAAGAGGCGGAAAAATACAAATCGCAACGGGCGCGCAAGGGGTGCGCGGTTGGGCAAAAGACTTTTATCGCGGGTGGCTTTGCGTAAATATACGCCGCAATCCCGGCGAATGTGGCTCCCGGCCTTTACAGGAAACTATGTTGCGCAGCCACAACCTCAGACCACCTGATCTCAGGATAGACAAATCAATGGGTTATTGTATTTTGTCAGATTTATCTTGACCCGAAATTTGTAGGAACTGATTTTTCGTCATTCCCGCGAAGGCGGGAATCCAGCAGCGGAGGTTAACAATGAAGCAACCCGTTGTTTACATTAAATCGTCTCAATTAAAATCCGCAAGATCAGGTGCTCTGAAGTTTATCTCATACACCAGAGCTATTTCGGCAGACCAGCGGGATTACATGCCATCCGCCTGCCGGTAAACTTGCTCCCAAGTCTTGCGGACAACCATCTGTTCCGGGGTTTCTCCATAGCCCACGAACAACTCGACGCTCGGCAAGGCTATCAGGTTCATCTTTTGGGCAGGCAAAATCGTGTGGCGAGATGCGAGCACGACTTTTCCGTAGGCCGGCAACGGGCTGTTTTCCCAAGCGTGCCAGTTCTTGCCCGTGTGGGCGAACCAAACACCTTGCCGACGGGCCGCCAAATAAAGGTTTGCTGCCTTGCCGCGGTCCGCCTCGGCGGGAATCAGCGTCACGGTAAGCGAAGTATTTCCCGCATCATCGGTTTTTGAAGTCGTGCGGGTGAAAAAATCCGGCAAGCTTTCGTCGCCGAGACCTCCGACAGTGAAACGGCCTTTGCCGTCCGGCGCCAACAAGGCCGCCGGGGTCGAACGCGCATCGAGCAGTGCGCCGTCGCCCAAGGCTCCGGTGCTATCATCCCCCCAACCCAGCAAGGAACCGTCTTCGAGAATCAGCAGGCTATGCCAGGCGCCCGCCGCGACGCCTTTTGCGCCGGGATAGCGGCCTATCAGGGTGGGAGTCAGGCGCGTGTCCATGTCGCCGATTCCCAATTGACCCTGGCGATTGTTACCCCAAGCGTAAACATGCCCTTCGCTATCCAGCGCCAGGGAATGCCCGCTGCCGACCGCCACCGAAATGATCTTCTGCAAACCGGGAACGGGTATCGCACCGTTATTACGGCTGACCCGCGTGCCGTCGCCCAATTGCCCGTCGGCGTTGTGGCCCCAAGCCCACACCGTGCCGTCGCGCTTCCACGCCAGGGTATGGAAATAGCCGCCGGCAATGCCCGCCACATCCGACAAGCCGCCCACCGTAACCGGATCAAAGCGCCGCGTCACCGTCCTATCGCCCAGTTGCCCCAAAGTGTTGTCACCCCAGGCGCGCACCGTGCCGTCTTCCAGCAAGGCCACCCCGTGCAGGCTGCCGGTCGCCACCGCAGCAACCTTGGATAACCCCGCAATCCGAGCAGGCGCGCCGGGGGTGTTCGTATTCTCCCTGGCGAGCTGACCGGCGGAACTGTCGCCCCACGCCCACACCTCGCCATCGCGGGTCAAAGCCAGGCTGAAAGCCCCACCGCCGCCGGCAGCGAGTTGCGCAACCGGCGGCAGGCCGGGAACCGCCACCATTCCCCCCGGCGCAACCGGTGTGGCGCCGAGTTGCCCGAAGCCGTTGTCGCCCAGCGCATAGGCGCTTCCGGCATCGTCCAGTAACAGGGTATGCAGGCCGCCCAAAGCCGCCCCGCGCCAGACTTTCTGATCCGCGCCCACGGAAAGCGGCAACGGATTATGCTTGTCCGCTGTGCCGAGTTCCCTGTGGGACGAATCCCCAGCGCCCAGCGCCCCGCCGCTACGCGTTAAAACCAGGGTGCGCCCCGCGCCGGCGACTGCATAAGCCACGGCGCCGAACGCCCCCAACGGCTGCGGAGTCAAGCGGGTCAGCGCCTCGCCGTCCCCCAACTGCCCCCGGCGACCTTCGCCCCACAGGTAAACCGCGCCATCCTCATTGATGACGCCGACGTGATAAGGACCCAGCGCGGCACTGACCACTTTCGGCAAAGTGGGGTGCTTAACCGGCTTTTTGGCGTTTCCATTAGCGCCCAACCCCAGCAGCCCGCCGTAATCGCTCCCCCATATCCAGACGCCGCCCTCCCTATCCAGCGCCAGATAAGTTCCCACCGCCGACACCGCCACCTGGCGGATTGCCGGCAAACCATCGACCTGCGAAGCGCGCGGCAAGGCATATTTCCCGTTGCCCCAGGCAAACACCCGTCCCTGGCTGTCTGCCGCGACGCTCCCCTGACCCGCCGCTGCGATGGTGGCAAAAGCCTCCATATCCGGGTTGAGCTTCGTCCCTTCCGCCAGTGTGCGCGCCATCCCGGCGGAAATCTGGTTGTCGGCGTTATCGCCCCAGCCCCACAGCGTATGCCCGCGGGTAAGCGTCAGAGTGTGCCCGCTCCCCGCCGCCACCAGTAGCGGACCAACCGGCGGCAAGCCGCCGACCTTGAGCGGCACGGACTGCATCTCCCCGGCGCCGTTGCCGACCTGGCCGCTACGATTGTCACCCCATGCCCACACCGAGCCATCCTCCAGCACCGCCACCGTATGCGCCTCCCCCGCCGCGATCAGAGTCGCCTTGGCGGGCAGCATCACCTGCGCCGGTTTCAGGCGCGGCGCGACATCCCCCAGCCCGAGTTGCCCGGAAAGATTTTCCCCCCAGCAATAAACCGTCCCGTCCGCCTTGAGCGCAACGCTGTGGTAATAGCCCGCCACCACCTGCACGGCATTGTCCAGCCCCACCACCCGCACCGGATAAGCCCGCCCGGTTTCCGTCCCGTCCCCCAGCCGCCCGGAAGCGTTCTCGCCAAACGCCCAGACCGAACCGTCGGCCTTGAGAACCAGACTATGCTGCGCGCCCAGAGCGAGTTGCGGGGTGGCGGCGTGGGAGGTCAATGCGACGAGAACAAAAACCAGAACTGAAACTATCCGGCAGCTATTGGTGAGCGTATTCATCAGTATCCGTCCTCATCCGCATTGGGCAAAAATCTATCCATCGGACCAAGGTCAATTATCTCATTCATGGCCGCCCCTGCGGGGAGATAAAAGACGTTGCCGCCTTTGGCGCCCAGATAGGTGTCAGTGCCGGGGTAGTAGCGAAAATAATAGCCATCGGCGGTTTCGGAAAAAGGGCGCTGGGGTGAGGAAAATATCTTCGGGTATTTGTCTTCTGCCCAGTTGAAGAGACGGTCGGAGTCGATCTGAACTTTGGGGGCATCCAGCACATAAGTTCCAAGCGAAGGCACTGATCCGCCTCCTTTATAGCCTAGTGAGTTCGGTAAAGAATACTTAACTGCACCGGATTTCTTATCAAGAATGAGAAAGAATTCTTCGGTGGCAATATACAGATCATCAGGGAAATACTCAGAAGTATTGATGTGCGTGCCAGACAAATAGCCCGGAATTCTGAAACGGCGTGAGATTGAGCCAGTCATGGTATCCAGCACGACGATTTCAGCAATTGAATTGATTTTTGACGCGCTCGTAGCGACGAACACTTCGTCGCTATTTGTACTTGCTGCGATGCCTCCCTGCGGCAGCCCGCCTATATCAATAATTGAAACAAGTTTGGGGTTGTCAACATCAACGACATACACTTTCCCAGAAACCCCCGAAAAAATTATCTTTTTCATATGCCTATCGACCGCTTGATCTGTATAGGCTTCTGTTTCTAAATATATGACGGAATTGGTTACCGTGTCAAAAATGCCATGACGGGATTCGTTTATATCAAAATACAATATTCTAAGCTGAGCAACAGGCTGGAATTTGTTAAAAATGACTATTAATGGCGAACCATTAAGTGCATATTCATTTTTTATTGAATAAGTTAGCAAATCAAGTACAACAAGGCTTTTGTATTTTGAAAAATATAATTCCTTTGCTTGGAAATTGATGCCGATGGGAAACCCCATTGTTTCAAACCGCTGCAAATATTTCCCTGTGTTGATGTCGAAAATGGAGGTATTATAGATACCATCATTACTATAGTCATCCATATTGTATGCAGACAAGAAGGCAAGAATTCCATTGGGATGAAGATATATGCTATATGGGTATGCTTTGATCCTCATCTCTGTCCTTTTGTAATTATTTTTCAAATCAATTATACTGATTATTGAATTGTCCCAAGAATAGCTTCCGGGAACATAGGCAAATGGCCCGGCAATACTGTCTTTTTGGACATTAAGGCAAACTACGATACAGGCTATAAGAAACCCCAGTGCGGTTGACAACCGGGCAGGAAGTGTTTTATCTAATGACATGCTGCTTCCCCCAATCAATATCCGTCCGCATCAGCATTGGGCAGAAATTTATCCATCAAACCAAGGTCAATTATCTCATTCATGCCCGCCCCTGCGGGGAGATAAAAGACGTTGCCGCCTTTTGCGCCCAGATAGGTGTCGGTGCCGGGGTAATAGCGGAAATAATAGCCATCGGCGGTTTCGGAAAAGGGGCGCTGGGGTGAGGAAAAAATCTCTGGGTATTTGTCTTCTGCCCAGTTGAAGAGACGGTCGGAGTCGATCTGATCTTTGGGGGCATCCAGCACATAAGTTCCAAATGACGGTAAAAATCCGGTCCAGATGCTTCCATTTAAGTTCGACAAAGTATACTTAACTGCACCGGATTTTTTATCAAGTATAAGAAATTGTTCTTGGGTGGCGATATACAGATCATCAGGGAAATACTCCGTTGTATTGATATGGGTGATCGTTGAATTGCCCGGAATTCTGAAACGGCGGGTGATTGAGCCGGTCATGCTATCCAGCACGACGATTTCCGCAATTGAATTATTTTTTGACTCGCTCGTAGCGACGAATACTTCGTCGCTATTTGTACTTGCTGCGATACCTCCCTGCGGCAGCCCGCCTATATCAATAGTAGAAACAAGCTTGTTGTTATCCACATCAACGACATACACTTTTCCGGAAAACCCCGAAAAAAATATCTTTTTCATCTGCCTATCGACCGCTTGATCGACATTATATTCTGTTTCAAAATAGGTAACGGAATTGGTTGTTGTGTCAAAAATACCATGACGAGATTCACCTATGTCGAAATATAAAATCCTGAGCTGACCAGCAAGCTGGTGCTTGTTATATATGACAAGCAGTGGTGAACCATTAAGCGCATATTCATTTTTAATTGAATAATCAAGCAAATCAAGAACAATAAGGCTTTTATATTTTGAAAAATATAATTCCTTTGCTTGGAAATTGATGCCAATTGGAACACTAGTAGTTTCAAACCGCTGCAAGTATTTTCCTGTTTTAGTGTCTAAAATAGAGGTGTTATGGATACGATCATTATTTTCGTCATCCATGTTGCGTGCAGACAAGTAGGCAAGATTCCCATTGGGATGAAGATATATGCTATCGGGAGCTGCTTTTATCCTCATCTCAATAATTTTGTAATTATTATTCAAATCAATTTTGTTGATTAAGGGGCCGCCCCAAGAATATCTTCCGGGCACATAGGCAAATGGCCCAGCAATACTGTCTTTTTGGATAAATAGGAAAACCAAGATGCTGGATATAAGAAACCCCAGCTTAGTTGACAGCCGGGCAGGAAGTGCTTTATCTAATGACATGCTGTTTCCCCCAATCAGTATCCGTCCGCATCCGCATTGGGCAAAAATTTATCCATCGGGCCAAGGTCAATTATCTCATTCATGCCCGCCCCTGCTGGGAGGTAAAAGACGTTTCCGCCTTTGGTGCCCAGATAGGTGGCTGTGCCGGAATAGTAGCGGAAATAATAGCCATCGGCTGTTTTTGAAAAGGGGCGCTGGGGTGAGGAAAATATCTTCGGATATTTGTCTTCCGCCCAGTTGAAGAGGCGGTCGGAATCTATTTTATCTTTGGGGGCGTCAGGCACAAAATTGCCAACCCAAAAGGGAACCTGTACATATCCGAAGTATCCATTGTTGGTCAAATTATGTACAGCATGTTTGATTATTCCAGATTCCTTGTTAAAAATTTCAAAACTGGTATCCGTGACAACAAACAAGTCATTTGGAAAATACTCGGATGTGTTAACGTTGGTGGTTAAGCTTGGAGCATTGAAGCGACGAATAATCGCACCTGAATTGCTGTCCAGAACAACGATTTCCTCTTTTAAAATGCCAAGATGTAGCGTATTCGTAGAAACATACACCTCATCGCTATTTGAACTAGCCACTATATAGGAAAGATAACCATTTTGCCCAACATCAATAATTTTTTCAAATTTCTGAAGATTAACATCCCAGATAAAAACCTTCCCAGATGTCGTAGAAAAAAATACATTTCTACTATTTCTTTCAACAGCAACATCCCAAGTAAAGTTAGATGGCCAAACCTCAACAAGAGAACCGGAATGTGTATCTAGAACATATGAATAAATTATTGGACTACTTCCTTCAATAACAGTAATCCAAGCAAATCGCTGCTGCTTGTCAACGACGATATGAAACGGTGTTCCGTTTATATGATATTCCATTTTTTTCAAATAGGTCATTAAATCATAGACAATCAAGCTATTCCGCGCACCGACGTAGAATTCCATATTTTTGCAATTTATTGCAATTCCTATTGGAGAATTTCCAGTTTCTATTTTTTTCATTATCTTTCCAGAAATCGTGTCCAAAATCACTACCGTTCCTATTCCGTCTCCCGGCTTAGTCCCATCTCCATCAACTTGGTTGCGGGTTGTCAAGAAGGCGAGATTGCCATTTCGGTGCATAGCGATACCATAGGGCATAGCATCAAGGGGGATTTTTATGGTTTTATAGCCATTGCCTAAATCAATCTTGTAAACAACCGCATAATCACGCCCACCCAATATACCAGAACCGCCGAGGACATAGGCGAACGGCCCGGCAATACTGTCTTTTTGAATATATAGACAAACTAAGATACTGGATATAAAAAACCTCAGCGCGGTAGACAGCCGGACAGAAAGTGTTATATTTAATGACATGCTGTTTCCCCTTAATTTGAATGCAACATCCAATAACTTATTGAACAGTATAAACAAGCCCATATCGCCCGTTATATTCCGCGTCCCCTGTCATGTCATTCCAACAGGCACCGCCAAATTCAACCCCAGTAAGGTTCAAATTGTTGCCTTGATTGTCCTTAGTAATTTTGATGACAGATTCATTCTTGCAGGAAGCGTATCCCACATAAACCTGCGTACCTTTCAAAGCGGATGCATCGAGCTTTTCTACTATCGGTACGGTTTGAAACAGAAATTTGTCGCTTTCCTTGATTTGCCTGATTTCGTAATGCGGTATGAATTGCCCATCGAATTTTTCCCAGTGATCTGTATTGTTTATCTTTGCTTTAAAATACAACTCACCTCCAACATAAGCCGCGACAAAGATTTTGAGCTCGTTTTTCGAGGGAGTGCGATACGAATCATCCACGGCAAAGCTGGCCGACAAAGTGGTTTTTCCGTCATCCGTGATGGTTACCGTCGAGGGCGCCGTGAAGGTGTTCAGCTTGGCGAGCCACATCCCCCGGCCATGGGTCGCGGCGCCCAAACGCCCGTCTTCCAGCCAGAACAGTTCATGCACGTCTACATTGGCCGGGCCGTCGTTTATTGCCCAAGTGACGCCGCACCCTTCCAATCTTGGGTCGTTCTTTTCGATCTCTTCAGGCAGCGTTTCGCATTCTGCAGAAGATTTCGTCTGAACAACATAAGCGTTTTCCGTAGTATAAACACCCACCCCGGTGCCGACATAGAGCCAGTCAGGATTGTTGGGATGGCGGGCAATCGTGTGTACCGGCGCGTCGGGCAGTTTTTTTCCCGGCACGATACCTGAGATGGATAGGAAGCTGTTTCCGTCGTCAATTGACCTCTGGAGGTTGTCTGCGCTGTATGACCCCAAACCAACAAACAGGTGATTATGGTTGTTTTCGTCAATCAGGATTCGATGAATAAATCTCTGATAAACAATAGGTATAGGTTTTAAATCAGGTGATGGATATAATGTGAGGGCTGGGGTGTTTGATAGAATTCGTTTTATTTTTTTAAGAAAAAAATAAACTCCATCACTCATGGCTTTTGAGTCTGAAAAGGGGGATGGCATCTGTGAAATCCAAACCAAATCAGGGTTCCCTTTTGTGACGGCAATTGCAGTTACACCCGTCCCAATGAGCTTTTCGTGATTAATTAGTCGCCATCCATCATCCCCAGAGGCAACATTAATATTATTTATATCGTTTGAGACATAAAGAGTATTTTTCCCTACGTACATCCGGTTGTCATTATTTGGGTCAAGCAGGAATGGGGATATTGCTAAACCACCACTATTAGCAGGAGGAATTTCAACACTATTAAATGATAATTTTCCTACGCTATCTACCTCAAGAGAGATTCTGCTTAGGTGCGTTGCCTTAAATTCAGATACAAAAACATTCCCTCCTTGATTCCTCTGAATGGCAGAAAAAGTACCATCCCCACCATGAACCGGATACCAGTCGTCGCCAAAACTGTTGGAATACAACAGAGAAAAATTGTCCTGAGTTCCTCCTACGATTCGGATGGCTCCATCAGAAAAAGTCCGACCAGCCCCAGAGTAGAATTGGGTTACTGAGAGGCCTTTGTTTCTGGATTCCATTAATGAAAGGTTATTCGTAAGAATTTGATTGTCATTAATCCTGGTGTCTTTCATTTTAGAAATATCCGTTGCAACATACACACCACCGTCATTACCAAAAAATACTTCTTTATTTGAAGTTCTATATTGAGGATGTTCGATTATAGCGTGGATATCTGTATGTATGGCGTTCGGATCGGAATATGAATCAAGCCCTTCTGTAATGGGGAAAAAGTTATTTCCGCCATCAGTAGATCGGGAAACATTAATGCCGCCAATCAAAAGATGAGAGCTGTCCGTTGGATCCACCCAGATAGCATTGTCGTAATTCCCTTGGTTATGCCCGGCAACATTAAAATGTCGTGGATTGCTTCTGTATTGCCATGACTTTCCATTGTCGATGGAGCGGTAAATGGCACCGTCGTTGCTATTTATTGCAGCGTACAGAACGCCGGGCGCGTTATCTGGAATACTTGCATCCTGTTTTGTAATCGTCTTGGCAAATGCCAATTCGATACGCCCATCATTTTCCTTGATTCCATTATTGAAAAGCGAGGTACAATCCCAGTTATTTCCACCGTCCGACGAATAATAAATGACATTGGTCTTCAACCCGCTGGCAACAACATAGTTGGAATCTTTGGGGTTAATTTTCACATCGCCAACTGCTTCGCCAAGATAATATGAGCCGCATGAAGTGCCATAGCTTACCGGCAGCCATTCTTCGGTTGCCTTGCCGAGCGATTGTTTCCTCAGCCCTTTGCCGGTAGCCGCAATCCTGATAGCTTGTCCATTGATGGGTGTATTGGTTGAAATGGCAATTTTGTTAACGTAATACCATTCGCTGTTGCTGGCTCCCTTGGGATCGGTAGAGGGTATTTTTTCCCAGGTTGTGCCTTCGTCGTTCGAGCGCAATATTCCGCTGCCTTGAAAAAACGTGTTGGGGTCAACTGTACCGTTCATCTGTTCGCCAGTCCCGGCATATAGCGGGATATAGCCGGTATTCGGGTCAGGAATAGGATCGGCAGCTAGAGTGCTGATGGGCAGTCCTGAAAGCAGCAATTTTTCCGGTGGCGGGTTCCAGGTTTTCCCGTAATCCGTCGATTTCCAGATTCCCCCGGTGGCGGTGCCGGCGTACAAGGCCGTGCTGCCGTTCTTTTGCTTGACGAACAGCAGGCTACGGGTGCGTCCACCAATGTTTTTCGGTCCGATGAACTGCCAATCCGCTTTCGATTTGATACCGGCGTCGGCAAAGGTTGCCTGGGGATTCTTGCGTCTGATCTCGTTTTTGGTGGCGAACATTTCTTCCCGCTGGCGGTTGGCTTTTATCAGCCCCTGCGGATCGATGTAGCCATCCTCGTTTTGCAATTGCAGCTTGAAAAAATCGGTTAACTCTGTCGTCCAGTTGGTCGGGCGGTTCTTTTTCCAGGTTTTGCGCTCGGCGCGCATTTTTGCCAGATGCGCTTGCATGGCGCAGGAATAGGCGCCGGGAATGTGCGCCGTGTTGCATTCCGCAGCAGTGGGTTCGCCGGATGTTCCGCCTTCGAGCGGGGCCGTTTTATCCATGGGCGCGGGCAGTTGTGCGCAGCCTGTCATGACCGACAATCCTGCCAGAATTGGAATCAGTATTGCTTTGCACAGTGTCACGATGGCCCCCCTAATGGTTTTGCGTTTCAATCCGTCTATTCGTCCGGCGGCTCACCGCACCCCAAACCCCTGCGCCCACTTTCCTTCCACGGAAAGGATGATGCGGGTCGGTCCGTCCCACCACCATGCCAGGCCGGCCTTGTCCGCCGGGATGTCGATAAGCTGGTAGTCGGGCGTGAGGGTGTAATTGCCGGTTTGTCCGTTCAGGCTGAATTGCGCCTGCACTGCGCCGTCTTCCTGTCCTTGCACGGTGGCGTTCGGGTCCAGGTCGAGGATCGCGCCTTGCAGGGCGGTGAAGGAGGCGAAGGCGGGAAACAGCGGGCGGGGACGGGTTTCGCCCGGTTCTCTCCAGGCGAGCAGGCCGTTGCAGATGTGGAGCGCGTCGGAAAGGCTGCTGCAGGAGCGGTTTGCGCCGTCGTCGTCGTGCCGGGGGCGCAGGGCGTAGCGCTGACGCGGCGGGCCGGGATTGTCGATGAGAATGACACCGCCTTCGGCCAGGGTGATTTCGACGTTGCCGCCGAAATAGGCGCGCATCGCCCTGGCGAAGCGCTCCAGGCTGGGCAGCGCCGGGGCAAGGGCGACGACGGTTTGCCGGTGCGAGACTTCCGTCAGCCCATAATAGGCGGTAAAGGCGTTATCGGGTCGGCCCGGTTCAACCCGCACCGGGCCGACGGGCGCCCAGTCTTCAATGCGACCGCCGCGTTGCAGCCGCAGCCCCCAGGTGGAGACGGGTCGATAGGGATCGGCGGAAACCACCGTCACGCCGAATTGCTGATGCGCGAAGGTGCGGGCAATCGCCTGATCGATCTGCATGCCGTCGAGGCGGGCTGCGGGCGCGTTGAGTTTTGGCACGTGGATGCCGAAGGTGATACGTCCACGCGGGTCGCTGATTGCGACTTGGTCGCCGGCCGGGGCAAGCTGGCCTTGGTAGGGCTGCGACCACCAGTAAACAGGGCTGCCGGGATCGCGGGGGAGGTTGCCGGTGTCGGTGGCGGGCGTTTCCTGCCCGTCCAACGTGCCCAGGCGGATGCGCAGGAGCCTGCCGTTGGCGTCGAATTCGGCGACCTCTCCGGCGAAGAATCGGACATTTTGCCCCACCAGCGAGGGCAGTACGCCGGCGCGCTGCTGGCGGGGCGAGACGGTGGGGGCGCTGGTGGCGCGGTAGATGACGGCCTCGCCGTGCTCAATCGCCACTTCCAGCCGACCATCGCCACGGCGCCGCACTAGGAGGCCGGCATCCCCGGACTGTACGTTTTCATGGCGCATTTCTTCTTCGTTCAAGGTGCGGAAATAGCCGCCGTCGGCGCGTCCGCAAGGGCTGACGGACAGGACGAACGTACCGGGCGGCGTGGTGATGCGCGCCGATCCCGCGACAACAGCCGGGGCAAGCGTTTTTCCGGTGGCGAGGCCGGCTTCTGGAACTGCGATTTCAACGGTCTGGAATACCGGTGCGGAATCCTGCCCGAGCGTGGATAAGCTGAGCGGTGGGAACTGGTAGGTGGCGGCAGGCCGGGTTTCCGCCGTGGCGCATTTGGTTTGCGGCAAACGCTGGTTCTGCGAAGCAGGCAGCAATTCGACCGGCACGGTTAACGGGACGATCAACCCGGTGGCGTCCGGTATGTAGCTCACGGTGGAGGATAAGGCGGTGGTGACGGTGAAGGTATCCGATATGCCGCCCACGGTGAGGGTGACGTGCCGGGGCGTACCGTAGACTTCGGCGGTGATTAGGCGCACCCGGATGCGCTGGCCGGCGCCGGCTTGGCCGGGGATGTTGGTCCATGCATCATTTTCACCGGGGTTTTCGCCGGCGTTTTCGAGGCGGTATTCGCCGCCGACGATGGTAACCGGCGCGGGTGCATTGATTCCGGCGATAGTGATGGCGTTGGATTCGACGACCAGCCCCAAGCCGGCTTCTTCCATGTCCACAAAGCGGAATGCGTCGGGTGTGGTGTCGGGCGGCGGCAGAGGCTGAATGACGATGGGTGCGGGGGCTGGCGCGGGCGGGTTCGGGTCCGTTGTCCAGGTCGTCACCTGAAAACCGGATGAAAGCGCTTGCCCGCTCTGTCCGATGCTGACCATGGCGCTAACGCCGGCGCCCAGCCCCGCCGGGGCGACGACCCGCACCCGCAGGCTGTCGCCTTGCGTCATCGTTCCGGCCTCGCTGGTGAAATCCGCGCCATTGATGGAATATTCGCCCCCGACGATATTGATGGGGGCGCTGTCGATGTCGAGCATGACGACAGGATCGGAGACTACTTGCGACAACGGGGCGACATCGGTTTTGGCGGTAAAGGAAAATGGGCGCGGAACTGCGCCGGGGAAATTGGTATAGACGCGAATTAAATTGCTTTTCATGGCGATAATGTCTGGACGTCCATCGTCATCGAGATCAAGGATGTCTAAACTGCCGTATAAAATTGGAAAGGGTACGTAGGAGGTGTAATTCAAATTCTCTTCTTCATCCCAGAATCCAAAATAAACCGCCAAATCACTGCCGCATTCGCCACACCCGCCTTGGAGCAGGATGTCCAGATTGCCATCACCGTTGACGTCGGTAAAAATCAAGGGGGCGCTCAGATACATTGGCTGCGTGTACCTCGGCGCTTCCAACAACTGGTAACTTTCAAACGCACTCCCGGTATTGCGATAAAGTTGAAGATAGCCGGCATAATCCGAGTCAGGATCGTCATAAGCATAGGCCAGATCGGGCTTGCCGTCGTCATCCCAATCTCCTGCGGCAATCGCCAGGGGGGCCGCGACCGGCGCGGCGAAGTGGCCGCCACCGCTATTGCGAAAAAGAGAGGCGCTCGTCCAGCCCACCGCCAGCAGGTCTTGCCGACCGGTTCCGGAAAAATTCGCTATAAGTAAACGCTGAACATTCCACGCCGTCACCAGAGAGGTGCTCGAAAAGCCTCCGCTGCCGTCATTTATGAAAATATCGACCGCCGGACTCTCATAGCAGGGAAACACCAAATCGGGAAAACCATCGCCGTTCAGGTCGGCAGTCATCATTTCTCGTGCCTGCCAGCAAACCGAATAACCAGACGCTACGGCGAATTGACCGCTACCATCGTTGATGAAAATAGAGATTGAGCCGGAATTGAGAGTGACGATGTCCGTGTAGCCGTCGTTGCTCAGGTCCAGCGCCCACAACTTGGCGGGAGTTCCCGTGGCGGCATAGTCCACATGCGCAGCATAGTTGTTGTTCGCATCTAGCGCTATAACGACGGAAATTTTTCCATTGGCGTTCGCTGTAACGAAATCGACCGAGCCGTCGCCGTTGAGGTCTACCGCCAGGGCGTCGTTAACCACCGCACCGACATCCAGCACTGTGCCGTTTGCGCTCAACGATGCCTGTGGCCGATATTCGACACCGTTGCCATTGGGCATGACCGCGCCCAATTTTCCGCTGCCGTCGAGGTCGAAGAAGCGCGCTTTGCCGTTTAAGATGTTTGCATTCCACGCCAGATCAAAAGCAGATGCGGAAGACGTGAAGAAAAGCAGCAAGCCTGCAAAAATCAAAAGGAGGTGACGTATCGGCATGAGAATAAGGTTGAAGGGGTTAACATAACAATGTCAAGCATGAGAGATTGCGGTGTTCAAGTCAAGGCTGATTTATATCGCAGAATTTTCCGGCGATGGATGCGGAGCGATTAGCGGCATGGTTCGTCACTGAGGCGATGTGTTACACCGAGGTGCGCCTGACCCGTCCGGCTGACCTGGCTTGCTGCTCTCGGAAATCAACCAAGGCACGGTCGATTTCATCCCGAACTACGACGGCGCTTTCGGACGAGCAATCCAACATGAAGGCGCTGATCCTGTCGGTGCTGGATACGGTGCGTGACGATTCGGACGGCGAGCATCCGGTGCGCATCGTGATGGCGCCGCGCTCCTCAAGGATGTCGCCGGACGACATGATGGCGGTGCTACTCGCCCACACCTCGCTGGAAAACAATACCTTGATCAACATGGTGACCAGTCGTGTGCGGTTTTGCGTGAAGTGGATAAGCGAAGCGCATCCACCGAGCCGGCGTAGAAATGTGGATGCGCTTCGCTTACCCACATTTTCTCTGAGAACAAATTTACCCTGCGCGCCACCCCATCTGCCTGCCTGTCGGCAAAAAAATTAGACTATGCAATCCAACTTGGATTAGACTGTACAGTCTAATCAGCCCAGGCAGGATGCGGAAACTCCATGAGTCTAATGACCGAACCCGTTTCTTTCGATAGCCGTCAGCGCTTGATTCGCGCCGCCGCCGAGGCTTTCATGGAGGAGGGCTACCGCGCCAGCATCGACCGTATCGCGGTGCGCGCCGGCGTTGCGCGGCAGACGGTCTACAATCACTTTCCCAGCAAGGACGATTTGTTTAGCGAGGTGGCGCGCGTTGCAGCCGGCGCCATTCTGGTTTCCCTGGATGGCGACGGGATAGACTTGCGCGCGCGCCTCCTGCGTTTCGGCGCGGTTTTGCGCCAGCGCTTGATAGGCGACGAAGGTTTGGCGATGTTTCGCATCCTGAGCGCCGAAGTGCCGCGTTTTCCCGCTTTGGGAGTGGCGTATTTCGACAAGGGGCCGGGGCAGGTCGTGCGCTGGCTGGCCGATTTTTTGGGACGTGCGATGAACGACGGATTGCTGCGCCGGGATGACCCCCAGTTCGTCGCCGAGTTGCTGCTTTCAATGCTGGAGTGCTTCGACCGCACGCGCCGGCTGTTCGGCGCGCCTTTGCCGGCAGCATCCGGGGAGGCGGAGCGGGTTGCCCGGATCATCGATTGTTTTCTCCGGGCTTACGCGCCGGAACATGATCCTAGAAACCTCAGTTGACCGCTTGCCAAGATGTGTAATAGGGTGGTTCTAAACAAATTTGTCATCTATTTTGCATTCACCTGTTTGGTGAGAGCGCTACGGGCTGGATTGCACGGTTTTCCGGGCGCATGGCGGCGTTGCAGCTACAAGAGAAGAGAATGGAACAACCATTCTTCGTCGTTGCGCCTCTTGTGCCCAGGCCGTAAGGCCGTCGGGTATGCCCTGCACCCGGAAAACCGTACACTCCAACCCGTTCAACTGAGGTTTCTAGGATAAAGGAGTTGCTTATGAATTCCACCACTAAGCTTGTCCTGTTGCTTGTCGCGCTTATGGCTGGTTGCGGCCAGAGTGGCGGCAAAGCACCCACCGCCGGTGCGGCTCCGGGCGCCGCCATGCCGCCGCCGGAAGTCTCGGTGCTGAAAGTCGCGCCCGAGAGCATTGCGCTGACCACCGAGTTGCCGGGGCGTCTGGAAGCCACCCGTGTTGCGCAAGTCCGTGCCCGCGTGGCGGGCATCGTGCTCAAGCGGACATTCCGCGAAGGCGGCGATGTGAAAGCGGGTGAGGTGTTGTTCCGCATCGATGCGGCGCCGTTCCAGGCGGCGCTCAGCAGCGCGCAGGCGGCGGTTGCGAAGGCGGAAGCGAATCTGGCGCAGGCCAACCTGAAAGTTCAGCGCTACCGACCGCTGATGGAAAGCAACGCCATCAGCAAGCAGGAATATGACGACGCGCTCACTGCACAGCAGCAAACCGGCGCCGATCTCGCCTCGTCCAAGGCGGCGCTGGAAACGGCGCGCTTGAATCTGGGTTACGCCACCGTCACCGCGCCGATTTCCGGGCGCATCGGGCGCGCGCTGGTCACCGAAGGCGCGCTGGTGGGACAGGGGGAGGCCACGCCGTTGGCGATAATTCAACAAGTCGATCCAATTTACGTGAACCTGACCCAATCCAGCACCGAACTAATGCGCTTGAAACAAGCATTGGCGAGCGGTCGGCTCAAGAGCGCCGACGCGGGGCAAGCCAAGGTGACGCTGGTCACCGAAGACGGCCAAGTCTACCCCCACTCCGGCAAGCTGCTTTTCTCAGACCTCACGGTGGATGAGAGTTCCGGCGCGATTTCGCTACGCGCCGAGTTCCCGAACCCGCAGCGTGCGCTGTTGCCCGGCATGTATGTGCGCGCCCGGCTGGAGCAGGCGGTCGATGAACAGGCTATCACCGTGCCGCAACAGGCGGTGATGCGCGGCGCCAGCGGCGCGTCGGTGTTGCTGGTCGGGGCGGACGGGAAAGTCGTCGCGCAACCGGTCACGACCGACACCGCGCAAGACGGCAAATGGATCGTCAGCCAGGGCTTGAAGGCCGGCGACAGCGTTATCGTCGAAGGGTTTCAAAAAGCCAAGCCGGGCACGAGTGTCAAGCCCATACCGTGGCAGGCCAAAGCGGCAGCGCCGAAGCCGAATGAAGGAACGGGCGCGAAATAGCATCTTTTTTGGCACAGAATCCCGTTCCTGCGTGTCATTACGGAACAAGACAAAAGCCCCTCTCCCGCAGGCGGGAGAGCGAAGCGAGGGGGGGCGGAGCCGGGTGGGGTGAGGGACGCTGCACAACGATAACGCTTGGCTTGAGCGCAAACACCCTCATCCTAGGCTGTCGAAATTTATCATTTTTTGACAAAAAATCAGCACCGATTTATGGATTTTATCAACTTACGGACAGGGTCAAATTTTCCCGTTCATGGTTCGACAGGCTCACCACGAACGGGAAAATTTGACCCTGTGCCTCGCGCGTATGCTGGAGCAAACCTGCGTTCGCCTCTGCCCTGACACTTGTGTGTAACGATGAACGCCGAACGTGAGAACGATCAAATGCTCATGACTTAAGGAAATCCGCTCATGGTAAAGTTTTTCATAGATAGACCGGTTTTTGCCTGGGTGATTGCGTTGTTTATCTTGTTGGGCGGCGCGCTGTCGGTGACTAAGTTGCCGGTCGCGCAATATCCAACGATAGCGCCGCCCTCCATCGTGATCACTGCGACTTATCCGGGCGCATCCGCCAAGACGTTGGACGAGAGCGTGACCAGCCTGATTGAGCAGGAGATGAACGGCGCCGATGGCTTGCAATATATCGAATCCCAGAGCGAGGCCAACGGTCAGGCCACGATCACCGTCACCTTTCAGCCGGGCACGAATCCCGATCTGGCGGCGGTCGATGTGCAAAACCGCCTCAAGCGCGTAGAGCCGCGCCTGCCGCAGGCGGTCACGCAGCAGGGGGTGCTCGTCACCAAGGCGCGCAGCAATTTTTTGTTGTTCACCACTTTATCCTCGGTCGATGGCCGGCTGGATCCGGTTGCGCTGGGCGATTATCTGTCGCGCAACGTATTGAATGAAATCCGGCGCGTGCCCGGCGTCGGCCAGGCGCAGTTGTTCGGCACCGAGCGCGCGATGCGCATCTGGATAGACCCCGATAAGCTGGTCGGCCTGAAGCTCACCCCGTCCGATGTCGCCAATGCGATCCGCACTCAAAACGCGCAAGTCGCTTCCGGCACGCTGGGCGATTTGCCCAGCCCCGGTTCGCAGCGCATAGCCGCGCCGATTATCGTGACCGGCCAGTTGGCGACGCCCGAGGAATTCGGCAATATCGTGCTGCGCGCCAATCCGAACGGCTCGACCGCGCGGCTGCGCGATGTTGCGCGGATTGAAATCGGCGGCCAAAGCTATGCCACGTCGGCGCGCCTTAACGGCAAGCCGACTTCCGCAGTCGGGGTGCAACTGTCGCCGACCGCGAATGCGCTCGCCACGGCAAAGGCGGTGCGCGCGAAAATGGACGAACTGGCGAAATATTTCCCGGCGGGCGTCAAATACGATATTCCCTACGACACCTCGCTGTTCGTGCAAATTTCCATCGAAGAAGTGGTTAAGACGCTATTCGAGGCGGTGGTGCTGGTCTTCCTGGTGATGTATCTGTTCCTGCAGAATATCCGCTACACGCTGATTCCCACCCTCGTCGTGCCGGTCGCATTGATGGGAACTTTCGCGTCCATGGCGGCGTTCGGCTATTCGATCAATGTGCTGACCATGTTCGGCATGGTGTTGGCTATCGGCATCCTGGTGGACGACGCCATCGTGGTGGTGGAAAACGTCGAGCGCATCATGAGCCACGAAGGCCTGTCACCGCGCGATGCGACGCGCAAGGCGATGGAGCAGATCACCGGGGCGATTGTCGGCATCACCCTGGTGCTGACGGCGGTGTTCATCCCGATGGCCTTTTTCGGCGGCGCGGTCGGGGCGATTTACCGCCAATTCACGCTGTCCATGGTGTCGTCTATGCTCTTCTCGGCGCTGATGGCGCTGACGCTGACGCCCGCATTGTGCGCGACGCTACTGAAACCGGTCGAAGCCGGCCATCACCACGCGAAAAAGGGCTTTTTCGGCTGGTTCAATCGCGGCTTCCAGCGTAGTGCGAACGGCTATCAAGGCGTTATCGCGAAGATGTTGCAGAAGACCGGGCGCTATATAGTGCTGTATGGCTTAATCATCGTGTGCGTCGGGTGGTTGTACAAAGGGCTGCCGTCATCGTTTTTGCCGTTCGAAGATCAGGGGTTCATCATTACCAACGTCCAGTTGCCGCCCGGTGCAAGTGCCAGCCGAACCACGGACGTGCTGGAGCAGGTTGAACAGTATTATTTGAAGCAACCGGCGGTTGCGCGCACCGTCGCAATTACCGGCTTCAGCTTTTCGGGCAGCGGCCAGAACGCGGGACTGGTGTTCACGCCGCTGAAAGATTGGAGCGAACGCGCAAACGATCAGTCGGCGACCGCAATCGTCGGGCGCGCTTTCGGCGCGTTGTCGAAAATACGCGACGCCATTATTTTCCCGGTCAACCCGCCGCCGATCCGCGAACTCGGCAATGCCACCGGCTTTACCTTCCGCCTGCAGGATCGCGGTGGACTCGGCCATGAAGCCTTGCTCGCGGCGCGCAACCAATTGCTCGGCATGGCCGCGAAAAGCCCGGTGCTCGCCGGCACCCGCCCGGAAGGCTTGGAAGACACGCCGCAATTGCAATTGGACATCGACCGCGATAAAGCCAATGCGCTAGGCGTATCGTTCGCCGACATCAACAGCACGCTGTCGAATTCGCTGGGCGCAGCCTATATCAACGATTTCCCCAACATGGGGCGGCAGCAGCGCGTGATTTTGCAAGCCGATGCGCCGCAACGTTTGCAGCCGGAAGATTTGCTCAAACTGTACGTGCGTAATGCGCAGGGAACAATGGCGCCGTTTTCATCCTTTGCCAGCTCGCGCTGGGTCGTCGGCGCGGTGCAACTGGCGCGCTACAACGGCTATCCGGCAATGAAAATTTCCGGGGATGCCGCCAAAGGCCGCAGCACCGGCGAAGCGCTGGACGAAATGGAAAGGCTGGCGCAACAGCTACCAATAGGCTTCGGCTACGAATGGACCGCCGGCTCCTATGAAGAAAAAATGTCCGGCTCGCAAGCGCCGGCGTTGTTCGCGCTGTCGCTGCTAGCCGTGTTCCTGTGTCTGGCGGCGCTGTACGAAAGCACCTCGATTCCGTTCTCGGTGATACTCGTGGTGCCGCTCGGCATACTCGGCGCGCTGCTCGGCGCGACCTTTCGCGGCATGCCGAACGACGTATATTTCAAGGTCGGCCTGATCGCGATTATCGGCCTGTCCACCAAGAACGCGATTCTGATCATCGAATTCGCCAAAGACCTGCAAGCGCAGGGCAAGAGCTTGCTCGACGCGACCCTGGAAGCGGTGCATCTGCGCTTTCGCCCGATCTTGATGACCTCGTTCGCGTTCATCCTGGGCGTGTTCCCGCTGGTCATCGCCAGCGGCGCGGGTTCCGCCAGCCAGCGCGCCATCGGCACCGGCGTGATGGGCGGCATGATAACCGCGACCGTGTTGGCCATATTCCTGGTGCCGGTGTTTTTCGTCGTCGTGCGCAGCTTTTTCAAAGGCAGCGAACGACAGCGCAAAATGTACGCGGCGCATAGGGAGCAAATCGCGCACACGGGTGAAGAGGAGGGCAAACATGAATAAGAAAATCAGCGCGCTGATCGCGCTCGGCGCACTTGCCGGCTGCACGCAAACGCCGCCCTACGAGCGCCCGGCAGCCCCTGTCGCCGCCGTTTACCCCGCAGCCGCTCCAGCCCCGACCGTCCAAGGCGCGCGAAGCGCCCCCGAAATCGGCTGGCTCGAATTCTTCCCGGATAAACGCATGCAAGCGCTGATCAAAATCGCGCTCGACAACAACCGCGATTTGCGCACGGCGGCATTGCGCATCATCGAGGCGCGCGCGCTTTACAACATCCAATCAGCCGACTTGCAGCCCAACCTGAATGCCGGTTTCACCGGCAGCAGCGTGCGCGCACCGGCCATCAGCAGCTATCAGGTTGGTCTTAGCCTCGCCTCGTTCGAACTCGACTTCATGGGGCGCGTGCGCAGCCTAGACGAAGCCGCGCTGAACCTGTACCTCGCCAGCGACGAAGCGCGCCAGGCCGCGCAAATCAGCCTGATAGCCGAAGTCGCAAAAGCCGCGCTGGCTGAGCGCGCCTACGCCGAGCAACAAAGCCTGGCGCAAAAAACGCTGGAATTACGCGAAGCCACATACAAACTGGTGAAGCAGCGCTTCGACGCCGGCGCATCGTCGGCGCTCGACTTGCGCCTGAACGAAACCCTGGTGCTGGCGGCGCGCGTCGCGCTGGTCACGCTGACGCGACAACGCGCGCAAGCGATGAATGGATTAACGCTGCTGGTCGGCAAACAACCGACCGATTTGCCCGAAGGGCAAGCGCTCACCGCACAAAACATCGTGACTGATCTTCCCGCCGGCCTGCCATCCGATTTATTGACGCGCCGCCCCGACATCCGCGCCGCCGAACAGCGCCTGAAAGCGGCGAACGCCAATATAGGTGCTGCGCGCGCCGCCTTTTTCCCGCGCATTTCGCTGACGGCGGGCATCGGTATCGCCAGCGATTCCCTCTCCGGCTTGTTCAACGCTGCCTCGGGCGCATGGGCATTCGCGCCGCAACTGCTGCTGCCGATCTTCGACGCCGGGCGCAACCAAGCCAACCTGACCCTGGCAGAAGTGCGCAAAAACCTGGCCATCACCGACTACGAAAAAACCATACAGACCGCCTTCCGCGAAGTCGCCGACGCGCTGGTGGCACGCGCCTTGCTGGATCAACAAATCGACGCCCAGCGCGCAACCCAGGAAGCCCAGGCAGACCGCCTGCGCCTGGCCGAACTGCGCTATCGGAACGGCGTAGCGAGCTTCCTCGATGTGCTGGACGCGCAACGTGAATTGTTCGCGGCGGAACAAGCACTGGTGCAAACGCAACTGCTCAGGCTGACCAATGCGATAGATTTGTATCGGTCGCTTGGGGGAGGGCTGAAGTGAAGAGGCGCAGAAACGGCCAATAGGCACAAAACGGGATAAGGGGATAAGCACGAGCCGCATCCACCGAGCCACCCAATGTGTTTTCAGCATGTGACAGGGCGACGCCATGCCACTCTGCCGACATCACAATCGGCGCAAGCCGCGCCGCCCGCACAAACGCATCAACCTCGAAAAACGTGGGCGTTCTTTTGTTTGCTTGCCATGAAACAAAATATAACGTTTAATCCAATGCACATACACCCCTTCCGTGCGAATGCCGTAATGCTTTAAACTAATTTCCCCGCGCACCTGATCCAACAAACACGACGAAGCTGAGATAAGACAGTGGCATCAATCATTTTTAGGTTGCCCTAAAAAGAAAGTTGTAATTTCATGATTGTAAATAATTTTGCGAGTTATGAGCAGGCTATTTTAACGAAAATGACGCTTTATAAAGCGTCATTTAGGATGGCTACTTTACGTTATGCCTCTCTAGGAAGGAAATCCAGTGGGACAACATGACAGTCAGCAGGTGTGCTTAAACGGACACCAGATCACTGACAACTACCATCGTTCGCCAGAGTTTCGTAGAAAGTTTTGCGCTCAGTGCGGAGCAGAGACTATCTATAAGTGCCCCAGTTGCAGCCATGAAATAAAGGGGGATTATCACGTAGAGGGCGTCGTAGCCCTAGGTTTTCACACCCCGGTTCCTACCCATTGCGAGAACTGTGGCTCTACATTCCCTTGGACGGCAGCCAAGGCGAAGCTGGCTGCTAAGCCTGCTGAAAAATCAGAAATTGACTACTTTGGCCTTGTTGAGCAGATTTGTTCGCGCTTTCACCTAGTAGCAAAACAGTTGAAAACACGACATCGCGACAGAGAGAGTTTGCCCGTCAATGACGAATATGATGCTCAAGACTTGCTTCACGCACTTTTGCATATTTACTTCGACGACATTAGGCCTGAGGAATGGACACCAAGCTATGCGGGTGGATGTTCGCGCGTAGACTTTTTGCTCAAGGATGAAAAAATCATCATCGAGGTTAAGAAGACAAGGCAAACGCTGAAAGCAAAAAATGTCGGCGAGGAATTAATCATTGATTCGCAGCGCTACAGAACGCACCCAGATTGCAAAAAACTCTTGTGTTTTGTATATGACCCAGATGGCTGGATTTCGAATCCCCGTGGGCTTGAGAATGACCTCAACAAAAAGGATGATGATTTTGAGATCAAAGTTCTCATTGTTCCAAAGGGGCACTAGGCATAACAATTCGTTCCAGCGGACTGCCAAAAGCTGCGCTTTTGTCATCCGCTGAACTCAAACGTTAGGTTTCTTTTCTCTGAGGACTATATGACTACCACCAAAACCCAAAAATGCCCTCTTTGTTGTTCTTCGGACATCGACTACCAAGTTATCGCTCATATCAAGAGTAAGCACGCTATATGCCCAAAGTGCGGAGAATTCGTTATCTCATTTGCAGCAGAGCAACGGCTTAAAGATTTTGATGCCTCTATGCTAGACAGGATGTCGCAAGAAGCAAGAAAGACAACTGATGTACGGTTCATATACTTCGTAGAGTGCTTATCTCCTCCGAAGAAGGATCGACTGTCGTTTTCTGACAATGCATCTCCCTCTCAAGAGGTATGCACGCTGCAAAGTAGTCCTGTAGAGCGAAGTAGAGTTCTGATGTGATCTGGTAAATCACCAATTTCCCTCCTCCGTAATCATGGATAACATCAACCACTTTCCCGTTTTCGTTTTCATGCAGAGTAAATCCAACTTTCATGTCCATCTCCTCAAAGAAACCTAACCCTGCGTCCGAGGCGACCTGCGCGATAAGGCCTGCGCAGGCTCCTCAACTTGAACGTTAGATTTCATCCCCCACTTGCTCATCATGAACACAGCTCAATATAGTTTTGGTGTTGAAGGCAACGCTTACTTCATAAGGGCGGCCGCAGAAGCCCTAGAAGAAGTCATGGAACCATTTTTCGAAGGCCCAGGTTGGGAATGCGCCCCACAATTCTTCGGCACCTTGCCCGCTCTCAAACAGCATCACCGCCTAATGGAACTTGGTGGACTGGAGATATTCGGAACATTCGTCGTGTTCATAGGATCGTGCTTTGCAAAGAAGATATTTGATGAAATCTATGACCGAACACTAAAGCGTCCTATAGCCGCACAACTCGACAAATTTTTCGCGAAGGCCAACGTCCCAGAAGGAAAGCTTTTGGAGTATCGGGATGTCGTGTATTTCCAAGACATTCAACTTGTGGTGGTAATTCGAACGCTGATAGACAAGAACGATACAAAGGCCGTTGAACGTGACCTCATTGAAGGGCACCATACCGCCCACGCCTACATAGAGAAGAATGGAAAGAAGGCTGCCATTCATTGTCACACGGTATTGAATGGTAAAGTAAGCCCAGAACCGTTCTTGTTCGATTCTGTTGCGCAAATAAAAGAGCATGACAAAGCAAATGTTTGTCGTATTCGCCGCACTGAAATCTAACCCTGCATTCGAGTGGGACTGGCCGTGAGTGTGATCAACTATCTTGATGGGAAAAGCTGTGTTTTTGATCAAAATTCGTGATGCTTAGGGGTGTTTCCCCATCACGCAACTTGACCAAATAATATTTCAACGGATCAAATGGTTAC
>Ga0172380_10002673_pt1 | contig 26711 bp, 30 predicted proteins | sample Leawe162metaG_FD_119747 | JGI IMG/M metagenome (GOLD analysis project Ga0172380, IMG submission 119747) | Leachate microbial communities from a municipal landfill in Southern Ontario, Canada - Leachate well 162 metaG | ecosystem: Engineered > Solid waste > Landfill > Unclassified | place...
AACGACCGAATAGTCAATCGTTGCCTGAACGCCTCGCATGATGTCGGTGATGGCCGGGTCGCGGGAAAAAGATAACTCCCGTACACCCGCTCCGACACCATAGGATTTGTCTATGGTTCCGCCTGTCGCAATGACGAGCAACTGTCCATTCTTCATGTTTCCGTTTCCTTCCTTGGTGTGCAGATTTGTCTAAAATAAATATACACTAGATAGTAATTATGTCAACGATGTGACCCTACAGAGCCTGGAATGGAACACAATCGTAGAAATGGTGGGGAGGTGGAATAAGGTGTTTAGTAACTTTGTGGTAAGGTAAAAGAAAAAGCACCCTTGATGCTTTTTCAGGTCATCGACAGAACAGGGTCCTGTCCGTGGTTGCAGTAGTTTACCGGTTTCGCTCGTCACTACTTTCCGGTTTGAATTAACCACGAGGGTGCTTGGCATACCTCTTGTACTCTTGGTACGTAGAATGGCTTTGCCATTACCATTCGAGCTATTTAGATATTATCAAAATAAATTGAGAATAACAAGTCTTTTGTGACCCTACGCGGAATCGAACCGCGCTTTGAGCCTTGAGAAGGCTCCGTCCTAACCGATAGACGATAGGGCCAGAAAATTAATATAGCATTTTATTTTGAAATGGAAAAGGCGCTCGGCAATCACGGGAAAGTGTATGCGGAAGCGCCTTTTGCGGTTATGAGGAGGGAGTGGCATGATTGGTCTTGAGATGTGCCAGGCAGTTGGTCTGCCATTCATTCCAAGACTTTCCTTTCGGATTTGGATCCGAATCGCCGTCTCCTCAAATCTGGAGGTTATGCATGAGCGACGTGTCGGCGAGGATTCCAGATACGGTTTCTCCGCTCGCGTTCTCGTGCTTCTCTGTCAAGGTTGAGGAAGTATTGAAGAAGTTTTTCCTCGTCCTTATCATCGAGGTTGTACTTCTCAATCACGAGCCTGATCGCTTCACCGCGTTCCAGACCCTGGTTCGTAATCATCCTTGCTGCTTCGTGGCCCATGCCAATATAGTACATGATATTACCCTCCAAGTTTCGAAAGATCAGTCGTTTGACGTACCCTTATTCCTATTGTATTATACCAAAAAAGCCTCTCGCTTGTCAAGCGAAGGCGGTGGAAAAGTCAAAATATGGCTAATTAAATAGGCTTTCTACCACCTCCTTTACATCAGTGCCGTCGGCCTGACCTTTCAATTCTTTCATAAGCAGTCCCATGAATTTTCCCATCCCAGCTTTATCGGTAATGTTCATTTCTGTTTTTTTTGCGAGCGCGATTTTTTTGATGTCCTCTTTACTCATAGTTGCTGGCAAGAAAGTTTCCAAAATTTTTAATTCGGCTTGTTCATTTTCCACCAGGTCAAGACGACCACCTTTGGTGAATTGATCGATCGAATCTTTTCTTTGTTTAACTGCGCGCTTGATAACGGCGATAGCATTTTCATCTGGTAATTCATCTTGCGGGGTTTTACCAATTACTACTAGTTCATTAGTAAAAGCCGAGACCAGACTTCGCAAAACAGTTAGACGTAAAGCATCTTTGGCAATCATCGCTGATTTAATCCCGTCACGCATTGTTTGTTGTATTGACATAAGTTGTGTGTATTAATTTTTAATTTACTAATTCTATCATCTTTTAGTAAGTTTTGGTATAATAGAAACAAATGGAAACACTTTCAACTATTCTCTTGATTGTCATTACTGCCGGTGTGATATTGGCAATTATTATTTTACTCAAGAAAAAGCCTGAGGAGGTTAAAAAAGACGATACAGGCTTAAACCTTATTTTACAACAAATAAACGAGCTAAATCGTACGGTGGACAATAAGATTAGCGAGTCGAGCAAGCATATGAACGAATCAATGCGGACTCAGTTTACCGAATCATCAAAGTTAATTAGAGATGTGACGCAGGGTCTAACCAAACTGGATGAGACGAACAGGCAGGTGGTGTCTTTTGCCGATCAACTTCAATCTTTACAAGATATTTTAAAGAATCCTAAACACCGCGGAATTTTGGGTGAATATTATCTAGAAACTCTCTTGCAAAATGTTCTAGCTCCGACGCAATTTAAAATGCAATATGCGTTTGAGAATGGGGAAATCGTGGATGCGGTGGTTTTTGTCAAAGAAAAAATTATTCCAATTGATTCCAAATTTTCTTTAGAGAATTATAATAAATTAAGTGTCGAGCAGAACCCAGTGGAAAAAGAAAAACTGGAGAAAGCTTTTGTCGGTGATTTGAAATTACGCATTCAGGAAACCGCCAAATATATTCGACCAAAAGAGGGGACGATGGATTTTGCTTTTATGTTTATACCCCACGAGGCTATCTATTATGATTTACTAGTGAACAAAATTGGCGCGGTGGCTGAGGAAACTGATAACCTTATTCAAAGAGCGGCCAATAAGTATAAGGTGATTATTGTCTCGCCGACGTCTTTCTTGGCATATTTGCAGACCGTTTTACAGGGCTTGAAAGCTATGCAGATTGAGGAAAGCGCCAAAGAGATTCGCAAGAATGTCGAGGGTTTGCAAAAGCATTTAAAGAGCTTTGAAGAGTATCAAGGCAAGTTGGGCAAGTCTTTGGAAACGACAGTGAATCATTATAATAATTCTAATAAGGAGTTTAAGAAGCTGGACAAAGATGTGGTGCGAATTACTGGCAAGGAATCAGATATAGATCTTCTAGAAGTGGCTAGACCAGAGAATGAGGAGTAGGGTGTTACCTATAGAAGACACCCCAAAGTTATCCACAGTTGCAGGCAGTTCTGTGTCGGTGATAAAATTGTGATATGAAAAAGATAAATAAAAAAATGACCTTGGAAAAGTTAGCAAAAACTATAAATGATAATACTGATCAGAAAATAGAAAAGTTGGCTGGTATTGTGAAAAATAGTTTTGTCGATTTTGATCAAAGAATGGATCAGAAATTTGATAAGGTTGATCAACGATTTGATCGACTGGAACTTAGTGTTAATCGTCGTTTTTTTGAAAGTAATGATCAATTACACGGTTTACAGGATAAAGTCGCCCGGGTTGAGAATATCCTTAAAATCGGGTAGGGGACGGTTGCATTTTTTGGAGAATCGTGTAATATACACCCTATGGAATTCGCCGTGATAAAAACAGGAGGAAAGCAGTACAAAGTCGCCGTTGGCGATAGTGTTAAGATTGAAAAAATCACTGGTGAACACAAGGTTGGTGATAAGCTGACTTTCGACAAAGTTCTCTTTGTTGATAATGGTAAAGATACGACAATCGGTACTCCAAATATTAAAGGCGCTGAAGTGAAAGCAACCTTAACTGAGATTGGCCGAGCTCAGAAGGTGATTGTCATCCACTACAAACAGAAAAGCCGATACTTTAAGAAAAACGGGCACCGCCAGCCATTCTTTAAAGTCAAAATTGACGCCATCAAGTAAGACCGCCCCTGAACAGGCGGTTTTATTCTGTTTATATTTTATTTATTATTCTTATTAAACATTTAATGCAAAAGACTAAACATAAATATATTTTTGTCATTGGTGGGGTGATGTCTGGGGTGGGTAAGGGAATTGCTTGTTCGTCGATTGGTACGATTTTGCAAGCTCGCGGTTTTAATGTGAACTTACTCAAAGTTGATCCGTATTTAAATGTGGACGCTGGGACTATGAATCCGACGGAGCACGGCGAGGTCTTCGTTTTAAATTCTGGATTGGAGACTGATCAAGATATGGGTAATTATGAAAGATTTCTACATCGCGATCTGACTGGGGATGATTACATTACTTCCGGGATGGTTTACAAACACGTAATTGAAGCCGAGCGCGCTTTGAAATATGGTGGTCACTGTGTCGAAGCTATACCGCATATTCGTGATGAAATTATTCGCCGCTTTGAACACTCCGCAAAGTTAAACAAAAGTGATATTACCGTGATTGAAATCGGTGGCACGATTGGGGATTATCAAAATATCATGTTTATTGAAGCGGCGCGAACTATGAAAGTGAGTCGTCCTGATGATGTGGCCTTTGTTGTGGTCAGTTATTTGCCAGTGCCAAGTAAGTTGGGTGAAATGAAAAGTAAGCCGACACAAAACGCTTTACGACAGTTGAATTCTTATGGTGTGAATGCTGATGTGATCATTGCTCGTAGTGAAGTACCGATGGATGATCGTCGAAAACAAAAAATCGCGGTCTCTTGCAGTTTACCGGTTGAACACGTGATTTCCGCGCCAGATATTGAGAGTGTGTTTGATGTACCACTTAATTTTGAAAAAGATAAGCTAAGTGAAATTTTGTTGAAAATTTTGCGTTTAAGGAAAAAGAAAGTGGAGGCGGGTCTCAGTAAATGGTTGGCTTTTGCAAAAAAAGTGAAGGAAGTTAAGCGCCCAATAAATGTTGCGATTGTCGGTAAATATTTTAATACCGGTGATTTTGTGTTAACCGATGCCTATGTCTCAGTTCTTGAAGCTATTAAATATTCCGCCTATCACCTCGGTTATAAAGCCAAGATTCACACGATAAATGCTCGCGATTATGAGGGAGAAAAACTAAAAACTGCCAATTTTAAAGATCTGAAAAAGTTTGATGGGATAATCGTCCCAGGCGGTTTTGGGGAAAGTGGTATTGAAGGAAAGCTAGTGGTGATTAAGTATGCTCGGGAGAATAAAATTCCGTACTTTGGACTTTGCTACGGGATGCAGCTCATGGTGATTGAGTACGCTAGAAATGTTTTAGAACTAACTGATGCTAATACAGCGGAAATAAATCCGAAATCAAAAAACCTCGTTATTGATATTATGCCCGATCAAAAGAAAAAAATTGCTGAGGGGAATTATGGTGGCAGTATGCGTTTGGGGGCATATGAAGCAGTTTTAAGTAAAGGCTCAATCGCTCACACGGCTTATAAGCAAGAAATAATAAAAGAGCGACATCGTCATCGCTATGAAGTGAACCCTGATTTCATCGAGCAAATTACTTCAGCTGGCTTAGTTTTTTCTGGTAAGTCGCCAAATGGAGTTTTAATGGAAATTGCGGAGTTGCCAAAATCTGTTCATCCATTTTTTCTCGGTACTCAATTCCATCCAGAATTCCTCGCTCGGCCACTCTCTCCACACCCACTTTTCACGGCGTTCTTAAAAGCGGCGATAGGTAAATAACCCAATAAAAAAAGAACCCCACCAGTGTGACCGGCGGGGTCTTCTGGTGGGGCGAGGTCTCCTCAGTATGGGTATTCCAGTTTGATGTCTGGGGTTCCGACGAAATGGTCCATGGTTTTTGCGATCACCGAAGCCATGAGCCCAGCGCCGATTCCGATGGACGACGTCAGCATCATGGAAATGCACACAATCCGTAGAGCCTTGTTCATCTCAACTTCCTTCCAAGACGTTGATACTTGTGCTGTTTCGTAACTACCTATAATATTAGCATAATTAAGTCAAAAAGTCAAGTAAAAGTAGTGGGTCTTATTTTCTATTCTCCAACGCGCTCTTAATAGTATCCGCATCGGAATACTCTAATTCGGTGCCAGTGGAGAGTCCGCGGCCCAGATAAGAGATTTTTAGATTGTATTGATTGATAAGAGGGGCGATGGCGTCGGTCACAAAATGCCCAGTATATTCACCATCAGGATTGGCATTTAGGCCTAAAATAATTTCTCTCAAACCTTTTTGACTTTTATTTTCTATTTCTTTTTTTAATTCTTTTAATCTGATTTTATTCTCCGGTGTTTTATCTAAAATCGGCACCGAACCACCCAGCACAAAATATTTTCCATCAAAAGAATGACTTTTTTCAATATTTTCAAAATCCACATCGCGCGAGACAATCATGAGTGAACTCACATTCCGATTTGGACTACGGCAAATTTCACACTGATTGGAATTGTGAGAATCTTTGGGAAAATAACGAAAACATTCTTGGCATAATTTTATTTCTTTTTTTAATTCTTTGGTTAAGGTTAAAAACTCATCCAAAAAACCTTCATTACGAGAAAGTAAATAATACACAAAGCGTTTGGCTTGCCGTGGGCCGATGCCAGGGAAACTTTTGAATATTTCAGTGAGTTTTTCGACGGTATTCATAACGGTAAATTAAAAGGCCGAATTACTTGGTGCGGTTGGCTGATTGGACGTATCGAAATCACGGAAATCAGCATTTTTATCAATATCGAGGAAGGTGCTTTTGTTTTGATCAAAATACAATTCGATTTTTCCAGTTGGACCGTTACGATGCTTTTCAATCAAGATTTCAGCGATATTAGTTTTTTCACTTTCATCTTTATATTTATCTTCGCGATGGATAAACATCACCACATCGGCATCCTGCTCGATCGAACCAGAATCACGCAAGTCGGAGAGGCGAGGACGGCCACCGCGTTGTTCGACGGCACGAGACAACTGAGACAGAGCCAAAACCGGCACATCAAATTCACGGGCGAGATGCTTGAGCGAGCGAGAAATCTCGGTAATCTGTTGCACGACATTGTCATTATTTTTATTCTGCACTGGGGCCATGAGCTGCAAGTAGTCCACCACCACCAGGCCAATACCTTTTTCATTTTTCAAACGACGAACCACGCCACGCATTTTCAAAATATTGTTGGCTGGTTGATCATCCACGAAAATTGGCGCTTTAGAAAGGGGGTCGAGTGAGTCACGAATGCGATCAAACTCGCTCTCCAAAGTCAGTTTTCCAGTACGCAATTTCCAAGCATCGACACGTGATTCGGCGGCAATCATCCTGTCCACTAATTGCTGGTTGGACATTTCCAAGGAGAAAATCGCGACGGGTACATTGTGTTTGATGGCGGCTTGGCGAGCGATATCCAAAGCCAGCGAAGTTTTACCCATCGAAGGTCTAGCGGCGAGAATAATTAAATCTGATTTTTGCAGACCAGAGAGCTTGGCATCTAAATCTCGGAAGCCAGTCGGAATTCCACGCAGTTCATCTTTACTTTTGTGTAATTTATCCAAGCGCTCCCAAGCTTCACCCAAGACATCTTTCAGTTCAATAAATTTATTGGAAGTTTTACCCTGCGTCACTTCATAAATTTTCTTTTCGGCTAAATCCAAAAGGGTACTCAAGTCTTCGGCTTCTTCGTAACCGAGTAAAGAAATATGTTCCGATGCCTCGATCAATTGTCGCATGACAAATTTTTTCTGGACGATTTCGGCATAATGCTCGGCGTTTGCAGAAGAGGGAACAAGATTCACTAATTCAGTTAAATAATTGGTACCACCAGTTTGCTCAAGTTGATTTTTTTCTGTTAGACGTGCGGAGAGGGTGAGTAAGTCGATGGGTTCATTTTTTTGGAAAAGTTCGGCCATCGCTTGAAAAATGATGCGATGTTTCTCGGCGTAAAAAGCGTCGGCGCGAATAATGTCCATAATTTCGTGAATCGCTTCCGGTCGCAACATAATCGAGCCGAGCAAAGCGCGCTCGGAGTCAATATTATTTGGTGGAATTCTCGTCACTGTTTTTTTTACAATTTGTTGAGCCATTCCTGACATTCTATCACATCATTTTTCAAATCCCCAAATCTAAAAAGCCCATTTTCTGTGCATAGGCTGTGGAGAAGATTTTTTCTTTACACTATCCTGGCTTTATGTTAGCCTATAGCTTAGATTTTGTTCTCGAGGTAGCAACGGTAAATAACAAGAAGGGCGGTGGGCTATGTCACTAATTCCTGGGTTTGATCAAATACGCTTGTGTTTTGTCTCCTCGATGGAGATGCACAATACACGTCAGCGAAAACAAAGGCCAAACATTGATGTGGCGATTCTGGTAGCCGTTACGGATCGCGCAACAGAGTGGGTCTCATCTATATCGTCGTCTCATGGTGTGGACCAGGAGAAAGCAAGTATCGATTGGGCACACGCTCTCGACGGCGCCAGTCACCTCTATCGGTCAAGTCATCTGCTTACCATCATGCACCCGGAGTTAAGGAGTCATCCGTCGGTCGAGGTTGGTACACGGGCGGTGGCTATTCCAGGTCTGGTGATCAGTATATGTTGCATAGGAATTGACCCCAACATCTCTGAGGCCATTTGCCTTAAAGTCCAAAACACTCGAGGACTTAAGGAACCTGATTTTCATCGAGTCTGGAAAATCAGCGGTAGTGACCCGAGGCAGTTCTTCCCATTCACGTGGGCGTAGGGATCCGACGTCCGCCGTTGGTCACATGGGTGACTGACGGCGGGTTTTTTATTTCATAAACTTCCATTTTTATCTTAATTAATGTATTGTATTGATTCATGCCCAACGATGAAGTCATAGTCCGATTTGATAAAGTCTCCCATGAATTTGGGGTCAACAAACCGATCTTGATCGAAGCAGATTTTACTGTACGACGCGGTTCCAAAATTACCTTGATGGGGCAAAATGGGGCGGGGAAAAGTACAATTTTTGGCTTGATCACTGGGCACCTGAAACCAGAATCCGGCGATATTGATATTGCTCATAAACTTTCGATTGCTACCGCTAAACAGGTTATTCCCCGAACTGATTTACATTTGACCGTAAAAGAATTTTTCGAAAAATGTTTTAAACACAAAGTTTATGATATCGAACCGAAAATCAAAGAAATATTAGAAGTCGTAAATTTGAAAGCGCCTCTCGACCGCGCCGTGAAATCTTTTTCCGGTGGTCAACAAGCTAGATTATTGCTGGCCTCAGCTTTGATTCAAGACCCGGATTTGCTTTTACTCGACGAACCAACGAATAATTTAGATAAAGCCGGCATCGCACATTTAACTCAATTTTTAATTAATTATCAGAAAACGGTGATTGTGATTTCTCACGATGCAGATTTCTTGAACGCCTTCACCCACGGTGTTTTATACTTGGATATTTATACCAAAAAAGTCGAGCAGTACGTCGGTGACTATTTTGATGTGGTTACGCAAATTACCGCTCGAATGGAAAGAGAAAATATGAAAAACGCGCAGTTGGCCAAGCAGATTCAGGAGAATAAAGATAAAGCCAACTTCTTTGCCAATAAAGGAGGGCAGATGAGGCTTGTGGCTAAAAGAATGCGCGAAAAAGCCGAGGAGATGGAAGAGGAAAAAGTAGATGTGCGAAAAGAAGATAAATCGATTCGTGATTTCATCATTCCCGCGCAAAAAGATTTGATTGGTGAAATTATAAATATTTCTGGTTTCAAGATTTTTAAAAATCATAAGGCTTCGGTCCGCAAAGCGCATATTTCTTTACATAAAAGACAACACTTATTAATTTCCGGGCCGAATGGAATAGGGAAGAGTACTTTGCTCGAAGCGATTGCGACCGGTCAGGCCGAGGGGGCGAAAGTAAAACCGGGAGTAAAAATTGGTTATTATCGCCAAGACTTTTCGACTTTAAATTTTGAAGACACCGTTCATGATTCGCTTTTGCAGGTAATGGACAAACAAATTATTCAAGAAATGCGCACGGTTGCTGGTGGTTTTTTGATCACTGGCGATATGATTTTTTCCAAGATTGGAGATTTATCGGAAGGTCAAAAAGGTCTCGTGGCTTTCTGTCGTCTAGTTTTAGAAAAGCCTGGCTTACTAATTTTAGACGAGCCAACAAATCATATAAATTTCCGCCACTTGCCAATTATTGCCAAAGCCCTCGATCAATACGAAGGCGCCATGATCCTCGTCTCCCACGTCCCCGAATTCGTCAAACAGATTCGGATTGATGAAACTTTTGATTTGGAGAAGTAGGTGGGAACCTCGGCTGACTTATCCACACGTCGTTTTTTGACGGTTCTTTGATTGAAGTGATAGAATGCCCGCGCCATGGAAAAAGACTTTGATCGATGGAATGGTTTAAAGAAAAAAGTTGATGCCGACTTTTCGGATATTTATATACAAATCAGACAGATTTGGTGGTGTTCGATTGGTCTGAATGTTGGTAGCGAACAAAATGGTCATGGAGAAAATTTTGAGCGACCGGTAATTCAAATACTACTTCATTCGCAATTTTATCTCAAGCTAAAGCTCTAGACAGAAAGAGACTGAGAAGATTTATAGGTTTTGTTTCATACAAAGAGTTTCGTGACCTAGTCCGTGCTTATAAAAGTTTAGTATAAACGAAACCCCGCTTGCGCGGGGAATCTCGGGGGCACTGTCTGCAAATTGCAGATAGCCAATGTGAATTAAAGTATAGCAAATATAAAAGTCGTGTCAATTTGACAAATAACCCAACTTTGTGATATTGTAGGCACTTAAATATATGTATAAGAAATCAGGCTACCAAGGGCATAATCCACGACCGCATAGTGCTGGGGGCTTTAAAAAGCCCACCAGTCGTTTTGGCTATAAGGGGGCGCCTACTAGACGACCTCAAGGCCGACCAGGCTTTGGTGGTCAAAATATTCACTTTTCTAAGTTTATCAATAAAGCGCAACCGGTGGCTGATGAAGTGGTCTACGTGCCAGAAAATAAATTTGCTGATTTTATTATTGATCCTAGATTAAAGCAAAATATTATTACCAAGGGTTATGTCACGCCGACCTTGATTCAAGACAAAACTATTCCACAAATTTTATCGGGTAAAGATGTGGTGGGAATTGCTAATACTGGTACCGGAAAAACTGGTGCCTTTATCATTCCTTTGATTCAGAAAGTCATTTTAAATAAATTTGAACGAGTGATGGTGGTGGTGCCGACTCGCGAGCTCGCGGTGCAAATCAATCAGGAACTGCGAAGCTTTGTTACTAACTTAGGAATTTTTTCTACTTGTTGCGTCGGCGGGGCATCGATTGGCGGACAAATTGCTGAGCTCCGTCAGCGAAATAATAATTTTATAATCGGAACACCAGGGCGCCTCAAAGATTTGATCAATCGAAAATTTATTGACCCAGCCAAATTTAATACTATTGTCTTGGACGAAGCTGACCGCATGCTGGATATGGGCTTTATCGCTGATATGAAATTCATCATGGCCAAGATGCCAACTAAGCGCCACACCTTGTTTTTCTCGGCAACTATGTCTAAAGAAATTGAAGTTTTAATCAAACAGTTTTTACGTGAACCAATCGTCGTCTCGGTACGAACAGGTGATACTTCAAAAAATGTGGATCAAGATATTGTGCGGGTGACGGGTGATAAATTGGCGACTTTGGAGAATCTTTTAAAACAAAGTGATTTTTATAAAGTTTTGATTTTTGGTAAAACAAAGCATGGCGTGGAAAAACTATCGAAAAAATTAATTGAACGCGGTTTCAAAGCCGAGTCAATTCATGGTAATAAACCACATTCCAAACGTCAGCGCGCCCTTGGAGCTTTTAAAGATAATTCCGTCGCGATTTTGGTGGCCACTGATGTCGCCGCGCGCGGTTTAGATATTCCTGATGTTTCTCATGTGATCAACTACGATGTACCTGCTACCTACGATGACTATGTTCACCGCATTGGCCGTACTGGTCGCGGTAATAAAAAAGGTAAAGCCCTCACTTTTGTGGAAGGAAATCGCTAAAAAGTTATCCACAGCCCTGTCCTTGCAGACAGATAATCGGCATATTAGACTAAAAACATGGTACAAAGTATTCAGAAAAATTCATATTTCTTCTTTTTTAGCCCCCATCTTTTGAGGGTTGATTTTTCTGATTAAAACAAACTAAATTTGATCAAAAAAACGAGCTCTCAAAAATGAGGGCTCGTTTTGTTCTTTGATAACTTTAGTAAACAGCGAAAGGAGTGTAGAATATGAAGATGTCTAATACTCGTATAAGAAAAGTGAAGCGACTGCCCAGCTTCAATGACCTGAAAAAAGATATTCCGCTGTCGGGCATTGCTCGCGAGACGGTTATATCTTCACGCCAGGCGATTGAGGATATTCTTTCTGGAAAAGACAAGAGAATACTTTTGCTTTGCGGGCCGTGCTCGGTTCATGACGTCAAAGAAGCAATTCTCCTTGCCAAAAAGATGGTTCCGCTCATCAAACGGTACAGGAAACAATTCCTGATTGTGATGCGTTTTTGTTTTGACAAACCAAGGACGAAGAATGATTGGCCCGGTATCGCTTCAGATCCTTGGCATGATGGGACATATGATGTAGCTTTTGGTCATGAATTGTGCCGACGGACAATGATGACTATCTTGGACCTCGGTGTGCCATTTGCCTGTGAAATGCTCGACCAGAATAATTATCACATGGTAAGTGATCTGGTCAGCTACGCTTGGATCGGAGCAAGGACTGTTTCTTCTCCGGTTACTCGGCGAGTCGCGAGCGGTGTCTCGGTTCCTCTGGGAATCAAAAACTCAAATAAGGATGATACGATCACAGAAGTTCTAAACGCCTTGGATACGATTACTCAACCAAGCGTTTTTACGGGGACTGATGATGATGGACAGTTGTCGCGATTGCCAACTGATGGTAATCGTGATGCTCATCTCATCCTACGGGGTGGCAAAAGCGGTCCGAATTATCATCAAGAATACCTCCAGCAATCGTCCGCGGAGTTGGCGAAAGCGGGGTATTGTCCGAAGGTGTTGATTGATTGTTCACATGGTAACTCGGGAGGTGATTACACCAAACAGTCCGGAGTCTTTCTCTCTGGGCTGAAACGAATCAAGAATGGTGAGCCGAACATTCTTGGATTTATGATTGAAGCCTATCACAACGGGGGTAAACAAAACGGAGTTCGGCTTGGGACGGTTGAGGCACGGGGTAAACTGAAGCCGCTCTTGTCGGTCACCGATGCCTGTATTCCACACGAACAGTTGGTTGCTTTACTAGAGGAAGGAAGTGCGATCATTTCCTAATTTGGCTATTGGAAATGAAAACCGAGGTCCCGCGACCTCGGTTTTTTTATTATCCACCTCTTTTACCATCAGATTTTAATGTCTCGATTTATCCACACCTATTAATATAAAGACCATTTTTTCTTATGTTAGAATAGGTCGCCGTGAAATTTACTAAAAATAACGTGGCCTATATTGATGGGGCTAATTTACATAATGGAGTTGAGAGACTACCATGGAATTTTGATTACGGACGTTTTAGGGTGTGGTTAAGTGAAAAATATGATGTCGATCGGGCATATCTATTTTTAGGTTTAATACCAAAATATAATAATTTATATATTCATCTTAAAAATAAAGGTTACATTCTTATTTTTAAAAAAGTTATTTATGATAATGAGGGTAAGGCTAAGGGAAATTGTGATGCTGATATTATTGTCTCTGCCATGGAGAATGTTTATGAGAGTAAATTTGACAAAGTAGTGTTGGTTTCTAGTGACGGTGATTATGCACCACTAGTCAAGTTTCTATTAAGAAAACAAAAAATGTTGTCTATCATTTCCCCTAACAAAACTGAAAGGTGTTCAGTCTTGCTGAAACGTATCAACGTTAAAATAGCATATATTACTGATCAACAAGGTATATTGGAGACCATAAATGAAAAAGCCCCCGATGAGGACAAAACCTCATAAGGGTCTCTTTCGTAGGACAATATTAGTATATCTATACCTGGATTCCTGTCAAATCAAAAAAGGTGGATAACTAACTATAATTATTCTTCAATTAAATCAACTACAAAAATATGCCACTTCATACCAGATATAGCAATATACGTTCCAACGTCAGCGTGATTCCTGTGTACTGCTAGAGAAGTAGTATTTTTGTCAGATATTTCTGCTAAGCCAATTTCGTATCCTTGATCAGCAAGCATCTCCTGTGTTTCTTGGTGTAACTTATAAAAAGTTCTTCCCCCTCTAAATTCTTTGGCTATGCATATTTGTGCTAGAAGCGCATAGTTATAATTTTTTATTGATTTTCCTTTGTACTGGACTTCTTGTGCGTTGGCAAGTAATTCGTGTTCAAAAGGTATAGTTTGGGCCAATTCCTTGCTCATGGTGATAAAATAACCCTTGAGTTTATCTCCTCTTATACATAACTGGATTCCGGTATCATTAATTATTTTTAAGAGGTCATCCGCATTTGGCTCGTAATAAAGACCGTCTTTCTTTTCTTCTTCCGGAAGATTTTTAGCCAAGCTTTTTGCCAGAAGCTCAGAAATCATAGGAATATCAATAGCTTCGGCCTTTCTAAACACATCTTTTTCAATTATTGGTTTTTCTGGATTATACATATTATTTAAATATATCTAATAAATTTGTTTTGTTTATCAACAAGAATTTGCTTTGGTACTATAATATCATTATCCTGAATAGAAAATGCCATGATAATTATTTCCTCTCCTTTTTTGATAAGATGCGAGGCGGCACCATTCATACAAATAATGCCACTACCAGGGGCTCCTTCAATTACATATGTTTCAAGTCTTGACCCGCTAGTATTACTTACAACTAATACTTTTTCATATTGATTGAGACCAACAAGATTCATCAGGTCTCTATCAATTGTTATGCTACCAATATAAGAAAGATCGGCCTGTGTTACTGTTGCCTTATGTATTTTAGAACTTAAAAAAATTTTCATATATTTATTTAATCTTTACTTCCTGCCCCTCGCCAGTATCTTTCACGATAAAACCTAATTTTAGAATTTCATCTCTTAACTCATCTGATTTTTTCCAATCTTTATTTTGACGAGCCAATAATCTTTCATCCAATAATTTTTTTACCTCGTGAGGTATTTCAATAATTTCTTTTTCTTGAGAAACCAAATTTAAACCTAAAACTTTATCAAAATCTAAAATTGTGGCGAGTTTATCTGATGCGGACAAGTCAGCCTTCAAAACTTCTTGGACAGTAGCCAAGGCTTTTGGCATATTCAAGTCATCATTAATATTTTCCAAAAACTTTTCTTTAAAAATCTCACTGACTTGACCAATCTCAGTGCCAAGATTTTGAATTTTAGCGTGCAAATTATTCAAACCATTTTGTGCCGAAACAGCAATATCATCACTCCATTCCATTGGTTTACGATAGTGAACCGACAAGCAAGCATAGCGATAGGCGAGAGGGTTTTGCTCCTTATCAATAAAAGTATTGTTCAAGGTAATAAAATCACCAGCACTTTTAGCCATTTTTCGCCCACCAACTAAATTTAGAAAAGCCCCATGCAACCAAAAATTCACCCAAGGTTTTTTTCCAGTCGCGGCTTCGGTTTGAGCTAGTTCATTGGTATGATGAAGATTGATAAAATCTACGGCACCGCAGTGAATATCAAAATGCTCACCAAGATATTTCATACTCATCGCTGAACATTCAATATGCCAACCGGGGAAACCGACACCCCACGGGCTATCCCATTCCATCTGTCTTTTTTCATCTTTGGATGAAAACTTCCACAAAGCAAAGTCCGTTGGATTTCTTTTTTCCGGATTAATCTCTACGCGGGCTCCTTCTTTTAGAGCCTCTAAATTTTGATGGGAAAGCTTTGTGTAATCATCAACTTTCGAAGTGTCAAAATAAATTCCATCTTTTGTGCTATATGTAAAACCTTTTTTTTCTAGAGTTTCAATCATTTCAATCTGCTCGGCAATATTATCGGTCGCTTTACAGAAAATATCCGGGAAAATGATATTTAAATTTTTAAGATCAGTTTTAAACGCTTCAGTGTAAAATTCGGCAATTTCCCAAGCAGTTTTGCCTTCTTTTCTCGACTCTTTTTCCATTTTATCTTCCCCTAAATCCCGATCACCGGTCAAATGGCCGACATCGGTGATATTCATCACATGCTTTACTTTATAATTGTTGTAAGCCAAAACTCGCTTTAAAACATCTTCAAAAAGATAGGTTCGCATATTGCCCAAATGTGGAAAATTGTAAACAGTTGGTCCACAGGTATACAAACCAACCTCACCCTTTTTAATAGGCTTAAATTCTTCTTTTTCACGCGTTAAGGTATTATACAGTTGCATAAATTAAAACCATTTCTTCTTCTTGGCGATCATAAAGACTATAATCATCACCAAAAGCTCTAAACCAATAATTATGAGCCAGCCACTTTCATTGCCGACAATCGGGGTGTATTTAGTATTCATCTGAAAGAAACCGGTGATAATAGTGAAAGGCAAAGCGAAGAAAGTGAAAATCGTCAAAGTCTTCATAATTTCATTTTGCTTGGTTGAAAGTAGGGAATTGTTGGTCTCACGCAATTCACGCATCACCTCGGTCACGTTTTCCAAAATTTTAGAGATTTTATAATACTCGTTTATCACACCATCAAGTTCTAGATTAAATTTCGGCCCCAAGATTTTACCGGCTTTTTGTTTTAAAGTCTCCAGAATATTACCGTGTGGATGAATGATATGGTTGAAATTTATAATCTCTCGGCCAATACGCGATAATTCAAAAACCATTTCTCTTTCTTTGCCAGAAAAAATATCTTTCTCAGCCTCATTCAAAAGATAATTGATAGCGTCTAATTCATCGGATAAAGATTGATAAATAGTCTTCATCATCGCCAAGAACAATTCTCCTGGGCCGACTTCCATTTCATTTTTATCAAGAATAGAATTGACCTCGAAAATTTTGGTGTATTTTTCCATTGCATCGATGCTTTCATAACGATTGGTGATGATGAAATGCTTGCCAATCACAAAATCGATTTCTTGACGATGGCTTTTATTGTGGGTGTGTTTGAAAGCGGGGAAGTGTAAGACTAAATAAACATAGTCTTTAAAAACCGTGATCTTATCTTTGAAAGTTGGCAAGAGAATATCTTGGCCGACCTCGGGACTCAAATTAAAATCTTCCATCAAGGAGCGCGATTCGTCTTTGGTCGGACTCTCTGAGTCAACCCAAGTGACCGCCTGATATTTTTGTTGTTTTAACATGCCGAAATTATAGCACAATACTATTTTTTGTGCGATAATATACCCATGTCAAATTTTTTAAAGCATTATCGTTTGCCAATTATTTTAATTTTACTCCTGGCCCTATCTTTTGGTTTGGGTTTGTCTTTTGGTCGCCAGCAAATGGTGTCTGGCTCTAGTGATCTAGTTATCGTAAACAATAATCTCGCTTCGACAAGCGTGCAAATTGATATGGAGCCGTTCTGGAAGGTTTGGAAATTGCTTGATGAAAAATATGTCGATACTCACAAGTCCACGAGTACTGTCATGACCACCGATCAAGATCGGATTTGGGGCGCAATTGCCGGTTTGACTGATTCCCTCGGCGATCCTTATACCATTTTTATGCCACCAGAGGAAGCCAAAGAATTTGAAGAAGACATCAATGGTAATTTTGAAGGGGTGGGAATGGAAATTGGTATCAAAGAAGATGTTTTGACCGTGGTCTCGCCACTTAAAGGTTCACCGGCGGAGAAAGCGGGACTTTTGTCTGGTGATAAAATTATTATGATTGATGACAAGCCGGCCGCCGATTTATCGGCTGATCAAGCCGTGAAATTGATTCGTGGACAAAGTGGCACAGCAGTAAAAATCAGCGTCTTGCGCGGTACGAGTACCAAGACTTTGGAATTTAAGATCACAAGGGCGGTCATCGATATTCCAACCTTAAAGACAGAAGTTAAGGACGATGTTTTTGTTATTAGTCTTTATAATTTTTATGCGCAAGCCGATACGCAATTTCAGCAAGCCTTGAACGAATTTATAAAATCAAAAAAACACAAACTTATTTTGGATTTGCGTGGAAATCCAGGTGGTTATTTAAGTTCAGCCGTGAATATGACGAGTTGGTTTTTACCACTAGGAAAACCGATTGTCCGAGAAGATTTCGGTGATGGCCGACCCGAGCATGTCTATCGCAGTAAAGGTTATGATGTTTTTACCGACAATTTAAAGATGGTGATTTTGGTGGATGGCGGTTCGGCTTCGGCCTCAGAGATTTTGGCGGGCGCTTTGCAGGAATATGGCAAAGCGAAATTAGTTGGCGAAAAAACTTTTGGTAAAGGTTCAGTACAGGAATTAGTTTCTGTGACTGATGATACTTCATTAAAAGTGACTGTAGCAAAATGGCTGACCCCGTTTGGTAAAAGTATTTCTGATGGGGGACTGACACCGGATTTTATTGTCAAAATCACTGATACCGATCTCAAAGCCAAAACAGATCCGCAGATGGAGAAGGCAGTTCAAGTTTTGGGGGAATAAAAAAACGGGCGACCGCAGCATTCCTGCTTTGGTCGCCCGAACCCGATTATCGGGTCATCCGTTATATTCTATCATCCACCCAAGCCGGTTGCTGGTCCGGAACCAGCCTTTAACCAAATGGGACTTGAATCCAGGCACTGCCTGTTTGGTGTATCCCTCGAAGCACCAGCTCTCACCAGAGCCATCCTCCCACGAGAGCTGGTTGATCACAACCGAAGCTTCTCGTCCAGCGGCAGGAAATCCATCGCCGGTGATGGTGAAGTTTACAGTACGACGGTTCGAACTGTTTCCATCAAAGAAAGCAACACTGAGTTCCCACTTCGACGGAGCTTTCACTATCTTGTAATGGAGTGCCATACGACACTTCCTTTCTGTGTACAAGTGCGTTAGTTGAAGAACGCACACACTTCCTTATTTTCTCCCGCTTTCGGTGCAGAAAACGACTTAACTATACAGTTAAGAATTCTTTTGAAAGTATAGCAAATTATAGTGTAGTTGTCAAGTGTTTTGTAGGCATATTTAGGGCTATTATTTAGAATATTAAGCATATCAATCAAAATGGACGTCAAAACACAATACAATCAAATAGGGAAGGCTTATGTTGACAGTAAGGATACTTTTTTTAGTGGTCGGGAAGACTGGGGTGATAAATTGATACTAAAAAATATGGGTGAGGTAGCAGGGAAGACCATTTTGGATATGGGCTGCGGTGATGGGACGGGCGTTTTAAAATATCAGAAAATGGGAGCGCGTGTTATTGGAGTTGACCCATCACAATTTATGATTGACGAGGCCAGAAAAAAACTTGGTGCTGAGGCCGAGTTATTTTTAGGTGATTACGAGGCAATACCACTTTCCGATAATTCAGTCGATATAATTGTCGGTCGTTATTCCATTCACTATTTGAAAGATTTCACTAAAGCTTATCCAGAAATTTCTCGAGTTTTAAAACCCGGTGGATTTTTTGTTTTACTGACGGCTCATCCCACTGGTGATCGATTTATGCCAAAGGAAAAAAATGACGATGGTGAAGAGTTAGTCTGTGTTCCTCTTTATGGTGGAAAAGTGACTGTGAAATATCGAGTCCATCCTTTGGCTCATTACTTTTCCCCAGAATTTTTTAAGTTATTTAATCTCGACTCTTTTGATGAATTTATGCAGGCCGAAACTGATCAGAATATTGTCATGCCAACTGCGATGGTGATTAAGGGGGTTAAGAAGAAATAAGGATGAAAAGAGAAATTGATTCTAAACAATACAATAATATTGCCGATAATTATGTTAAAAATCAGGAGGAGCGATTAGGCAAAAAATATGTCTATACACCTGGAATTTTAAAAGTACTTGGTAATATCAAACAGAAAGATATCCTTGATCTCGCTTGTGGTGATGGCTACTTAACTAGAGAGTTAAAGATGAAGGGCGCTAATCAGGTGATTGGTTGTGATATATCTGAACAAATGGTCAAGAAAGCTTTAGCTGAAGAGAAAAGAGAGCCTAAAAATATTGAGTACATTTTAACTGATGTGGCAAAATTAAAAAAGATTGGTAATTTTGATATTATCACTGCTGCTTTCTTACTCCACTATTCCCAGAACAAGAAAATCTTAAATAAAATGGTTAAAAATATTTTTAATAATTTGAAAGTCGGCGGTCGATTTGTGACTCTAAACAACAATCCAGAACACCCAACTAACCCCGTCAAAAAATATGAAACAACAATTACGGCCGAAAAATTACCATTAAAAGAAGGGGAAATTTTAAAACTCGAGATGTATGATCAAAAAGGTAACCCTGATTGCTGTTTTGATTTTTATTACTGGAATAAAAAGACTTATGAGGGGACCCTTAGGAAGGCAGGATTTAAAAATGTTAAGTGGATTTCATTGACAGCTTCAGCCGATGGAGTAAAAAAATATGGTAAAATATTCTGGCGGGAAATTCAGCAACACCCGACGACAATTGTTATTGAAGCAGAAAAATAGATAGTTTTAATAATTATAATATATTGAATTTATATGGAATATAAAAATAATGATTTATTAGATTTGTATAAGCTGAAGGTTGAGGAGCATTGGTATACTATCTATAATCCGATATTGAAATATCTCGGTGATCTTCGCGGTAAAAGAATTTTGGATCTCGGCTGCGGTTCTGGGGAGTTAACCGTCAAGCTTGCGGATTCTGCAAAAGAAGTCGTCGGAGTAGATTTATCACCTGAATGGATAGATCACTGCAATAAAACTTATCATAACAATAATCTTACATTTTTTACCGGAGATGCTAGAAATTTAGATAAACTTAAAGACAAACATTTCGATATTGTAATATTAAACGCTGTTCTTCCAAATATTTATATGAAAGCGGAAGTACAAAAAATCTTTAGTGAAGTCAGACGAGTGAGTAAGACTTCTGGCACGTTTATTTTCACCGATGTTCACCCTATCCTGAAAATGACAAAACAAGAGGGGATGAGACGACAAGAGTATTCCAAGAATTTTTCATATTTTAAGGAGGGTTCAAAATTTTCGGCGATCGTTATTTTGCCAAATAACAAGGAAATTAAATTTGAAGATGCTCATTGGTCATTGTCTTTCTACTCAGATATGATTCGTGAAAATAATTTTTTACTTGATAAAATTATTGAATCAAGTTATCCAGCAAATGCCCCTAAAAAGTTTTTCCGCTATTCCTTTCCAGAATATATTACATTTTGTTGTAAGAAATTAAATAAATAATATTATGAAAGATAAAGACAGTGTTCAACTGACAGTCGAAGAATACGATGCAATCGCTGAAGGCTATCAAGAAGCTACTAAACGAGAGCTTAGATTACTAGTTTTAGAACCGACAATTAGAAAACATTTGGGTGATTTGTCTGGTAAGAAAATTTTAGATCTGGCTTGTGGAGAAGGATATTCTTCTCGTCTATGCCGAGATCTTGGGGCGGAAAAAATTGTAGGGGTGGATGTTTCTCCAAAAGAAATTGATATGGCGAGAAAGTTAGAGGTTGGCGTCAATAAACAGAGTCAGATTGAGTATTTTGTTGGTGATGCTTCGAAGATCCTTCTCGCTAATAAATTTGATGTGATAACGGCAATTATGCTTTTGCATTATTCAGATACAAAAGAAAAGATGTTTCAAGTGATAAAAAATATCAGTTTACATCTCGAAAAAGGTGGAGTCTTTTTCACTACTATACCTAATCCTGAAATTACAACCAATTATAATAACTATGGTGTAAAAATGGAATTTCATGGCAAAGATGAAGGATCTAGTTTTACCATTACGCTCAGTGATTTTTCTGGAAAAGTGCTTTGTAGTTTTACAAATTATCATTGGACTAAGCAAACATATCAGAGATTGCTCGAAGAGAATGGATTTACTGTTGAGTGGCTGGATATTCTAGTATCACCTGATGGAGTAGTAAAATATGGAGAAAACTTTTGGTCTGATTTCAAAACCCTTCCGGTTTATGCTGCAATTAGAGCGACAAAGATTTAATTTTATAAATCGAAACTTCACCCTGTTGTATACCAACAGTGACATTCTCATTGAATACTGTCTCGACACTATAACCATGTCGCGGAGCTTGAATTTTAGGACTATTTACTGGGCCGGCGAGCTCTAAGTAGGGCATAATTATTAAACCGTTCGGTGTAAGGTGTCGTCTAGCTTCATCGAAAAACCTATGGATAAGGCTACCTCGTTCAATCTCCGAAAAATCTTTTGTTATCTGTTCTTCCATTGGGCCATCAGAAAAAAACATGTGATTAAAGATAATTAAATCAAAAGTCTGATCACCGATAGAGGTAAAAAGATCGCTTTCGATCGCGGTAATTTTTTCTGTTAACTCATAATTTATAATATTTAAACTAGCATTTTGAACAGCATCGTCAGATATATCCGCGCACACTACTTTTTCCGCACCAGAAAGTCCCGTGACTATTCCTTGTATACCAGAACCTGTACCCATATCCAAAACCTTTTTTGATTTGTATATATTATTGTTTGTATGAAGCCACTGAGCCAATTGAAGTGAACTCATTATTTCTGGTCTTAAGACTTTAGTTCTAACTTGAAAATTTTTTAAGATTAAGTCGTCAGAAATTACAATATCAGTTTTATAATCGGTATGTTTGTGGGCATCAACTTGAATATCCACTTGTTTTTGTTGGGCTGGACTTAAAATCATATATTAAAAGTATATTTTAAAATTATAAAAATAACAAGCAATTTAAAAGGGCGACAACATATGCGTGCTGTCGCCCTCTCCCTTTCTACCTATTTTGTACTTTTTACTTCCTTCGGAATCATCCGTTAGAAGCGACCCTGCATGGCCGCGTAGACGCCGGATTTATCATCCTGGTCCAAGTAGCTGTTGTAGTCGGCGATCAGACACCAGCGATCGCTCGGCCGACCCCACATCAGACCTCCAACCAGCAGACGATCGGAACCGTCTTTCAGTTTGAGATCATACTTCAGATGCATGGACAGCCGACTGACGAGACTGATGTCGTAGAGCAGGTATCCACCCCAGTAGGAGTCCTTTGACTCCACGTAGTAGATTTCCTCATTGACCTGCATACGCTTGTCACCGCCCTTAACCCAGACACCAGCCTTTTGCTCGTCGTCGCTCATTTGACCGACGAGGCCACCTTTCATGGGACAGACTGACGGGAAACCGAGCCACTCAGTGATGTCTTGAGCCGTGTAGAACGACCCTTCCATCTGATCGTCGTTCTCGTCGGAGTCAAAAGCGACTCCGCTCTTGCCGGACAGATCCGCCACCACTTGACACTGGTCAATCATGTACTCACCTTGCACGCCGTAAGCGTACAGATTGTAGGGTACACGCGGACCTTGAAAAGCGGTCACTTCATTGTCCCGCGACGGGGTGGACGAACCACCCGCAACGAACAGACGACCGATTCGCCAGGTCCCACCCAGCAAATTCGTGTGACCGACCCATCCCTGACGAACCCAGTTGACACCGGAGCCGTCCTGAATGTTCATGAACTCGACCTGGAATTTCGAAGTCAGGTCGAGGTCCTTCTTGTCGATCAGCACATTGACTCGGCTCGAGCCGAAATCAACGTGATCGTCACCGTCGATTTTGGGTTCGGAGACGATCGGTCTCCAGTAACCCTTAGTCGTGATGACCACACCGTCGTTGCTGTTCGAGACGGTGTAGGCCGAAGCTTGAACCGCCACAAACGATGCACACACTAACACGCAGAGCATGAATTTCTTCATGATTTTCTCCATTTCCGTTTATGTCCCGTCGGGACTTGTGAAGAGCAAACGGAAGCTCTATTTCAAAGTGTTCTGATGTAGAGTATAGCAAAAAATAACCAATTTGTCAAGCTATATTTTGGGCCTAATTTAAGCTATATTTGGACTATGAAAATCATTTTACTTAAAGACGTAAAGAAAATAGGGAAGAAGTATGATATCAAAGACGTCGCTGATGGCTTTGCTTTAAACATGCTTATTCCAAACAAATCAGCGATTCCAGCTACCACAGGGAACATCAATATGATCGATGTGAAAAAGAAAGCGGACTTGTTTTTGACCGCGAAGAATGATTTTGAATTACAAAAAGCTCTAAACGAAATTAAAGGTGTCGCGATTACCATGTCAGGAAAAGTGAATGATAAAGGCCATTTGTTTGCGGGCATTCATAAAGAAGAAATTGTTGAAGAATTGAAAAAACAAAAAGGCGTCAACCTTTCTGTTGATCATTTAGTTTTAGAAAAACCAATCAAAGAAATAGGGGAACATGCTATTCCCGTGAAGATCGGTGACCGAGAAGTCACCTTTAAATTACTGATACAATCCCTTTCTTCTCAATCTTAGAGTCAAAAGACATTTTGCGTTTAGTACCGAATTTTACTTTGCCATCTTTAGTGGCAAAAATGGTATAGTCTTTACCCATCATAGTGTGACGTCCAGAGATAAAGCTGACGCCTTTTTGGCGCACAATAATCGAACCGACTTTGGCTGTATCGCCATCAGTCAATTTGATCCCCAAGTATCTTGGATTGGAATCTCTACCGTTTTTTGTTGTACCCGCGGCTTTTTTATGTGCCATAGTTTTTTATTATTTTCTTGATATACTAATGGGATGAGTATAAAGGATATTGGGCAAAAAATCAAGCCCCAAGACTATTTGGTCGTCCTGATTATTATTTTAGTTGGCTTGGCTGGTTTTGGTTTAGGAAGATTATCGGTTATCGAGAAGAGTAGGGAAGAAGTGACGATTTCCAGAACGGCTGCGGTAGTGAGCCCGGTTTTGTCTAGTGCAACCGAAAGTAAAGGTCTTTTAGTGGCTTCTAAGACTGGCAAGAAGTATCATTTTCCAACTTGTGCCGGCGCGGCGCAGATTTCTGAGAAAAATAAAATTTGGTTTGCTTCTTATGCCGAAGCACAGAAGGCTGGCTATACACCAGCGGCCAATTGTCCGGGTTTGGAATAAAAAAGGAACCACGTTTTCCCAGAGGGAGAACGTGGTAAGCTGGCATGCCGGGTTCGAAAGGTCTCATGGTGTTTGTGCCCCGTCACCACGATATTATGTCTTTTTTGTGCTTAGCTGGGGGAGGAGGCCCCGTCGCTCCAGCACAGACGACCAGAACCTTGACCAACTCTAGTTCGAATACTACACTTTTCTATTTTTTTAGCAAGGGAAGAGGAAAAGACTAAATTTCTTGACCAAATTTTAGACCCGCTGTCAAGGAAAAAAGGCTTATTTTAGGCCATATTTTCTAGTTTGACTAGTCTGCTTTCGTGTGTTAAATGCTTGACAAAAATATCTGGATATGCTAGTATTATATGGAATCAGGCGTAAGCTTGATTTTTTAATTATATGATAGAAATCACAACAGCCGTCGCATTTCTCGTGTCATCACTGTATGGCGCTGCAGACGTTGCGATCGCTCAAGAGGTAAACGATAGTCTTAATACTCAGAGTCAAACGGCAATTGTTAACCCGGTAACTCTGGAGGATTATGTTCAAGAGTATTTTCGTGAGACACCGATCTTAGCCAAGGTGGCCAAGTGTGAGTCTCGTTATCGACAGTTCGGTTTAGACGGTCAGGTCCTACGAGGTGAAGTAAACAGCGCCGATGTTGGCTTGATGCAGATCAACGAGCATTATCATGATGATGAAGCTATTGAGATGGGTTTGGATCTGAAGACTGTAGATGGTAACTTGGCTTATGCCAAACATTTATACGAATCTGAGGGAACTAAACCTTGGAATGCTTCAAAGAAATGTTGGAATAGATAAATAGATAAGAGTTAAATAAAAGAGAAAAGCACTTGTCCGTATTGATGGGTAAGTGCTTTTCCTTTATTGATAGCATGTCGCACAATATATCTTCCACGATATACAGCTATAGCAGAACTGGGGCAAGCAAAATCAGGATTAAAACAATGATAAGTAGAACTTCCCAAATACTAAAGATTTCAAAAAAATCTTGCATCATTTTATTTTGTCGTAATTGTACCGCGATTTAAGAAATCCATAAAAGGTGTCCAAAAGTATTTGACCCATATCCCCCACAGGTACTCGAAAGGGGTCGATAGGTAATCAGTCCAAATCTTGACGATAAGGTTCCAAACATAACCTAGATTTTTTTGAACCTGATCCGAGGTCCAGAGCCTTTTTAAATCGACGCCGAAATAGCTTAAAATGATAATGGCGATAACAATCAAGATGATTGTACCGATTAAGCCTTGTTGTTTGTTTATCTTTTTCATTTAATTAATTATACACCCTTTTTTATTTTTTGGAAAAGCTTTCTGGCGCAATACAGACGATACCAAAAATTATTAATAATTAGATCAGAAAAATCAGAATGCTTTATCTCTCGCCCATCAAAGTTCTTTTTAAAGAAGGTCAGCCCTTCCCAACCGTCATGTCGATCATCAGAACCGGAGATACCACCAAAATTATAACTGTGACAGCCCAATTGTTTGGCTTTTAGTATTCCATTCCATTGAGCTAGATAGGCTGGCGCGCGATTTCTTTCCTCGTTGCTTGAGGCGGCATAGACATAATTAGCCACGCCTTTGAAGACTATAATGACATTAATTGCGAGAATTTTTTCCTGATATTTGGCAATTGATAGATAAGAATTATTTATTTGCGAGAGATTGGCAAAAATATTTCTATAATACTTTTCAGAATGCAAACTAAAATTATTTCTCTGGGCTGTTTCAGACATAAGTTCATAGAATCTATCAAAATATTTAGAGAAATTATTGGTGACAATTTCGGTGATAATTTCCTTTTTTTCCGCCAATCTGATTGAATAACGGGTATCTTTGTCCATATTCTCTAAGAGCTTGTCTGGAGTGGGAGCCAAGTTCAGGACCCATTCATAACGTGGTTGAAAATAGGCTGAATGATAGGTGTACTTAGGAGCAAGAGAGAATATTTTTTGATTAAGTGTTGGTGTAAAATCTAGACGAACAAAGACGACTTTATTCTGTTTAGCTAAAAGTTTTAAATGCTTTTTTATAAAATTTAAAAGCTCCGCTGAATTTTCTTGAACAACCGGGCCATACGGTAAATAAAAATAGCCGAAATTCAGCCACAGCGGATAGCGGACGGTTTGATAGCTGGCGACGATTTTATTATTTTCATAAACTAAAAATCTTTTGGCTAAGCGTCCAAGATTTGTTTGCCAGGTGCCGTA